>Ga0207421_10003919_pt1 | contig 17474 bp, 16 predicted proteins | sample SodLakKL_010_SED_4_FD_187542 | JGI IMG/M metagenome (GOLD analysis project Ga0207421, IMG submission 187542) | Alkaline sediment microbial communities from Lake Tanatar, Kulunda Steppe, Russia - 8KL_010_SED (SPAdes) (version 2) | ecosystem: Environmental > Aquatic > Non-marine Saline and... | reverse complement strand
ATTGACCGGATTCGACTTTAGGGGTTTCGATCCGATTCCGCGACGGGAGACGGATCTGTACGGAAATGAAGCAACGGAGTTCGTGTCAAAACAGCGAGCAGCTACCGGTCCGTCGCGCTGACGGCCCGATCGGAGATGTCGGCGATCCGGTCGGCGGTCGTCTCCGGAAGCGCCCGCGCCGGCGGCGGAAACTCCCCGTCGTAATCGGCCGCCAACTCGCGAGCGTACGTGAGCAACTCCCCGGGCGGCTCCCCGTCGACGGCGGTCGTCCCGGCGATCACGGCCAGTTCGAGGGCGTCAACCTCGAGGTTCCGATCGAGCGTGGCGGCCTCCGATGGGGCCGTTCCCGGCCGGTCACGAAGCGTTTGGTCGCGCCCGAACGCACGAACGACCTCGACGGCGGCGCTCGCGGCGTCGGTGTGTGCAAGCAGCGAGAAGCCGCGGGAGACCAACACGTCGGCCACAAGCACGTCCATGTCGGCGTCGATGTCGGCCTCGTGGGTCGCGGCGGTCGCCCAGGGTTCCTCGTGTGCGAGGCGCCTCGTCAATCGAAGGCCTTCATAAATGAGTTGGACCCCAGCGGCGCGGTCGGAAACGTCCTCGGGAGCGGCTTCGGGGTCGAGCGCCCGCGCGGTGACCAGCGCGAGGACTCCGGGGGTGACCGTCGCTTCCACCAGCCTGTCGTCGATGGCGACGCGGAGGTGCTCGGGGGTGACGTCCGCGAGCGCCTCGCGTGCGGCCCGGCGCGCCCGCGCGGCATCATCCATTGCAGTTCCTTAGCGCTGGCAAGGGCAAAGACCTTTGGAAACGACGCCCACCGGATCACATGATACGAACCCATTCCGATGGCGACGTTCGCGTCATCACCATCGACAGGCCGGAGCGGAAAAACGCGCTCCGCCCGGCTGAACTCACCGCGCTCACGGCGGCCGTGCAGGAGGCCGATGAACTCGTCATCTACCTGCATGGAGCCGGCGACGCGTTCTGTGCCGGTGCCGATTTCGAGGTCGTGACGTCGCTTTCGGATCCGGCCGCCTTCGCGAGACACGGGCAGCGGACGGCAACCGCCCTTGCCGAGTCCGACTCGGTCGTCGTCTGTGGAGTCGACGGGGCCGCGCGCGGTGGCGGTGTCGAACTCGCGCTCGCGGCCGACGTCCGGGTCGCTACGCCGAACGCGACGTTCGCGGAACCGGGGGTTCGATTCGGGTTGTTCGGCGCGTGGGGAGGCACGGCCCGGCTTCCGCGGGTGATGGGCGAGGGCGAGGCGCTCGATTTCGCGCTCTCGGGTCGGGTCCTCGACAGTGACGCCGCGCTCCGAACCGGACTCGTCTCTCGGGTCGTCGATGATCCGCGCGCCGTGGCCGACGAGATCGCCGACGGGAAGCCCGACGCGTTGACGGCGGTGAAACGCCGACTCCGCGACCGGCGTGGTAGCGATTCACAGGAGGCGGCGGAGGCGGAGGCGTTCTCCATGCTCGTGGAGCGCCACGCCGCGAGGATAGCCGATTCGAGACGTTGAGGGAGCGGGGGGTGCCGGACGAACGGTCGATGAACGCCTCCGGGCGACGGTCCCGATGTGACAGGTTTAAGTACCGGTCGGGCAAATTCGTATATGTAGACAGGCACCGGTAGTGTAGTGGTATCACGCAACCTTGCCATGGTTGCAACCCGAGTTCAAATCTCGGCCGGTGCATTCTTCGAACACGGTGAGAAGAATCGCCGAGAGATTTGAATCAGGATAGACGCAGCCCAGCGCAGCGAACGGAGTGAGCGAGCGGGACCGTCTATCCGTGGTTCAGAATCTCGGCCGGTGCATTTCTCGAACGAAGTGAGAGAAATCTCCGAGATTCGTCGCGGTCGGTCGGTCGATACCCTCCCTCGTTGCCGGGACCACGGATGTCAAAGCCCCCGGCGGTCATCCCCGAGCATGCACACGACCACCGCGTTCATCGGGCTCCGCTGTGTCGACTGCGAGGAACGGTTCGACGCGGAGACGGCGACACACCGCTGTCCCGACTGCGACGGCATCCTTGACCCCGCATATGACTACGACGCAGTCGAGTTAACGCCCGAGGAGCTCGCGGAGCGACCGTTCGATTCGATGTGGCGATATGAGGAGCTGCTTCCGTTCACCTCCGAGGCGGCCGTCTCGCTCGGGGAGGGGGCGACGCCGCTCGTCGACTGTCCGGCGCTCGCGGAGGCGATGGGCGTCGGTCGGGTCCTGTTGAAGGACGAGGGCATGAATCCGACGGGGACGTTTAAAGATCGTGGACAGTCAGCGGCGATGACCGCCGCGCGCGAACACGGCGCGAGCGACGTGGCCTTGAACAGCGCGGGCAACGCGGGGCAGGCGGCGGCAGCCTACGCCGCCCGTGCGGACCTCGAGGCCCACGTCTATCTCCCGTCGCGAGCGGGTTTCACCCAGAAGGCGATGACCGAGGTCCACGGCGCGGACCTCACCGTCACGGACCCGATCGATGGGAACTCACAGATCGGCGACTCGGGCGCGGCGTACGCGGAGGCGATGGCCGAACACGCCGACTGGTACTCGACGAAGACGTTCGTCACGCCATACCGCCACGAAGGCAAAAAGACGATGGCGCTGGAGGTGCTCGAACAGCTCGACTGGGAGGTCCCCGACGCGGTCGTCTATCCGACCGGCGGTGGCGTCGGGCTCGTCGGGATGCACAAGGCCGCCCGCGAGGTCCGGGACCTCGGCTGGACGGACGACCTCCTGCCGATGTACGCCGCGCAGGCGGCGGGCTGTGCACCCATCGTCGACGCCTACGAGGCGGGGGCAGACCGTCACGAGCCGGTCGCAGATGACGAGATAACGACCGCATGCGGCGGGATCGCCATTCCCGATCCCGGCGCGAGCCCGCTCATCCTGGAGGCGATCCGCGAGTCGAACGGCGGCGCGGTGGCGAACACGGATCGGGAGATCCTCAACGCCGCCATCGAGGTCGCCCGCGTGGAGGGCCTGGAGATGGGCGCGACGTGTGCGGCGGCGGCGGCCGGAGCGTTCACGCTCGCGGAGGCCGGCGAGTTCGGCCCCGACGACACCGTCGTCCTCTTAAACACCGGCGCGGGCAACAAGGACGTCGACATGTTGCGTTCACACCTCGGCGAGACCGAGGACGGGAACTAACCGCGCGTTCGGCTCCTGGCGGATCGAATCGAACCCACTCCGACACGGATCGGTTTTTATACGCGGGTTACGCGTGGGGAGACGTATGCGAATCCCCTCCCGGGCCGATATCGGTCGCCCGCTCGGGCCGCTGCTGTTCGTCGCGATCCTGATCGGCGGTGACGGCGTCGCGTCCGCGATCCCGATGCTCTCCGGACCGGCGGTCTCGGCGCTCGCGTGTACCGCCTGGATAGTGATCTGGTGGGTGACGGAGGCGGTCCCCATCCCCGTGACGAGCCTGCTTCCGGTCGTGCTCTTTCCGACGACGGGTGTGTTGGACGTCACGGAGACGACGACCGCCTACGGCGACCCGATCGTCTTCCTCCTTCTCGGCGGGTTTCTCCTCGCGCTCGCGGTCGAACGAACCGGCCTGCACGAGCGCGTCTCGCTGTTCGTCATCGCGAGCGTCGGCGTGAGCGCCCCGGGCCTCCTCCTCGGGTTCATGGCAGCGACCGCCCTCCTCTCGATGTGGATCTCCAATACGGCGACGGCGATGCTCATGGTCCCCATCGCCATCGCCGTCATCTCACAGACGTATCGGGTAACGCCAGGCCCGCGCGTCGACCTCCCGGAGGGCGTCGGCGACCTCGTCCACGACACCGACGAGGACCCCAACGCGCTTCCCGCGACGCGATTCGGGATCGCGCTTATGTTGGGAATCGCCTACGCCGCCTCCGTAGGTGGGGTGGGGACGCTCATCGGCAGCCCGCCGAACGCCGTGCTCGCCGGCGTCGCCGAGAGCCAACTCGGCGTCGACGTGGGCTTTTTCGAGTGGATGCAGTTCGGGCTCCCGGTGGCGATCGTCGGCACCCTCGCGGTATGGGCGACCCTGCTCGTCGTCCTCCGCCCGACGGTCGAGGTGGAGCCGGGCCGTGAGGCGGTCGCCGCACACAAACTCGCGGCGCTCGGGCCCGCCTCGACCGGCGAGCGACGGATCGCGGCGCTGTTCGGCCTCGTCGCGCTCGGCTGGCTCACCCGCCCCTTCCTCATCACGCCCGTCTTCCCCGCGGTGACGGATGCGACCATCGCGATCGCGGGCGGGGTGGCCGCCTTCCTCGTTCCCGTTAATTTCCGTCGCCGGGAGTTCCTCCTCGATTGGGAGTACGCCCTTCGGCTGCCGTGGGGCGTCCTGTTACTCCTCGGGGCGGGCTTCGCGCTCGCCCGGGCGTTTCAGCGGACGGGGATCGACCGGGCGACGGCCGACCTGATCACGGCAGTCGGGCTCACCGAACTCCTCGGGCTCGTGTTGCTGCTCGTCGTCACGGTCGTCGTCCTCACGAACGTCACTTCGAACACGGCGACCGCCTCGGTGTTCACGCCTATCGCCATCGCGGTCGCCGGCTCGATCGGTGCGCCGCCGCTCACGCTGATGGCGGCGGTCGCGCTCGCGGCCTCCTTCGCGTTCGTCCTCCCGGTCGCGACCGCCCCGAACGCCATCGTCTTCGGCTCGGGGTACCTCACCATCCCGGAGATGGCCCGGGTCGGCGCGGCGGTGAGCCTCGTGGGCGTCGTCGTGATCGTCGTCGCCGTTATCTGGTGGCTGCCGATCGTGTGGGGGTGATCGGCGGCGGATGTGGAGAGAGGGTCAGCGGCGACCGCTATCGGATGAAAAAGCCCTCGCCGAAGGGGTCCTGCGGATCGACGGTGATCGTGTTCGTCCCGGTGATGTACGCCTCCCCCTCGATCTCCGGGATGACCGCCTCGCGGCCGTGATGCTCACACACGCCGGTCACGCGACCGGTGAACACCGATCCGACGATGCTCTCGACGGCGAAGGACTCGCCCGGCGCGATCTCTCCGCGAGCCTGTCGCAACGCGAGGTGGCCGCTCACCCCGGTTCCGGTCGGACTTCGATCGACCTCCCCGTCCGCGAAGACGCAGACGTTTCGGATGTCCGCGTCGCCTTCGGACTCGCCGGTGAAGATGACGCCGTAGAGGAACTCCATGTCCTCGTCGGTGGGATGCTCCAGGGACGTCTCCTCGGCGATCGCCGCCTTCAGCTCACGGCCGGCCGCCGCGAGCGCCGAGGCGGAGTCCGGCTCCAGCGGGAGGCCAACTTCGGCGGCGTCACAGTAGGCGTAAAACGCGCCGCCGAAGCCGAGGTCGTACCGGACGGTCCCGAAGGTTTCCGTCTCGATCGTCTCATCGAGCGCGACGGCGTAGGCGGGGACGTTCTCGAAGGCGACTCGACGGATGGCGGGACTGTTGCCCTCGGCGGCAGGATCGTTGCTCTCTGTGGCGGGGGACCCCCGATCAAGGCGCGGATACGCCGTCACCCGCCCGGCGGGCGTATCCATTCGGATGGTCGGTTCCTCCGGATCGAGTTCGACCGCGCCGATCGTCGGGAGGACGACGCCGAGCGCGATGACGCCGTGCCCACACATCGTGCTGTGGCCGGCGTTATGCGTGAACAACACCCCGATGTCCCCGTCGTCGGTGACGGGATCGGTCAGCAGCGCGCCGTACATATCGGCGTGTCCGCGCGGCTCGAACATGATCGCTCGCCTAAGGTCGTCGTGGTGCTGCTGTGCGTAGCGCCGCTTCTCGAGGATCGTCTCGCCCGGAAGGTCGGGAAAGCCGTCGATGACGACCCGGAGCGGCTCGCCGCCGGTGTGTGATTCGATGGTTCGAATATGCGGCCACTCGTCGGGCGGGCTCCAGTCCATGGACCTCCTGCACCGGCAAGTGAGCTAAACGTTGCGGCGGCGCGGGCGACCCATCCGATCGAGCGGAGGTTCGATCGGCCCCTCGCTCGCGGATCGATCGGAACCACTACGACCCGCCACGTCCACCCGCCGCGTATGCAACTGGGCGTCATCGGACTCGGGCGGATGGGACGGATCGTCGTGGATCGGTCGCTGGCTGCGGACCACGAGGTCGTCGCGTTCGACCTCTCGGCGGAGGCGACGGCGGCGGCGGCCGAGGCGGGTGCGACGCCCGCCGACTCGGTCGCGGACCTCTGTGAACGGCTGGCTGACGGCCCCGAACCCGGCAAGCGGATCTGGCTCATGGTGCCCGCGGGCGACGCGGTCGATGCGACCCTCGCGGAACTCAACCCACACCTCGACGGCGACGACATCGTCGTCGACGGCGGCAACTCCCACTTCGCCGAATCCGTCCGGCGGGCCGAGTCGACGGCGGCGGCCTACCTCGATTGCGGCACCTCCGGCGGGCCGGCGAGCGCCGAGGAGGGCTTCTCGCTCATGGTGGGCGGTCCGGAGGCTGCTTATAAGTCCTTGGTGCCGGTCTTCGATGCGGTCGCGACCGGCCCCGACGGCCACGATCGGATGGGCCCGGTCGGCTCGGGTCATTACGTGAAGATGGTTCACAACGGGGTCGAGTACGCGCTCATGCAGGCGTACGGCGAGGGCTTCGAACTGCTCGCTGACGGCCGATATGACCTCGATCTGGAGGCCGTCGCACGGACGTGGAACAACGGCGCGGTGATCCGTTCGTGGCTGCTCGAACTCTGTGAGGAGGCGTTCCGCGAGGAGGGTTCGGATCTGGGAGACGTCGCCGACCACATCGCCGGCGGCTCGACGGGCACGTGGACCGTTGAGGAGGCGCTCGAACAGGAGGTTCCCGTCCCGCTTATATACGGGGCGCTCGCCGAGCGGTTCGACTCGCGAAACGAGGGCCGGTTCTCCCGCCGGCTGGCGAACCGCCTTCGATACGGCTTCGGGCGGCACGAGGTCGCCCGGGAGTAGCGGGATCCAGGGAAACCGAAGCCGTCACTTCGCAGCGACGAGTTGCCGACGAACCGCCGATACCGCCTGCATCGAGTCGATCCACTCGCGTGGGTCCGTACACCAGATGCGGTCTCCCTCGACGCTCACACAGAAGGCCGACCCCGCCGTCGGCGACAGGGTTACCCGGTCGACGTCGGAGCGGTCCCCAAGATGGGCGTCGATGAGCCGTCTCGCGGTTTCGGCCTCCGACCACAGGCGCTTGCCGGTCGGGTACTCGATGGCGATATCCACCATGATTCACCCTTGGGAGTACCCGAATATGAAACGGCGTATAGAAGCAGAAATTGCGAACTATTGTTCGTGAACAATTTTACCGTCGACGACCGTCATCACGACCCCGATGTCGCGGATCGCGTCCGGCCGCTCCCACGGCGACTCCTCCAGGACGACGAGGTCCGCGAGTTTCCCGGCTTCGACCGTCCCGAGTCGATCCTCGTCGAACCCGGCGTAAGCCGCACCATGCGTGTACGCCCGGAGCGCCTCGGCCACGGTGAGCCGCTGGGCCTCAGCCGGGGCGTTGACGGCGTGGTGTATTCCTAAAAGGGGGTCCATCGGCATTCCGTCGGAGCCGAACGCGAGGTGGACGCCCGCATCGAGCATCGCCCGATAGCGGTTCGTTTCGGTTCGCCGATCGCCGAGCCTGGCCGCATAGAGGCCCCCCTCGTCGGCCCACTTCAGGAAGTTCGGCTGCACGCTCGCGACGACCCCCGTCTCCGCGAGCCGGTCGATGGCCTCGTCGTCGGCCAGCTCGACGTGTTCGATCCGGTGTCGCGCCCTCCCCGGATCGTCGACCGCGGCGTCCTCGTAGGCGTCGAGGACGGCATCGACCGCCACGTCGCCGATGGCGTGGGCGGTAAACTGGTAGCCGGCCGCCGTCGCGTCCGCGACGACTTCGTCGAGCTCGTCTGGATCGACGACCCACTGGCCGGTGGCGTCGTCGTTGTCGGCGGCGGCGTCCCCGTCGCCATCGGGGGTGTCGGCGTCCGAATACGGCTCCGAGAGCTTCGCCGTCCGTCCGCCGAAGCTCCCATCGGTGTAGGATTTGATCGCGCCCGTCTCGACGAACGCGGAGCCGGCATTCGTCCGGAGCCCGACCTCCGTAAGCGCGTCGAGGTGGTCGCTCCAGTAGTTGAGCCGAACGCGGGCGGTAAGCTCGCCCACCGCGTCGAGGTCGCGGTAGACGCCCGGGGCGTGTGAGCCGCGAACCATGTCATGGAAGCCGGTGATCCCCTTGCGGGCACAGTCATCGAGGGCGGCGAGGACGATCTCGCGCGTCTCCGCCGGGTCGGGCTCGACCGTCTCATAAACCGGGTCGATGGCGGCCTCAAGCAGGACGCCGGTGGGTTCGCCGGCCTCGTCGGTCGGCACGGTCCCCGACGGGGCGGCCGCGAAGTCGTCCGCGAGCAGGGAGAGCGCGGTTGAGTCGGCGGCGGCGACGTGCATGTCCTCGCGGAACGCGGCGACGGGCCGGTCGGTGTCGACGGCATCGAGGTCCGACCGGGTTAGGTAGCGCTTCTCGGTCCACGTGGACTCGTCGTAGCCGTAGCCGAGCACCCACGCGTCCGTCGCCGCGGCGGATCCCTCGTCGTCGAGTTCCGCGGCCCGTTCGGCGAGCAGTTCGACCGCCTCGTCCGGGGAATCCGCGGCCGAGAGGTCCGCGTGGACGAGATATCGGCCGACAGTAGTCAGGTGCGTGTGTGCGTCGATGAACCCCGGGAGGACGACCGTGCCGTCGAGGTCGACGGTCGTCGTCTCCACGCCCGCGAGCATCTCGACGTCGTAACTCGATCCGAGTCGGACGATCCGCCCATCCCGGATCGCGAGCGCCTCGTGGATCTCATCGGGCTCGGTAAGGGTGTGTATCTCTCCGTCGAGAAGGATCAGGTCCGCGGCATCGCTCATGAGGTGTTCGCCGACCGGAGGCGGGTTAACCGTTCGGGATGCGGGCGTCCTGACCGCGCCACGGTGGGCCATCGCGGTCGAATCGAGTTACCACGAGGGAATCAGAAGCAACGCCACGCTCAACGAGATGAAAACGACCTTCATCGCCGTGTTGACGACGATCACCTTCGTGCCGAACTCCGCGCCCCAGATGCCGTACTGGAACGGGATCGATCGCTTGAACGTCGAGACCGCAAAGGAGAGTATCCCGCCGAAAAGCAGCGTCGCCACCGCGGTTCGTGGGGTGAATACGTCATCGAGCAACGGGGCGATGGTCACCGCGCCGGCGGTCGTATCGAGCGTGTAGACGGCGATCACGGGCACCGCCGCGCCGGGGAGACCGATCTGCTCGGTTATGGGCGCGGCGAAGCCGGTCGCCGACTCGACGTCGACGTAGGTGACGAGCGCGACGACGAGCGTGTAGATGATCGCCAATCGGGGAACGATCCGGCGGAGCGTCCGCCACGACCGCTCGCCCGCCGCGCGGACCCGTTTCCTCGCCGAGCGCTCGTCGCCGTCGGGGCCCTCCGCGGTCACGTCATCGAGCGCTGCGCGATCCACGTTGCGCTCCGAAAGCAAGGCGGCACCGAGGAGGACGCCAACGACCGTGATCGCGAGCGCGATACCGGCGCGAAAGGAGACGTAGAGGACGCCCGTGTGAACCCCGAGGATCGGGATCAGGACGGGAATATAGTAGGTGAAGACGTGCTGGACGAACCCGAAGAACGTGTTCATCACCACGGCGACGAGAGTCGCCCGATCGTCGAGAAAGCCCGACTCACGGTACTCCGCGAGGGTCGCATAGCCCGCGGTCGTGGAGGCCGCCGTCGTGAGGATCGCCGTCCCGACCTCGTCCGGGAGGTTCGCCGGCCGGGTGAGATATCCCGATATCCCGGCGATATACCGGATGAGCCCGAACGCGACCGCGACGTTCGCGGCGAACACCCCGAGCGAGATGAAGAGGGTGATCCGCGCGAGCCGTGGGAGGACCTCCGCGAGCAGCGAGACCGCCTCGGGAGCGATCGGATACACGCGTTCAAATCCGGGGCGGTCGGTCAAATCCCCGTCGGTGTCGGGCGATGAATCGCCCGGATACTTCCGTCGCATCCGCCGACCTCCTCGCTTTTATATATCCTCCTCAAACCCACCGAGTATGGCACCCGCCGAGGACGACATCTCGATCGAGGAGAAACGCGTATATGCCGGCACGGCCGGCCGAACGGACGCCTTTCTCGCCACGGGGATGGGGCTCGTCCGGGTCGCGATCTCCGACGACCTCGTCGGGGAGTTCGCGCTCGTAAGCCGCATGGACGCCCGCGACGTTTCCGTCCTGCCGACCGTCGATGTACCCGGCGGCGGAGATGAAAGCACGTTCGGCCTCCTCGCGGTCGCAACCGACGACGGTCCTCAACTCGCCGCGCTCGGGCCGGGATCGGAATCGGCCACGACGCCCGACGAACTCGACTTCAGCGAGGTCGCCCTCGGTCCGTGTGTCGCCGTCGGCGTCCACGACGGCGGATTCCTCGTCGCCGAGGGGGACGGAGCGGTCTCCCGGATCTCGGTGAGCCTCGATGGGCAGTCGATCCGGACGACCGTCGACCCCGTGGGTGACCTCGCCGACCCGCGGGCGATCGACGGCTCGCTGATCGCGGCGGCGGACGGGGTATATAAAGCTGTCTCCGGTGGTGGCGGGTGGCGGCTCGAACACGTCGGGCTCTCCGACGTCCGCGACGTGGCCGGATCGGGGTTACCGCTCGCGGCGACCGGCGGCGGGATCTACTGGCTCGGCAACGGCTGGATGGACGCACTCGATGGCGAGTTCGGGGTCGTCGCGGCCGACGGCGACGGTCACGCGATGGCCGCGGGCGAGGGCGGGCTATGGATCCGGACAGGAGCTGCCGACACGGGCGGGGACGGATGGGGTGAGGACGCGTGGACGCTGGCGACGCTCCCGGTGGAGGCCCCGATCGCCGCGCTCGGCTACGGCCCGGGAACGGCCGTGGCGGTCACCGCGGACGGAACCGTCTGCGTCGACGTCGGTGACGGCTGGCGTCACCGGGCCGTCGGTGTTCGGGACGTGAACGGCGTCGCGCTCGTCGCCCGCGATTGATAACCTCTGTCGGGCGTCCCGATGACCCGTCAGCGACGAAGGCCGCCCTGCTGTTTGATCGACATGATATGGCGGACGTTCAAGTATATCTCCTCGGGCGAGGTGTCCTCTTCGGGGTCATACAGGTCGGAGACACGGTAGAGGATCGCCGAGAGCTGTTTGCTCTCTGAGCTATCGCCGCGGACTTCCTCGGCGATCTCCCGGAGGAACTTGCGGCGCTCCGGGTCGTCCGGGAACGTCGCGTCCGAGTCCGGGGCCATCTCCCAGTCGACGTCGGCCTCTTCGAGCGCGTCCGCGGGTTCGTCCGGGTCATCAGTCATCGCCCCACCACCTCCCGCTCATCGTCCCTGACTCACTTCGCGCCGGCGGACGACGCCCGCGTTGTTCGCGACGTTCTCCACGATCAGCTTAAAGGCGTCCGCGGTCTCGCCCTCGCCCAACACGATCGGGTCGCCGTCGTCGCCGCCGGTCCGGATCGCCGGGTCGAGCGGGACCCCGCCGAGGAACGGCAGCTCGTGTTCGTCGGCCATCCCCCGGCCGCCGCCGGTCCCGAAAACGTCGTGGACGCTCCCGCAGTCGGGGCAGGTGAACCCGCTCATGTTCTCGGCGACGCCGAGGACGTTGGTGTCGTGTTTCCCGAACATCCGCAGGCCCTTCACGGCGTCATCGAGCGCGACGGGTTGGGGGGTCGTGACGATGACCGCGCCCGTGAGCGGTAGCGTCTGAAGGATCGTGAGCTGGGTGTCGCCGGTTCCCGGCGGGAGGTCCATCACGAGGTAATCGAGGTCGCCCCACTGGACGTCCTCGACGAGTTGGGTGATGATCTTATGAACCATCGGCCCGCGCCAGATGACCGGGTCGTCCTCGCCGGTCAGAAAGTCCATACTGATCAGCTTCACGCCGTAGCGCTCGGGGGGGACGATTAGCTCCCCATCGGTACGCGGGCGCTCCTCGGCGGCCAGCATTCGTGGCACGTTGGGGCCGTAAACGTCCGCATCGAAGAGGCCGACACGCGCGCCGAGTTGGGCGAGCCCCGCCGCGATGTTGACCGACATCGTCGACTTGCCAACCCCGCCCTTCCCCGAGGCGACCGCGATCACGTTCTTCACCCCCGGAAGGACCTGGTCAGACGGCGAGACGCCCTCGGGGATCCGCGCGGAAAGCTCCACCTCCAGCCCCGTGTCCGCGAGAACCTCCCGGACGTCGGCGGCGATGGCCGACTCGTTCGGCGAGTACGGCGCGCCGAGCGCGAGCGAGATGTGTACCGTGTCGTCCTCGATATCGATCGCGTTCACCAGCCCAAGCGAGACGATATCGTCGCCGAGGTCCGGGTCCGATACCTTTCGGAGCCGATCACGGATGTCGGATTCGTTCATATATGTGGGGAGAGTGGTGAGCCGAATAAGGGTTCTGTACGGGGAAACAGACGAGCACCTGTCCGTCCTCAGTCGATCCGCGTCCCAGGGTCGCCGCTACGGCCTCAGTCGATCCGCGTTCCGGGGTCCTCGCCGCGGAGGAACGCTTCCAGGCCATCCGGCCCGAAGACGAATGCGGGCGAGGAGAGCGCGAGCAACTCGCGGACCTTCCCGGCCATCCCGCCCGACACGTCGGTCGCGTCGCTTCCGCCGAGGTACTCGGCCACGTCCTCGAAGGAGGTGATCTCGGGGATCACCGCCCCCGCATCGTTCAGGACGCCCGGGACGGTCGAACAGAGACCGACGCGGTCAGCGTCGAACCGCTCGGCCACCTCGACGACGAGTTCGTCGCCGGAGACGACCGTGACCCCGGCCCCAGTGGTCGCGACGCCGTCGCCGTGGAGCACCGGGACGAACCCCTCATCGAGGAGGGTAGCGGTCGAACCGGTTGGGAGGTCGAGGTCGCCATCGACGCCCGCGGGGCGTGCGGAGAGTGAGAGGGGGTGCACCGGTACCGCGGGCACGGACCGCTCGTGGAGCCGCGTGAGGATCGCGTGGTTGAGCCGAACCATTGCCCCGTGAATCTCGAAGGCCGCCGCCGCGTCGTGAGTCCCGGCAGTCGTCGAGACGCCGTGTTCGCTCGCGTGATGGTGGCCGAAGCTCCCGCCGCCGTGGACAAGGACGAGCCGGCCGAGGCCGTTCGAGGCGTCGGTGTTGTCGTCGAGTACCGAAGCGATGGCCTCACAGGCGGCCGCAAGGGCGTTCTCGTCGATGGTCTCCGGACGGTCCTTCTCCGTGATCAGGCTTCCGCCGAGCTTCAAGACGACCACGTCACCGGAGGGGGTTCGATCGCCTCCGGTCCCCGTATCCGTCTCAGTCCCCGTCTCGCCCCCGCTCATGGCTCCTCCACGCGAACCCCCTCCGTCGCGAGCGACGCCTGAAATGCGTCCTCACAGCCCTGCGTGTACGAGAGCGCGGTCTCCACCTCGCCGGTCGGATCGAGCGCGACGATACAGCCGCCCCCGCCCGCACCGGTGAGCTTCGCGCCGTGTGCGCCCGCCTCCCGGGCCGCCCAGACCATCGCATCCAGCGAGCGCGCGGAGACGCCGAGGGCGGCGAGCAGCCCGTGATTGAAATCCATCAGCTCACCGAGTTCGACGAGTAGCTCCCGGTTCGCGTCGGCCTCGGGCACGGCCTCCCCGAGCAGCCCTTCGCCCGTCCGCACGATGTCGCCGATCGCCGCGACCGTGTCGTCGGCGAAGCGGTACGTCGATTTGAGTTCGCGAACGCCGGCGACGAGCTCGCCCGTGTTGCCCGCGCCGCCGTCGAAGCCGATGACGAACGGGAGGTTCGGCGCGTCCATCGGTTCACAGTCGTCGCCTTCGACCCTGACGGCCCCGCCCATCGTCGAGCAGAACGTATCGGCCCGCGACGCCTGTCCGTCCTGCACCTCGAACTCGGCGCGGTAGGCCCGATCGGCGATCTCCCGTCTATCGAGCGGTTTCCCGAGCGCCCGCGTCGCGGCGTCGATCCCCGCGACGACGACGGCCGCCGACGAGCCGAGCCCCGCACCGAGGGGGATCTCGCTTTCGATCGTGATGTCGAACCCCGCCGCGGGCGCGTCCGCGGCGGCACGCGCCTGCCGCACCGCGGCGTCGACGTAGCCCATCGCGGCCTCAACGAGCGGCGTGGGCACGTCGACGTCCGGTCGATCGCCGGTGCCGCCGGTGTATTCGACGGTGAACCCGTCGAGCGAGAGGTCGGTCGCCTCGACGCGGACGTGATCGTCATCGCGCGGCTCGGCGGTCACCGTGGCCCGGCGCTCGATCGCCGTCGGTACCGCGGGCTCGCCGTAGACGACGGCGTGTTCGCCGAAGAGATAGACCTTCCCCGGCGCACTACAGACGGTCATACCAGGCTCGTCTCCCCGCGGGCATACAGGCGTTGCGCTTGCGGCCGGTGCTCCCGGGGGTATTGGCAATACGGGGGGTGAAACCCGCAGGGATCGCCGGGACTTTTATAAGCGTACGGCACCCTTTCACACATAGCGGCGCCCCCGTCAAGGTGACGGTTGTCGCCCCGGGGACCGGGGGAATGCACGCGTCCCCGTATCGACCGATCGAACGGGCCGGGGAACCCGTTCGACGACCAATTATCGACACCGATCGAGCGCGAGCGTCCGCCACGTTCTGCCAGCCATCACCCCCTGGCCGCGCCAACGTTGCCACGTTCTGCCCGCCATCGCCGGTCGTGAGCTTTTAATCCCGCCGACGGCGAGTGAACCTCATGCATCTCGAGGGGACGATCCTGGTCGGTCGCGAGTTCGAACCCGTGGAGGGACGGGTCGTCACCGCGGACGACGAGATCGTCCGGATCGAACCGTTTTCGGTCGATTCCGACGACGTGATCCTCCCGGCGTTCGTCAACGCTCACACCCATATCGGCGACTCGATCGCCAAGGAGGCCGGCGAGGGGCTCTCGCTCGACGAGCTCGTCGCACCCCCGGATGGGCTGAAACACCGCCTCCTTCGGGCGGCGAGCCACGCGGAGAAGGTCGAGGCGATGGCGCGAACCCTCCGATACATGGAGTCGACGGGAACGGGGACCGTCATCGAGTTTCGCGAGGGCGGCATCCCCGGCGTGGAGGCGATCCACGACGCATTACACGGGACGGGTGTCGACTACGGCGCGCGCGACATCGACGCGGTCGTGCTCGGCCGTGACGACCCGGATGTGCTATCGATCGCCTCCGGCTACGGCGCCTCCGGCGCGCGTGACGGGGATTTCGAGTCGGTTCGGACCGCCACCGGGAACGCCGACAAGCTGTTCGGGATCCATGCGGGCGAGCGTGACGCCGACGACATCAACGCCGCGATGGACCTCGACCCCGACTTCCTCGTCCACATGGTCCATGCGGAGCCGCTGCACCTCGATCGGCTCGAAGACCGGGGGACGCCCGTCGTCGTCTGTCCACGGTCCAACCTCGTCACGAAGGTCGGTGTGCCGCCGATCGCCGAGCTATCGGCGCGGACGACCGTCGCGCTCGGGACGGACAACGTCATGCTCGATTCGCCCTCGATGTTCCGCGAGATGGAGTTCGCCGCGAAGCTGGCGGACCTCCCGGCGCGGGAGGTGTTGCGCATGGCGACCGTGAACGGTGCGGCGATCGCGGGCCTGAATCGCGGGGTGATCGAGGAGGGGGCCGACGCGCATCTCCTCGTGCTCGACGGCGACTCGGACAACCTCGCCGGCGCACACGACCTCGTTCGGGCGATCGTCCGACGGGCCGGACATGCGGACGTCAAGCAGGTCGTGCTGGACGGGACGCCGCTGGGTGAGGAGTAGATCGACCGTTCGGCCCGATCACGTGTTACAGTAGGTCGTATACCGCGCGTCGAACTCCCGCGGCGGTGGTTGCTGGTATCGTGGGTCAACGTCCTTCGAGGAGTAGGGATCTTTCAATACCGTCAGGAGCTCGTTGAACGTGGAGAGATCCCCGGATTCGAGATATGCATCCAGCGCCCGTTCGACCAGGTAGTTGCGGGGGATATACCGTGGGTTGACCTCCTGCATCAGCCCTTCATTCAGGCCGACGGCCGCGAGCTGCTCCCGGAGCCGTTCGAACTCCGCCGTCGCGAACGCCGGGTCATCGAACGTCCCCGGGTTCTCCAATTCGAGGAACGTGTTGGTGTAATCCGCGTTCGAGTCGCGGAGCCACCCGAGGAACTCATCGACGAGTTCCTCATGGGCATCCGAGGAGATCCCCAGTTTCCTCCGCATCATCGAGTTGTATCGTGCATCGAACCGATCCGCAAATTCGTCCAGTTTGGCTTCGAGTTCCTCATAGGTGAGCGCTGACTGTGAACAAAGCGGCTGGAGCGCCTCCGCGAACCGTTCGAGGTTCCACCGGAGGATCGGGCGCTGGTTTCCGAACGCGTACCGCCCGTCAGTGTCGATCGAACTGAAGACCGCCCCCTCATCGTAGTAGTTCAGGAACGCACAGGGTCCGTAATCGAACGTCTCCCCGTCGATGCTCATGTTGTCCGTGTTCATCACGCCGTGGACGAACCCGACACGCAGCCAGTCGACGACCATCCCGATCGACGACTCCATAACGGCATCGAAGAACGCGAGGTAGGGTCGATCCGTGGCGTGAATCTGTGGGTAATGTCTGTCGATGACGTAGTCGGTGAACCGTGGGAGTTCAGTGGGGATCTGACTCGCGACGTACTGGAAGGTACCATACCGAATGTGACTGTTCATGACTCGGACGAGGATCGCCCCGGGTTCCCGCCGCCGACGAGTGACCGTCCCGTTCGTTTCGAGAACCGCCAAGCTCCTCGACGTGTTGATTCCCAGGTTCTGCATCGCGGACGAATACAGATACTCTCGAAGCATCGAACTGACTGTCGCGTTGCCATCGCCCCGTCTGGAGTACGGCGTTCGACCGGATCCCTTCAGTTGGATGTCGTATCGGGAGCCGTCGTGGACGTGTTCACCGAGGAGCACCGCTCGCCCGTCGCCCAAGAGGCCGAATCCGCCGAACTGGTGACCCGCATACGCCTGCGCGATCGGTTCCTCGGCACGGTCCTGCCCTGCGAGGACGTCCGCGGTGAGGTCAGCCGGGTCCAACCCCAGGTCGCCACAGAGTCCGTCGTTGAGGAGCAGGATCTCTGGATCCGCTATCCGTTTCGGCGTGACGGGCGAATAGAGCCCCGGGTCCAACCCCTTGTAGGTCGTGTCGAATGAGAAGGCCATTCGGTTCATATGCCGTTGCGTTCTCTGGATAATAACTCTGTCTCGGAGCCGCTCACGCGACACCGTCAAACCGGTGGCGATCCAATCGCGATCGGATAATGTTCGATCCCTCGTTTCTCGGCGGGCTCGCTGGAGGACTGATCGCCGGCGTCATAGCGACGCTGACGATGGACGCGGTGATGGCGCGGCTCCCCGAGGGGGAGACGCCGCCGAGGGTCGCCGCGAGCGTCCTGGCTGGCACGGGCGTAGATGCCGCACCGGGACGACTCGCGGCCGTGGTTCACTACGTCGCGGGCGCGGGATCCGGCGTGTTG
>Ga0207421_10003918_pt1 | contig 17477 bp, 32 predicted proteins | sample SodLakKL_010_SED_4_FD_187542 | JGI IMG/M metagenome (GOLD analysis project Ga0207421, IMG submission 187542) | Alkaline sediment microbial communities from Lake Tanatar, Kulunda Steppe, Russia - 8KL_010_SED (SPAdes) (version 2) | ecosystem: Environmental > Aquatic > Non-marine Saline and... | reverse complement strand
TCTGTGATATATTATAATAAGAGTAAGGTACAAATAAGATATCAGGAAGGAAGGGGTAAGACTCTATGCAATTTTCTGCTGAAGACCTTTTTGGGAAAAATGGGTATCTATCTAAGCAAATTGATAATTTTGAAATTAGAAAAGGTCAGATAAAAATGGCTGAAGATATTATAAACTTTTTTAATAATGATCAGGAAAATGTTTTTATGGGCGAAGGTGAAGTAGGTATTGGAAAATCGATGGCTTATTTGTTAACATCATTATTTAATAATAATATCAGGAGACCAATTATTGTATCTACTTCGTCTATAACTCTACAAAACCAGCTAGTTAATAAAGATTTGAAGGATGTATCTGAAATTTATAAGGATCTTACAGGTAGTTCTCTATCATATACATCCTTTAAAGGTAGAAGTAATTATGTGTGTATGAAAAAGTATTTTGAAGTTATGTACAATAAAAGTTCGAGAGATTATAATACAGAAGATTTTCAAAAAATAACTAAGTTAGTAGGTAGCAGAACATATGACGGCAGAAAACCAGGACAGATAGATAATTCGTTATGGAATATGATAACTGCTGGCAGTTATGAGTGTCCCGGCAGTGATTGTGGTAACTTTTTTGAATGTTATTATTATAAAATAAAAAAGAATATTAATTTAGGGAAATATGATGTGGTTGTAGTAAACCATTCTTTAGCAGTTGCTGATTATCATATTAGAACTGTTACTCACGATTCTGTTTCTATTCTTCCAGATAGTTTCGATTTATTGATATTAGATGAAGCACATCATTTTGAAGAATATGCTTTAGGGTTTTTTACTAAGTCTTTATCTAAAAAAGTTTTTGATTCTTTAGAGCGAAAATTAAGGAAAACCTTAAATGATGATCTTAATATTGATAAAGGAGACGATCTTTTAATAAAGCAAGCGTTTGAAAATGCTTTGAGTGTTTATGAAACTATACCTATAGAAAGATTAATTAATAAAATAGAGTCTTTAGCAAGAAAGTACGATGATGTTCTCATAGAAGAAGAGGTTGATTTGGGAACTTATGATTGGATTGATAGTTTTTCATCTATGTTAGATAAATTAACTATTAAAAGTTCAGTTAGTCCTCCGGGAGAAGTTAAGATTATGATGAGAAGGATAAAAGATATTATAACTAGATTAAAATGGCTTGAAAGTAATGAGGAATCTGTAGCAATACGTGGTGAAGTTAGTAAATATGGTGCTAAAATAAAGTTATCAAAAATAAATATTGCTAGCATATTAACTGATTTTTGGGATCCTGATAAGAAATATGTTTTAACATCAGCTACTTTAAGTTTTAATAAAAAGTTTGATTATTTAGCTGGAAGATTAGGTATTGATAGTAGCGATAGCGAGTTTGTTTCGGGTATATACGAATCTTCTTTTGATTACAAAAAACAAGCTAAGCTGATGGTTCCTTCTGGGTTTTGTCCTAAAAACAAAAATTTTGATGAACAGCTTTTTGAAGGTATTAAAGGTATTGTAAGTTCATCTCCTTATGAAAAAACATTATTGCTATTTACTTCTTATAGACAGATGAATGAGTTAAAACCTAAGATAGAAAATGAGTTTGGAGATGAGTATGAGATATTAAGTCAGTCTAATAACTTTTCAAAAGAGTATCTCCTTGATAAATTTAGGGAATCTGGAAAGGCGATATTATTAGGGCAGGCTGCTAGTTTTGGTACTGGAGTTGATATTAAGGGGAATAAAAACATCATATTAGCTAAGTTAAATTTTGATCGTCCTAATGATCCTTTGTTTAAAGCTCAAAGTAATTTGTTAGAATCTCAAGGTAAGAATCCATTTATGGATTTATCAATTCCAAATGTAAGTATAAGGACAAAACAGCAAGTAGGAAGGTCTATCAGATCTCTTGATGATAATGCTTTAATAGTCATTTTTGATGATAGGTTGGTAAAGAGTAGATGGGGGAAGCTGATAACTAGAAGTTTGCCTGTAGAAGTTAAATAATTAGGGAAAGGAGGGGTGTTGTTAGTATTGTTTTGAGGAAAATGTTAGGATATCTTAGAATTTTTATTAATTAAAAAAAAGAAAGGGATGATTTTGAAATGAGAACTAATATAATTTATAACGAAGATTGTCTGCAGGGTTTGAAAAAGTTACCTAATAATAGTGCCGATTTGTGTATTACTGATCCTCCACGTGATATTCATGCTGAAGATGCAGGGGGATGGGTAAATCGGCAGGGTGATACATTAAAGAATGTGGGAAGAGGCAAGATTAATACTAAATTTAATCCTTTTCCATTTTTAGAACTGCTTAAAAAGAAATTGAAAGTTTTTAATCTTTATGTTTATGTTACTGGTGATTTAATAACTGATTATCGAGTTTTTGCAAAAGAAAATGGTTATAGCGTGACTCCTCTTATTATGAAAAAAACAAATTATTTACCAACGTTCAACAATAAGTATCTTCCCGATAAGGAGCAAATTTTGTTTATACGAGAAAGTGGTGCTTATTTTCGTAGTTATAACGAGGAGGATGAGGATGGGAATACATTACACAAAAGTGTTTATGAAACTGTTAAAGAGGTAACTCCAAAGAAAAATGTGTATCATCCGACATCTAAATATGTAGAGCTTATGATACAGCATATTAAGGTTTCGAGTAGGAAAAATGATATTGTCATAGATCCTTTTATTGGAGGAGGGACGACTGCTATTGCTTGTTTGAAAACTGACAGGAGATTTATTGGATATGAAATTCAGAAAAAGCATTATATAACAGCTACGAAAAGATGTGGGAATTTTAATCCTAGTTTTTATAGACATTTGCCAAGTAATGAAAGACCTAAACAGTTGAAGTTAACCGGATTTGAAAGAGATAAATAGGGGAGATATAAAGATGAAGATTGAAAAAGGGGAGTTTTTGATTAAGATAGATGAAAAAGAGGCTTGGAATTTGATTGTCAGCTTAGAAAGGACAATCAAAGATTATAGTGTTAATTATGTTAAGGATAGCAATAGCTTTGATGAATATTGGGAAAAAATTAATAAGGACGAAGGTCTTAGAGATTTAATAGAAAATACAGTTCTTCTATTAGGTCTTACTGGTCGTAGTCGGGATTGGATTAAGTGTGAGTTGGAGGTTTTTTATGATACATTTGACGATAGATAAACAATATTGAGGAGGAGTATGGTTTGGATTGGAGAGAAGTGATTCGGGTGGTGTTAGGGGTAAGTTTAGTATTAGCAATGTTTTTTGCAGATAAGTTAGGTTATGATGATGAAGGAGATATTTAGATGCTGTATTTCATTGCTGATACCCATTTTGGACATTATAATATTATAAGATATGAGAATAGACCGTTTTGCAGTATAGAACGAATGGATAAATTTATGATAGACAAATGGAATAGTGTTGTTGATGACGATGATATAGTTTTTCATTTAGGAGATTTTAGTTTATGTAACACTAAAAGATCTTTTTATATATTTAACAGGTTGAAAGGTATAAAATATTTGATTAGAGGAAATCATGACGCTTATTCGAGGACTAAGTTTGTAGAGAGAATGGGGTTTAAAGATGTTTATGACGAATATTGGTTAGGAAATTCTAAAAAGATATTGCTTACTCATAAACCTAAAGATATTGATAGTAATATCATGAATATACACGGACATATTCATGGGCTGTTCTATAAGAATAGTAGGTGGAGGGATGACAATCATAGATGTGTATCAGTGGAGCTGATTGATTATACTCCAATTTCATTTATGGAGGTGATTTGAATTAGATCTTTAAGGAAGGTGTTATTTTGGTTATGGCTTAACTTAGTAAGAAGATGGAAGTCGCCTCTATTATATTGGATTTTTAGATATACTAAATATAGGGGCAGAGAATTGCCTGATATTTGGGATGATATAAAAGATTTACCTATTGATGAATTTCATTTAAAGATAACTAGAGGATCTAAGTACGATTATTTGTCTGATCCTTTAGGAGGATTATTAGATTATAGTCCTCAAGAAAAGAACTTCTTTTTTCTAGACAGAGAAACTTCGAGGGATTGTTTACCTGAGTTTGAAACAGTTTATGTTAATGGCGGAAATATTAAAAGACTTGATGAGGTTAGTACGGGAGATAAAGTATTGTCATATAATTTCTTAAAAAATGAATTAGAATATAAAGAGGTTTTAGATAAATGGGAAATAGGAGATAAAGAATTATATAAAATAGAATTTTATAATGGGAAATCGAGTTTTTCTTCTTTAGATCATAAATTTTATGGATATAAATGTGGAAATCATAATGATTATTCTGTTATGAAATTAGAGGATTTTAAATTAGAATTTGATAGATGTAAAAAAATGAATAGACGTATTGTATCTAAAAAAAGAAAAACTCCTGTTTTAAAGAGACTTTCTTATAAAGAAGTTGATATTGATTGGTTAAATGAAGATTTATGTTTTCTTTTAGGCTATTATTTGGCTGAAGGCTGGAAAAAAAGGTTTTATTTTAGAATGGGAGGTTATGATATACCTGAGTATGTTTTACCTTTATTGGAGAAACAGAATATAAATTATAATTATTATGAAAGAAAAGATAATTTGTCTATAATAGGTATATCAGGACATGAAAATGATAAATTTTTTAGTTTAATTTTTAAATTAAAAAATAAATCTGATGATATGACAGGTTTTAATCAATTAACAAAACTACCTAGAAATAAATTAGAGAAAATTTTAGAGGGGATATTTTTAGGGGATGGGCATTATGAAAATGATTACACAAAAGTGTATTCAACTTGTAGTAGTGAATTAAAAGATTTTATTTCTAATGTATCGTATAAAATTGGAAGACCTATAATTTCTTATTATCGATCAGATTCTCAAGGAGCAGGTGAAAATCCTTTGCCTATATGGAGAATACATGATAATGAAAAATCTTATTTTAAAAGAGATTATGGTTACAACGATTTAAGCGAAACTTCTATTTTAAATATTGAAGATACTGGAAAGAAATCGAGGATGGTTGATATTGAAGTAAAAGACAATCATAATTTTTTCTTAGCTTCATCTGGTGTTTTAGTTCATAATTGCGACAATTGGAGTAGGATGTGGTATTGGTATCATCGCTATCATGGTAGAGAAGCTAAAGAAATTGGAATGAAAAATCTTGAAACTGGTAAGGCTCATGCTGTAACAGTAGCTAAGTTTTCAGATGGATGGGAGTTATATGATTATCGTCCAACTCAGTTAAGAGAGGATACTATTAGAGATGCTTTAGAAAATAATTTAGTAAATTATGAAGTATTTATCTGGACTGGTCTTAAAGGTTAATTTGAGAAGGGGGGAGGGTTATTTTTGGTTGATAGTTTAGCAAATTCTCAATTTTTGGAAGTACTAGCTTTAGTACTTCTTGGACATCTGCTTTATGATATTCATTGGCAGGGGCATTTTATTGGAGAGTATAAATCTAAAAAGAAGTTTGTAATGTTTATTCATTGTTTAACTTATGCTTTATTCTTGACTGTATTGGCAAGTTTAATAGTGCCAGTACCTGTTTTTCATATGTCTTTACTTTTTCTCAGTCATTTTATTATTGATTCTTGGAAAACTAGGTTTCCACATGATGAAGAATATTTTTGGACAATTTATGTTGATCAGACTTTACACTTTATAGTTATTATTATCTTTACTTTATCACTAATTTAAAAGGAGAGATTTGTTAAGATGGTAGAAAGTGTTTTAGCTGCATTAGGTGTTGTTCTTAATGGAGTACCTCAAGGACTTTTGGCTTTAGGTTTTGGATTTTCTGCGTTTCCATCTGCTTTAGCATTTATTGTAGGTGCGTTAGGGGCAGCTTTTTATGGCTCTGTAGCTCCGATTAGTTTCCAAGCAGAAACTATTACGGTAGCTGGAAAAATGAGTGCGAAGAGAAATGAGATGTTGACAGCTGTGTTTTATGGTGGTGCTGGATTTGCTATTATTGGATTATTAGGGTATTTAGAAACTTTAGTTGAACTTGTAGGTCCGAATATAATTAATGCAATGATGGCAGGAGTAGGGGTTATGTTGGCATTGGTTGCTATTGATTTAGGCAAGAATGAAAAGGTAATAGGAGGAGTATCGATAGTATCAGCTTTATTGCTTTGGGTTTTTACAGCAAGTTTAGTTCATACTATTGTATGGTCAGTAGTTATTAGTTGTATAGTTGGAAAATATTTTGTTTTTGATCCTGTAGAAGAGAAATCTCCATCAAGAAAATTAAAAGTACAAAATTTAAAATGGAAGTTCTGGGAAAGTCCGAATGTAATTAAAGGTGCTTTGGCGTTAATAACTTTAAATATAGGAGCAACTATATCATTTGGTAGTATTACAGGGCAAATTGCTGATACTTCAGTTAACTTAGATCATTTAGCTGTATATTCAGCTTTTGCAAACATGGCTAGTTCTCTATTTGGAGGAGCTCCAGTTGAAAGTATAATATCAGCTACTGGTGATGCTCCTAGTCCTGTTTTTGCAGGTATTTTAATGATGGTTATTTTTGCAGTTATCTTATTGGCAGGGTGGTTACCTAAGATAGGGAAATATGTTCCGAAGTCAAGTATTTCTGGATTTTTATTAGTGTTAGGTGCTATTGTTACATTTCCAATAAACATACAATTAGCATTTCAAGATGTAGGGATGGAAACTCCGATGGCTGCTGTTATAGGAGTAACGGTTGTTCTTACAGCTAAATTTGATCCGTTTATCGGGTTAGCTTCAGGAGTTATTTTGAGATTTATATTTAGTTTAGTAGGTATGGTGTAAGATGTAATGGGGGGAGTTTACTCAATTCAGATAGGAAATATTGTAAGGAATTTGCCTGTTGTTAAGATTAATGATAATCTAAGTATAGCATCTTTTGTTATGTTAGGGGATACGGAATTAGTCCTTGTCTGTGCTGAGAAGTTGTATGAAAGAATAAAAGAAATTGATTTTGATATAATGATGGGTGCTGAGGCTAAAGCTATACCTTTATTGCAGATTTTAGCTATGAAAGCTGATTGTAATAGATATGTAATATGTAGAAAGCAGAAAAAAGCATATATGAAGGAAATTATTAAATCAGAGGTTGATTCTATTACGACAGATAAAACACAAAAATTAGTATTAGATAAAAACGATATTGATCGTATAAGAAATAAGAAAATACTTTTGGTAGATGATGTGATTAGTACCGGAAGTACTATTAGAAGTATGGAAGATTTAGTTGAAAAAGCAGAAGGAGAAGTAGTAGGAAAAGTTGCTGTTCTTAAAGAAGGAGATTTGTATGAAGAAGATTTTATCTATCTTAAAGATCTACCGATATTTGATAATTAAATGATGGGATATAAGATGACATTTACCTATATAGTCCATTCTGAACATCAAATTAACGTTGGTAACGATATGTCGATATTCATTTTAGTTAGTAGGGTATAACCTTATTGACTTAAAAAAAAGTGTAGTATTGATAGTAAAGTTTTATGTTTTATTTAAATTATACGGTAAAATATGCTGTAGCTCAAAGAGCTACAGCATATTTTTTAGATAGTGCTATATAATTGTTATTAAGTCGTTAATTGTTGAATTTGCTAGATTGTTTTTAAAGCTAAAATCATCTTCTATTGGGTCTTCTTCAAATTCTTCAAATTCTTCAAATTCTTCTTCGTCAGGTACGCCACAAGCAACAACAGATAAAACTAATAATGTTAGTATTAAAAGAATAGCTGTAGATTTTAAAAGAGTTGACATCTTTTTACCTCCTTTCTTAAAAACACTATATCACATTTTTTTGTAAATTTTTTAATATATATATGTGCTTATTATGATTTTTATTTGACTTTTTTGTGTTTTTATGATATGTTTTATTTAAATAAAGATGATTTAGAATTATATAGAATCTAGAACATTTTATTAAACTAATTCAGATGTTGAAGAAAATTAAAGAGGTGATTTGTTTATGTATAAGAAAACTAAAACTGTATTTATGAACAAAGAATTTAGTAAAGAATTTGAAGGTGATCTTGATGTTGAAATAGGGGATTATTTTGTATTAAATGATCCTGAAGTAAAGTATGAAGTTATAAAAATTAAATCTTGTTTCTCTGTCTATGATGAAGATGATTGTTTAAGATTAGTGAAAAGAAAGTTTGTTATTGTAGAAGAAAATGATTGGAATATTGGATGTGAATAAAAGAGGTGGTTTTATTTGAAAAGCGAATATGAAAGTAGAGAAACTTCTTCTTATAGTGAAGAAGATATTTTTTCAAGTTTTTCTGTAGATTTTACGAATGGGATGATTTTATTTGTTGATTTAAAAGGTATTTTTGATTTAGATGAGGTTAGAAATCTTAATGAAGTTGTTGAAGGTAAGGATGATATAGCTAGTATCGCTAATTGGTTTAATAGGTCAGGTTATGGAGTTATTTTGTTTTGTAGTGGTTGGATCTCTTATTTTAAAACAAAATTTTATAAATGGTATGGTTATTTTGATAATGATATTGAAATAGAAAAATTGTAACGAGGAGGCATGTTAGTGGATATTATTGATGAAGTTGTTGGAGAATTAGAGGATAGATATAATAAAGGGAAAAATGATAATATGAAAAAAGGCGATTTTGTAGGTAAGAAAGGAGATAGGATAGAAAAAGAAGTTACCTTTTTGGAAATGAAAACTTTTCAAGGGAAGGATTATTCAGGCACTCCAATTACTAAGTTTATTTATCGTTTTAGAGATAACGATAATAATTTGTATGTATGGTTTACTGCTTCTAGGAAATATCTTTTTTCAGGAGAAGAATTAAATGTTAGAATGACAATAAAAGAATATGATACTTTTAAAGATGAAAAACAGAATATTGTTAGCCGGGTTTATATAGAAGATTATAAGGATGAAGAGGAAGAAAGAAAAAAGAAATATTTAAAAGAGATTAAGTGAGGGAGGGTGTTTATGTTCTGTCCTTTGTGTCAAAGCGAAAAAGTTTTTTCAATGAACAAGTATAGTGTAATAGATGTATATGAATGTGATAATTGTAAATGTGTTTTTAAAATTTTATATAAAGAAGATGATCATCAAGATACTTAAACCTTGACAATCTATGAGTTTTGTGTTATAATTTATATAACAAAAAAGGGAGGTAATAGTTTATGGAAGATAAAGTTTTTGATTTAGAAGATCTAAAATCTTATATGGAAGAAAAGGGCTATGAAAAGTTATCTGATTTTGAGAAGTTTAGTTATTTAACTACTTCTAATTATGGTGGTATAATATTACTTGTAAATGATACTAATGAAGCTGTTTTTGTTCAGGAGGAATGGAGCGAAGGAAATACCGGAGAGATAAAGATGTATCCAATAGACTATTTTTATAATGAAGATTTTGGAGAAGAAGATGGGATGCATGATCTGGGATTTAAGGATGAAGACGATAATATTTATTTTTTACATGAATTTATGGTTAATAGGTAATTATTTGAGGGGGGTATGATGAATAAAATTGTAACTAAATCAGATCTTAGGGAAATTGTTTCTGATCTAGGTTATCAAGGGTATAAAGGAGGATATCGGGTTGATTCGTCTGAAGGATGGGATGAGAAGGTAAAGACTAAAAGAGAATTAGTTACTTTTCTTTATGATAAGATTAATGAAAATCCGAAACAAGAGATAAGTATAGCTTTATATAAGTATGATCCTTATGCTAAAGGTTACTATAATTTACAAGATCCCTGTCCTATTTGGAATCCTGTTAAAGAAGATTAGGTTGTTTAATAACATATTATTTTATAGGACAGGCAACTAATGCCTGTCCTTTTTATTTCATTTGACATAATTTATTTTTTATGGTATAATAATGTTTGAGGATTTGGGGGAGGCAAGCTGGGCATCTTGTAAAACTGCCTTATTTCTTGACATAATGATATAATAGTGTTATAATATAATTAAGTAAGGTAGGAGAAAGATTAACAAGAATTTTTAAGGGAGGTAGTTAAGATGTTAATAAAAGAAAAGTTGAAAGAACATCAAGAAGAGTTGAAAAAGAAAGAGAAAGAATTAGATAGAACAATATATAATTATAAATCAGCTTATTGGAATTGGAATATGGAAAAATGCAAAGATTTGATTAATAAAATTCATCGTTTAGTTGAAGATATTCCCGGAGTTACGGATGATATGGTCAAAGAAGATTTAATGTTTCTGGAAAAAGAGCTTGATCAAAAACTTAAACACACCTGTAATAGGCTTGAATAGGCTTGGAGGTAGTATAATGAGAAGTTTAGATGTTAAGCCAGATAGATGTCCAGAATGTGGAGGTAGAGATTTTGAGGCAGATAAAATTGATACCTCTCCATTTAGGAAAAGAACAGTTACAATATTTATGTGTGGAAGTTGTGGTTGGGATATAGCATTTTAATAAAATAAGTGTAGGGATAATTCAATCAGGTAGAATACTGGTCTTTTAAACCAGAGGTTGTGGGTTCAAATCCCACTCCCTACACCATTATTATTTAAAAGGGAGGAATTATAATGTTAGATTTAGAAGGTAATAAGGAACAAATATTGGAAGGTTTAAAAAAGGTTAGGGAGAGCGGAGAAGTTAATATGTTAAATAGAAAGGGAGTTCAACGTGTAGCTAATGATCTTGGTTTTTATGATTTAGTGGTTTTTATTGAAGATTATGATGCTAGAGATTATATGGAAATGCTGAAGTTATTGTAAATATTGACTTTTTTTGTAATTAATAAATTTGAAGTAGGAGGATATTGGTATTGTGAATGGAAATTTGTGTGCTTATGATGGAGGTTGTGAATACATTTGGGTAAAAATGTCGGAGAATGAATCAAAAAGGAGGAGAAAGAATAGTCAAGATCTTTTTTGCAAAGAATGTATCTATGATTTTGAAGATTGTGATTTTAAAATAGAAACTTGTATATATAGAAAGAAATCTCAAAAGAAATATATTGAAAAATACGGGAGTTTTGCATCTTTAAGGTGAGAAGGGAGGTTTTGTAGTGAGGAGAGTCTATTCTGACGAAGAATTATTGGATAAATTAAAAATGTTTGCTGAATATCTTGATAAAACACCTTCAGCTTTGGATTTTGATAAACATGGGGATGAACTAGACATGCCTTCTCGTGGCACTTATGTTCAAAGATTTGGTTTTTATGCAGAAGCGTGTAGAAGAGCGGGTTTAGACCCAAATAAAAAATTTCCGTCTAGTAATTCGGGAAGTTTGAAGAATGATGAAATTTTAGAGGATTTAAGAAGTTTTGTAAAGCAAGTTCAATCAATACCAACTGTTAAAGAGGTAGACAGGCATCCTAATCTTCCTCATTCTTCTTCATATAGACATAAGTATGGAAAGTGGGATAATGCTTTAATAAAAGCAGGAGTTTATGAAATGGATAATGTTAGGAGTAGTTTTTATTCAACAAATAGGATTATTTATTTGCTACGACATAAAATTTTTTCAAAAAACAGTTTTGAAACATCTTTTAATAAGTTGAATGGGTACTTGCAAGAGTATGATTTTATAAATGAGAATGCTAAGCCATTGTCTGATCTCTTTGATAGTGTTGATGATATTTATACTGCACTTGGAATAAGTAAAGAACAACGGGGTTATTGGTTTTTAATAGAAGAAATATTTAAGAATGATACAGATAAAGTTGACTTGAAGTATTATCTTGATAATTTTAGTAAATTTAAGGACTGGATAAATATTAAATTAGAAACATTAAATAAAAAAGAAAGTGAAGTTGTCAGGTTGTATTTTATAGAAGATAAAACTTATAGAGAAATTTCAGAGATGCCTAAATTTAATTTTAGTTCTCGTGAGAGGACCAGACAGATAAGAAATAAAGGTATAAGAAAATTACGAGAATATAAAGCAGAATTGGTAGAATTATAAATAAAACGGAGAGAGGTATGATTATGTCTATATCAAAAATGCTAACAAAATTATTGACTGAAAAGGAAATTAGGAAAAATATTAAGAAAAGGGTAGAAGAAATAGCTCAGGATACTGATAGCTGGTATGATTTTATTGATGTATTAACTTACGAATATGATTTTAGTATAAAAGACGGTGATTTGAGAGATATAGGTATTCATGATTTAGATGATGCTATTGACTTTTGGAAGGATCATAGTGAAGGGGAAGTTTGGAAAGTATATCCTGATAGTATAGATGATGTTAATGTTTCGTTAGGAAGTACTAGGGTTAACATTGAATATGATAATTCAATTCCAGGAGAGGCTAGAACAAGAGGAGAAACTATTTATTTGTCGGATAGATTTCTTGATTTTGTTGATCTTGATGATCCTGTTTCTGATGAAGTTTTGGAAATTTTGTATCATGAGATAGGTCATTTATTGCATGAAAACAGTCGAAGTATAAAAAAATGGATTTCTAAAAATCCAGAAGGATGTTTAGGTAAGTATAATATTTCAAAAGGATATTGGGACGGTATTTCTCATAATATAACTGAGAGTTGGGCTCAGGCTTTTGCTATGTACTATGTGAGATCTAATGATTTAAGAAATAATTTTCCTAAAGCTTATGATTTTGTAGAAACGATAGCAGATCAGGTTAGTGCAAGAAATCTTATTGATGATGTTGTAAGAGAGTATCTAAATTTTTTAGACGGTATGTTTTAAATAAGGAGATTGATAAATTTGAGTATTTTATTGTTTCTTTATTTTTCGGGGTTTGTTTTTATTTTTCTTGTTTTGTTCTTAGGAATAATATGTTCTGGGGATATCTCTTATTCTGATAAAGAATCTTTTGGTATTTATAAATGGTTAATTTTTGCAAAATGGAGTTTTATGAGTTGGTTTGCTTTTTTAAAGTATCATAAATTAGAAGATTTAATTTCTGATGTTTATAATAATATTAGTAGCTAAATAAAAATAAAAGGTTGTGTCAATAGCAATGAATGATGTTGATCTAAATAAAGATAATTTTAAATGGAAGAAGCTTGAACCTGCTATTAATTCTGAAGCTAATCCTAGATATGATCTTGAATTTGATCACATTGTTTTGAGCGATAATTTTGAAATAAAGGTTTTTGGTTATATTAGAAGGAATTGTAATGGAGGGAATATTGTAGGAGTATCTACTTATATTAAAAGTGATATATTTAAAGAAAAAAGGTTGGAAGAGGAGAAACTTGTAGATGATCTTGAAAGAAAAGATTTAGAAAAAGTAGGCAATGAACTTCTCAAAAAACAAATTTTATTTTGGAGAAATAATTTGCAAAATTTATTTGATAATGTTGATTTAGAAAAATTACAGTTTTAAAAGAGGAGGGGTCAATTTGGATAAACAAGATAAGAATGTTGATGACGGAATAAAAAAGGTAGGAGAAGATGTTAAGAAAATAGAAAAAGAAGAAGAGGAAGAAGAAATAAGATGTAGTACATGTGAATTTTTAACTTTAGAAGATAAGTATAGTTTGGAGTATTCTTGTGATAAGGATTCAGGTAGAAGAATTAATCCTAAAATAGTTGAAGAAAATGATGAAAGAGACAATATACCTGAGTGGTGTACTCGTTATATGGAAAAACTTTTAGATATAGCGTTAGAGAAAAAAGGGATATAAAGGAAGGTGAGGTTTTTTGATTAAAAAGATTTTTGTGAGCCATCCTTTTGCCGGAGACCCAGAGAAAAATAAACAAAAAGTTGATATTTTTTGTAAAACTGTTAATAACGCATTTAGTGGAGATTTGCTTCTGATTTCTCCTTTGCATCTTTGGTCATTTATGGATGATGACAGCGGATTAAGAGATGAAATATTAGATTATTGTTTCTATATGATAGATGGGTGTGATGAAGTATGGTTTGTATGTTATAATTTTTTAAAGAATTCAGGAGGTGATGATTTTTTAAGTTCAGGACAGAGAAAAGAGAAAGAATATGTAGATTTGAAAAGTATTGATTATATGTTTTTTGATCTCAAAGATATGAATTTTTTATTAGAAGCAGTTAATTCGCAGGAAGTGAAAAAATATTTATTAAAAAAGAGTGGTGATGTTATTGGGAAGATCCCATAATAAAGGCAATAAATTCGAAAGAAAAATAGGCAAGTTTATGTTAAAACATGACGGTGATTGTCCTAAATGGGGGGATTTAACTACTAAGAACGCCAGAGCAGGACAATTATCTGAATTAAAAATGGATATCTTGACTAGAACATATGCAACTGAAGCTAAACATAGAGCAAAATTTCCTAAATGGATATTTGAAAGTATGAAATCTATTAAAAATAATCCAGAAGGAAAACATCCTCTTTTAGTTATCAGAGGAGATTTTATTATTCATGTTATTTTACCTGAAAGACACATAGATTTAATGAAGAAAGAAAAGATATATCTAGGGGAATTAGAATTAAAAGACAAAAATTTTGAATCAAAAGGGTATGCTGTTAAAAAGATTGATAAAAAGAAATCTCCTAAATGGTTATTTGGAGATATGAAAAAGATAATTAATGTAGCTAAAAAACATTCTAAGGAAGCTCTTTTTATAATCAAGAAAGATGCTAGAACTTATCCTGTTCTGCATTTGATAACCTCTAAAAGACATAGTGATTTGTTGTTGGCAGAGAAGTCATTGGTTGAGAGTAGATAAAAAGGGGGAAAATTTATATTGGACGATTTAGAACTGATTGTTGATGATCGTAGAAAAATAATTAGATTAACAGGATGTTTTTGTGAAGATAAAACTAATTTACTTATTGATAGGTTATGTTATCTGCAGAATTTATATAACGGAACAGATGATATAACTATTTATATTAATAGTTATGGAGGAGATTATCATAGTTTTTTAGCAGTTTATGATTATATTAGAGGCATGGATACTAAAGTTAATACTATAGGTATTGGAAAATGTATGAGTGCAGGGGCTTTGTTATTATTGTCAGGAACAGGGGTAAGATCTTGTTATAAAAATACTAGAATAATGTTGCATACTTTGCAAGTTGGGCATCATCGTCAATCTTTTGTAGATAGCGAAATTAAGCATAAAGAATATCAAATTTTGAAAGAGAATTTAGTGTCTATAATTGTTAAACATACTAATGTTGAAGAGGAAGTGGTTAGGAAGGATATTAAAAGAGATATGTATATGTCAGCAGAGGATGCATTAGATTATGGGATTGTTGATTGTATAATATAATTTATGTAAAGGTGGTTGCTATGGAATTAAAAATTAGAGAGGTAGTTACTACTGATTTTAATATTAAGAGTATGGAGATGACTGTAAATAAACTAAAAGATTTAATCACGCCTGTTGGAAATGGTTGTAATTTTAATTTATTAATAGGAGACAATATTTATTTAACTATTGGTTGTTATGGTATGTTTATAGGAAATAGTGAAGAACGTAGATTAGCAGAAACTATTAGGAAAAGTGATGGGGATCTAAAATTAGATCTGGACATGGATGCGAAATTGGAGCTTATTAAATATAATCCTAAGTGTAATTATTGTGACGGTACAGTTCTTTTAAAGAAACAGGAATGATTGCATTGAATAAAATAAATATTGATGATTTTGATGTTAGTTTTGAAGAGGAAGGTAAACTAACTTTGAAAGAATTGTTTAATAAGAGAAAGCTTAAAAATTTTGAATTAAAATATAATAAAAAATCTAATAATGTATATAGAGAATATAGAAAGGGCAATAATATTGTACCTGAAATAGATTTATACGAATGGATTTTGTATTATTTAATTTTAAAAGGGAGGGATTTTTGATGGATTTAGAAAAATTAGAAGATGAGATAAATGATTATTTTGAAAATGCAACTAAAGACGATCTTAAGAGAGATTTAGATAGAATTGGTATTGACTATATTGATTTTGAAAATGCCAATTTTAAGGATCCTAGTTTTGAAATACCAGAAGATGATTATTGCTATGAAAAGATAGGAAATATGTGTAGAAAAATAGTTTTGCATTTTGAAGGTAAAGGTTCCATAGAAGATAATAATTTGGCTAGTTTTTTAATGTTTTTTGATCTTATAATAGATTATCAGAATATAGATAAAGAATACTGGCAAGGTATTCATTTTATAGATTGTTTTCGTCTTTTTCTTTTAATAGCTAGTAATTTGAATATTCCTGACTCTGTAGGTTTGATTAATCCAATGGATTTAGAAACTACTTTGAAATTAGCTAAAAAAATAAGAAAAGCTATTATGAATTATTTGAATTTAGGTGGTTATTATGATATAGGTGATTTGAGATTGTTGTATAATTTTTTTGTTGAGTTAGAAAATATAATATTAGGTGATATAGATGTTTAATGCTGGTTATGATAGGCAAATTGATTTAGGCAAATCTTTAAATAGAGATTATAGTGATTGGTATATGAATTTGGAAGAGTTAGCTAAACAAAGGAAGAAAAATGAATCGCCCGAACATTTTGTGTTAAAGTTTGCTGGAATGTTTTATCTTTATGAACAGATGTGTAGGCCTGTAGGATTAGAAATTGAATTGCCTCATAGAAATAATAAAAAGGTAGTTGATGTGGTAGGTTTGGCGGTTAAGGGCACTTCTGATACAACAGAATATGCAGAAGCTTTGAAGGAAGTTAAATGTGCAGAAGAACTTATTGCTGAAAAGACTGATGATCCTAAAATAGATACTTTTGAAGAAATAATGGAAGAAAATGAGTTTACTTATATTAGCAATAAATATCATTTAATGAATCTTCATAAAGATGCAAAAAGGTATGATAGATATTTACGAAACGAGTTATGTCGTAAAAGGGATGTTATTTATGGAATTGAAGTTAAAGCCAGTAAATCTGATTTTAATAACGGTTTTAATAATTTTGCTGATTATACATATATACTTGCTCCTGAGGGTGTTTTAGAAAAAAATGAAATTCCTAAATATATCGGGCTGTTAGAGGCAGATTTTGAGAGACTTGTATTAGGATTGCGAAAAAGACCTTCTATTTCAGGGATAAGAGTTACTAAGAAGGCTAGTTTTAATAGAGATAGTTATTTGTTATATGAAAATGGGAAAACTGATTTGCATAAAGTAGGAGGGATAATAAACGGGATACTAAGGAATATAGCTATGGATAATTGGTTTAGATCATTAAAATTGTTGACTTACGGAGGTTTAACTTTAAAAGAAAATTAATAAAAGATAGGAGAGGTGTTCTTATTGAATGATAAATATAAGGTAGGAGATGAGGTTTTTGTAAGATCTTTAGATAAAACTGGCGAAATAATTAGCACTGTATTAGATTTAGATTTTGATTTTAGTGTTTTATATATTAAAGATGATGGTGATTATGAAGTTAAAGGAGTCTACATTGAAGATTTGGAAAAAATATGATAAAAGAGGTGATTTTAAATTTCTGATTTGATAAAAATAGTGGATCCTGAGGTTAAATTAGAAGATATAGATTGGAGAAAAACAGAAGATTTGATAGAGA
>Ga0207421_10003917_pt1 | contig 17477 bp, 19 predicted proteins | sample SodLakKL_010_SED_4_FD_187542 | JGI IMG/M metagenome (GOLD analysis project Ga0207421, IMG submission 187542) | Alkaline sediment microbial communities from Lake Tanatar, Kulunda Steppe, Russia - 8KL_010_SED (SPAdes) (version 2) | ecosystem: Environmental > Aquatic > Non-marine Saline and... | reverse complement strand
CCTATCCTGAAATGATGACCAAGCCCTATATCTCCTCCAGCAATTACATTTTAAAGATGAGCCATTACCAGGAGGGCGACTGGGCCGAGGTCTGGGATGGCCTCTACTGGCGTTTTCTTGATAAAAACAGGGATAAATTTAGTGATAATCCCAGGATGGGCCTGATGCTCTCAATTTTAGACAGGATGAACCAGGCTAAACTGAATAAACATCTGGAGATTGCTGATAATTACCTGTCAAACTCTATTGACTGAAATTTATAGCTAAAAATTTACTGTTTAGTTGATTGTTTAATCCTAGTTTTTGATTTTGCAGATAATCTTCTCGGCGATATTTTTCGATTCATCGGCTATATTTAAGACTTTATCTTTGCCGGCCTGACCTGCTTTTCTGGTGGCCTTCTTGCTGGCATTATAAACGCTTTTGGTAACTACTTTAGCTGATTTGCTTAAAACTCTGCCTAACATCAAGCAGGCCTCACCGCTGGCCGCCTTTCTAACTTTGGCCTTCTCCTCTTCCTGATGGAGAGGCTTTGAATATTTCTTGGCGATAACGCCAACCCTTAATGTTAGAAAAGTATTGGCTGAACCTCTGACAATGGAATTTATCATGACGACTGAGGCTGTATTGACCACTGGAACGAATCCGCCCAGGGAGCTGCCCAGGACTGATGCAATTATCGGCTCCAGCTGGTCTTCTAAAAGCTCAAGATCCTCTATCTCTCTGACGATAAAGACTGTGGCTGCCACATTAATATAGAGCTTAATAATCGATTTCAGGGTTGGCCGCTGATTATAGAGATGGGCAACCTGCCAGACCATTCTGATCTGGGCTATCAGGACGATAACAGCATCAAAGATTCCATTCTGGGAGATAGCGGTCGAGACAAAAACATAGCCAGAAATATCTTCGATTACCTGATTGGCCTGGCGATTTAAGTCTGACAGAGCTGTTTTGACTGCCTCTCTATCATTTGCCATACTATTTAGCTCTTCTGATATTTCAGCCAGGGCTGGATTTTTTATAAGCCGCTTTCTCAACAGAGCCAGGTAGCGATTATATTCCTCGCTATCCTCTTCTTCTGGCGGTTTTAGCTGGCCTGGCAGTTTTATGATATAAATGACTGGCAGGATGACTAAACCGAGAGAAACGGCTGTCAGGGCTATTAAAACGGACTGGCCAAAAACCGGGTTAATGGCTGCTGTTAAATTATAGATGGCATTGAGTTGATTGATTATAAAAATGACTGTAATTAGTGCAATAAATGTTATGATAGCGATTGTAAAGAACTTTAATTCTTTTTTCATCTTCTTCTCCTTAAAATTATTTTATGTAAATGCAAAAACCTCTGGTTGCTAAAAATATAATCCTGTAATATTATTATTCTAGACAAAAAAGGATTTTTCCTTTAAATTAATTTTGAATATAGTCAGATTGGCCCCTTTAAATATACCAACAGTTACCGGCTTTAACGGAGGTGGTTACTGGAGGGTATGGCGGGGGTATTTTATTTTTATTGACAATATGACAGAGGTGTCATATAATATAGTTAAGAAATTAAATAAAGGGCAAAAAATTTTTGAGTTAATATGACAGGGGTGTCATTTAGGAGGTGAATGGATTGCCGACTGATACTTTTTTTAATATAAATGAGGATAAAAGGGAACGGATAATCGAAGCTGGAATTGCTGAATTTTCTAGAAACTCCTTTGGCGATGCCAGTATTAGCAATATCATTGAAATGGCAGAAATCCCTAGGGGCAGTTTCTATCAGTATTTTGATGATCTTAAGGATTTTTATAAGTATATCATCAGTTTTATTGCCGAAAGAAAGATAGCCTTTTTTAATCGCTCCTTTAGCGAGATGGAATCCCTTGATACCTTTGAAATGATCAGGGAGTTATACCGGCTCGGGATCAAGTTTGCCTATGAAAATCCTAGAATTGCTGCCATTGGCAATTATTTTGCCAGTGAGAGTGATGATTTAAAGAATGAGATTTATGAGAATTTTGAGGATAGATCAAGGCAGTTTTTTATTAATATAATAGATGCTGGCAAGGCTAATGGCGATATTAATCAGGAGGTTGATAGTCAGACCGTTGCCCGAATTTTATATTTTATAAATATGAGTATTACAGATGAATTTTTGGATGGGGTGGATTTGAGCAATCTGGAAGCAGCAGACCTTGATAATTATTATGATTTCATTGAGAAGATGCTATTTATCTTAAAGCATGGGATTGCTGAATAAAGTCTATCTGCACCTAAAAAGGGGGGAAATTTATGTTTTCAATAAGTGATCTAAAGTATTGTTATCCTAAAAATCAGGAGGACACGATTAAGGGGATCGATTTTGAGATTAAGACCGGTGAGATTTTTGGTCTACTGGGGCCCAGCGGGGTTGGCAAGAGTACAACTCAGAAAATTTTAACGAGGCAGCTTGATGATTTTCGAGGTGAGATAAGATATCAGGGAAAATCGATTACTGATTACAGCAAAGATTTTTATCAGGATATCGGGGTTGGCTTTGAGATGCCAGTCCATTTTTCCAGACTGACTGCCGAGGAAAATTTAGATTTCTTTAAAAAGCTATATGATGTCAATGCCGATACTGATGCCATGCTTGAGCGTTTGGGTCTCTATCCAGATAGGAATAAGAAGGTCGGTGAATTCTCCAAGGGAATGAAGGTCCGTTTGAATTTTATCCGGGCCCTGTTGAATAAGCCGAGGATGCTCTTTTTAGATGAGCCTACCAATGGCCTTGACCCGAAGAATGCCAGGATAATTAAGGATATGATTGCTGAATTTAAAGCAGACGGCGGAACTGTTCTGCTGACAACTCATCTGATGAATGATGTCGAGGAGTTATGCGACCAGGTGGCCTTTATGGCCGATGGCAAGATTGTTGAAATAAATACTCCTAAAAACCTGAAGCTGGAATATGGCAGCCGTCAGCTCAAGGTTGAATACAGCGATAATGGCGAGGTTCAGGAGGCCAGCTTTAAGCTGGACGATTTAGGTGAGAACCAGGAGTTTCAGCAGATAATTAAGAATACTAAAATCCTGACTATGCACAGTCAGGAAATGACCCTGGATAATATCTTTATTAAGATTACAGGGAGGGATTAGCAATGACTGCCTTTTTAGTCTTATTTTTTGGAGAAATGCAGAGAATGCAGAAGTATCATATCCTGACAGCCAGTATCCTGGTCTCCTTTTTCTGGATCGGGATGCTCCATCTGGTCGAGGTCCCTGATATTACTGCTTTCTTTATGATCCTGGTCTTCTTTGATATTGTCTCGATGGCGATAGTGATGATCGGGGTTACCATCTTCTTTGAAAAGCAGGAAGGTGTGCTGAAATCTATCTTTGTCTCGCCGATTAACCGGCTGGAATTTATCAGTTCTAAAACTATTGCCAATCTGATCTCCAATATAATTACGATTGCTATTGTTTATCTCTACGCCAGAATTGTCCAGGATATCAATATCAATCTGGCAGGTCTCTTCTTTGCTATAATCCTGATTGGGACATTTCATTCGCTGGTCGGTTTTCTGATAGTCTATCGATCAAATGACTTTACTGAAATGTTAATCGGGATGATGAAATATTTCATTGTATTTATGCTTCCAGTTGCCTTTGAGGAATTTGGGCTGATTACAGCTGAATTATATTCAAACCTCTTATTTCTGCTGCCGACCAAATCTTCGTCAATATTAATAACAGCAACGGCCGGGGGACTGGCTACTGGCGAGGTTGTTCTTGCCACTATTTATCTACTGGCTGGTTCACTGGTTCTGGCCTATTTTGTGAATAAAGGTTTCAGAAAGTTTGTTATAAGAGAGAGTGGTGTTTAAGATGATTAAAACATTCATTATCAGTGAATTGAAGAAATGGGCCAGGGAACCTCTGACCAGGTTTATCCTCTTCTATCCACTCTTATTCGGCCTGATCGGCAGGTTTCTTCTGCCCTATATTGAGGATCAGACCGGCTTTGTTATCGAGATGTATGCAGATGTAGTAATTGCTGTCTTTGCCCTGATGATGCCTATGATCTTTGGAGCTTTAATCGGTTTTTCTATTCTTGATGACCGGGATGACAATGTATTGATGACTGTAAAGGTAACCCCTCTTGGGCTGCAGAGATTCTTTGCCTTTAGATTGATAATGATCTTTATCTTTGCAATCCTGGCCTCGATCTTTGTTATTCTCTTTGCAGATATTGGTGGCCTTGAATTGTATGAGGTTATTGCTATATCAGTAGTTTCAGCCCTATCTGCTCCATTGACTGGCCTCTTTATTAATTCTTTTGCCAGCAATAAGATTGAGGGCTTTGCAATTATGAAAGGTTTTGGTGTTCTAATCTTTGTACCTCTGGTCTCTTTATTTGTCTTTGATTTTAAGGAACTATTTTTTGCCTTTGCTCCTGGCTTCTTTCCGGCCAAGGCTGTCAGTGCCTTAATCAGAGGCGATCAGTTTATGTATTTAAGCTTTAATAGCTATTACCTTTTAGGCTGGGTTTACGGGATAATCATGAATATTGTAGCTTACCGGTATTTTTCAAAGAAGTTGTAATTTCAAAGATTATTGATAAAATCACAGATCCAATTAAGAATACTTTACATGCTCCCTGTGAACCAGGGAGCATTTATTTATAAGCTATTTATCCATTTAGCCTTTATATGGCACTAACTCCTTTTTAAGCTTTCTGATCCCGCCTCGAGGATCTTCTATATCTCCATGATAACGGGGAATCAGATGGATATGGAGATGCATTATAGTCTGGCCGGCTGCCTCGTTTATATTAACTCCGATATTATAACCAGCTGGATTATAATTCGTATCAAGATGATCTCTGGCCTCTGTTAATAGTCTATTCAGGGCCATAATTTCAGCTTCAGTTGCCTGAAAATAACTGGCATAATGCCGTCTGGGAATTATCAGCATATGGCCTTCATTAACAGGGTATTTATCATAGATAGCAATGGCATATTCATTTTCCAGCTCTACTCTACTTTCCGACAGGTTACAGAATATACAGGAAATCTTAATCACCTCTAATTTTTATTCGTTCTATTTAAATAGTTTCTAACTTTAAGCTTAAATTCCTGCCTGTTAATTGATAAAATTATAATAAATAGTCTTTAACTTTAGATTGAATCTAATCCGATGCTTAAACCAGATAATTAAATCTGGACTAGTTTCGTTTAGTGCAATACTTTTATTTATATAACTTTAATGTTATGATAAATTAAGAATCCAATCTATGGAGGGGTTATATGTTTAAATTTGGAGCTGTCCTGACAGGTGGACTGACTGCCATCATGGTAACATTAAATGGAATCCTGGCAGGTAATCTCGGGGATTTTATAGCTTTAATAATAATTCATATTGTCGGTCTGGTTACTGCCGGGGCGATTATTTTAATTAAAAAGAAGAAGTTTGTCTTTAAAAAAGATATTCCGTTTTATTATTTTACAGGAGGAGCAATTGGAGTTTTTCTCGTCCTATTTAATAATATAACCTTTAATGCTATTGGGGTTTCACTAACTCTGGCTTTAGGACTACTGGGCCAGTCGGTAGCTGCAATAATTATAGACAATTTTGGTTTAATAGGTATTAAGGCAACCCGCTTTGATAAAAGAAAAATCGTTGGTTTTGGAATAATCTTTGCCGGTATCGTCTTTATGATTATAGGGAGTTAGGTAATTATGTTATATATTTTTATGGCCTTTGTAGCAGGCTGGTTAATTGTCTTATCAATGATCTTTAATTCAAATCTGGCTAAAAGAATTGGGATCTTTCAGAGTACGCTGATAAATTATACAGTTGGCCTCTTTGTCTCTGGGCTACTTGCTATTATAATGAATAACCGAATAAATATAGGATTAATAGAATTTAATTCTATCCCCTGGTGGGTCTATCTAGGAGGTTTTGTCGGGGTAGCAATTGTCTCTGCCTCTAATTATATTATTCCTAAAATTCCTGTTATTTATACAACTCTCCTGGTTTATGTTGGCCAGCTCACCTTTGGTCTGACCCTGGATTACTGGTCCGGTCTACCTGTTTCCAGAAACCGGTTAATAGGTGGTGTACTAATTGTTCTTGGCCTCCTGTATAATTTCAGGATTGATCAGATTAATACCGGTGAGGCTGAATATGATAGCAGTATTTAGACATAAGAAAACCGGGGTGTTTTTATTCAAACCCCGGTTTAATCTGTTTATATTAAATTAATATTTGATCAATCATATTTTCCTCTATTTAGGGCGTCTCTCATGGCTGACATTATTTTTGAACTTCTAATTGTTGCACCTGAGAATCCGTCAACAGTCTCTTCAGTCTCTGTAACAATTTCACCAGGATGTCTTAAATCATCAATAGCAGAAACATCTTTACCATCAAGATATTCTAAAGCTTCTACATGCTGGTCTCTTAGCTCTCTAACAGACTGTAAATAAGCGGCTCCTAAGTAATCTACACCATCATAATATAAATATCTGAATGATGGATCACTTATAACATTATCCTCTAAGTAAAACTGAACTGCAACATTAAATTCTCCGCCATCATAGAATGAACCACGATATCTGCCATCTGTGTACTCGCCATAATCATGTTCGCCTTCATGACTGCCTGCCATAACATCTGCTGAAGAAATGAGTAAACCTAATGTGAGAACTGCTACTAAAGTGATTAATGATAACTTCTTCATAAAAATTCCCCCTTTAAAATTTTATTAATTCTTTATTCCACGTTATTATTTTAACATGATAAATTTAATTAGTCAAGTAATTATGACAAATTTGATAAAATTACTTGAATCTAATTTGTCACGTAATATTTTTTATGTTAATATTATTAAACAGGTGTTCGTTAATCATTATTAGATAAACCGGAGGAAATCAAAGTGAAAACCAGGTCTAATAATTCAGGAGATATGAATGGTATGGTTGATAAGTCAACTCCCTTTGCAAATTACCAGTCTGAAAAAGGCAGTTTTTATTTTACTTGCAGAAGCCATCATCAATACTATAATAAACTTGTTAAGGAGACAGGGACTGCGGCCAATGACTGGGAAAGATTTACCCTCTTTTATTTACTTGCTTCTATTAAGAGATTTAGAGAAACTCCAGATAAATTTCTCTTTTTAAAAGAGGTCAGGCCGAACCCCCAGGCCTTTAAAGAAAACCTTAACTGGGACGAACAGGTTCTAGTTCAACTGGCCTTTTATCTATATACTGGAAGAGATATTTTTAAGATAAGTTTATTAGATCTCTTTACTAATCTTGACGAAGAAAATACTCTTATTGCTATAAATGCAATTAAACTTAGATTTAATATTACTTTTGAATTATTTAAAAAATGAAGTATAATTACCTATTTTAATCTTATTAAAAAAATATAATTACCTCTTATAAGCGTTTAGATGTCATTAATTTGCTCTTATTTCCATCTAATGTATATACACTCTAATGTATATACACTTGTCAAGCCTTAATATTTATGCTATAATAGTTTTTGTAGTTTTCTCCACATGCCTCACCTGTGCCCTCAGGTGAGGCAATTTTTATTTTCTGAGATTATTATTATATAATAGATAGAGAAATACTGTTTAAAGGGGTATGTGCTTATGAAAAAGCAGATAATTATTATTGGAGCCGGTCCGGCAGGTCTTTTTACTGCTATTCAGGGAGCAGGTAAAAATAATAAGGTAATTATTTTAGAGAAAAATTCTGAGCCTGGCAAAAAATTATTGATGTCTGGCTCTGGTCAGTGTAATCTCACCCACAGCGGTGAGATTGAAGAGCTATTAAATCATTATGGAGATGCCGAAAGGTTTTTATTGGGCCCTCTTTATAGTTTTAGCAATAATGACTTATTGAATTTCTTTAGAGAAAGAGGTATTGAATTTATCACTACTGGAGACGGCAAAATATTTCCCTCTTCATTTCAAGCCAGGGATATTTTAGATACCCTGCTTAAAGAAGCCAGTAAGCAGGGAGTTGAAATTAAATATAATACTCCAGTTAAAGATATTGGATTTATCAAAGAAGATAATATTTTTTTAGTTAAGTCTTCTGAAAATACCTATCAGGCTGACATAGTTGTGCTGGCAACTGGTGGCAATTCATACCAGACAACAGGCTCTACTGGTGATGGCTATAAGCTGGCCGCAAAGTTTGGCCACAGAATAATTGAACCAAAACCAGCTCTAGTCTCAGTAAATATAAGTAATTATCAGTTTAGAGAACTTGCTGGTATTTCTCTAGACGATGTTATGATATCACTCTGGCGCAATGGTAACCTGATTAAAAGGTGGCAGGGAGACCTTTTATTTACCCATAAAGGACTTTCTGGACCTGGCATCTTGAATTACTCCAGGTATATTGAAGCCGGTGATATAATAAAATTAAGACTGGTAGATATTAAGAATGAAGCCAAGCTGGACAAAAAGTTAATTGATTTAATTGATAAAAGGGGACAGCGGTTATTTAAGAATCTGATTAAGGAGCTTGGCCTGCCTGAAAGATTGGGATTAAAGCTGATGAAACTGACTGAAATCCCTGAAAGTAAGCAGTCTGCTCAAATAAGCAGGGCTGAAAGAATGAAGATTGGAGATCTCCTTTATGGACTGCCTTTAAAAGTTAAAGAACGGGGCAGTTTTATGGAAGCAATGGTAACAGCCGGAGGAATTAGCCTTGCTGAGATCAATCCTGGGACAATGGAATCTGAGTTGAGACCTGGCCTTTTTGCTGTCGGCGAACTCCTTGATGTTGATGGTGATACCGGTGGTTATAATCTTCAGTTTGCCTTTTCAAGTGGCTACCTTGCCGGCAAGGAAATTAATCAGAGAACAAATTAAAGACCCTGCTGATATTAAAATCAGAGGGCCATTTTATTATTATAAATTGGAACTACTCTTCCCGCCATCAATTGGAATAGCTGCACCATTTATATAATTTGAAAGTGGTGATGAGAGAAAAGCAACAAGATCGCCTAATCTATCAGGCTCTCCTATTCTTTCAACTGGGATGCCATCACTCCAGGATTCAAGCCCTTGCTGATATGATTCAAACCGGCCCTGTTCAACTCCGGCATTGATTAAATCCTGCATTCTTAAAGTTTCATGGGGGCCAGGCAGAACAGCATTAGCTCTAATCTCCGGGCCAAATTCCTTTGAAACTGTCTTCATAAGTCCGATAACAGCCATTCTGACAGAGTTTGAGAGGACCAGGCCTTCAATGGCCTCTTTGGTGCTCATGGATGTAATATTTACAATTGTTCCTCCCTGACCTTCCTTTAAATATTTGCTGGCTGCTCTAATAATTCTGACTACACTCATTACAAGTAGATCATAACTCTGATACCAGTCCTCGTCTGTTGTGTCAAGGAACCGGGCAGATGGAGGTCCCCCTGCTGAAGTTACCAGATGATCGAGCTGGCCAAATTCTTTATACGTCTTTTCAACTAGATTTTCTATATCTGCTTTTTTAGTAATATCGCCCTGAATTCCAATAATATTGCCTGTTCCTAGCTCCTTTAATTCCTCTACTGTCTTAGCTAGCTTATCCTGGTTGCGACCATTGACAGCAACATTAAGATTTTCCCTGGCAAAGGCTCTGGCCACTGATCTGCCAAGTCCACTGCTTGAAGCTGTAATAAGAGCTGAATTACCACCAATTTTAAGATCCATAATATATTCCTCCCTAAATTTATCTCTGATAGACTTTCTCACCACGATAATAGGTTGCCTCTATCTCTGTCTGTCCAATAGATTCTGGAGCTATCTTTAAAATATCTCTATCTAAGATCAAGAAATCTGCATAATAGCCTGGTTCCAATTTGCCAGCCTTTTTAAGTCCTGTTATTCTGGCTGGGACTTCAGTATAAAGTTTTATAGACTCTCTGACTGATAATGACTGGTCCTGCCCGGTATTGGTTCCATCATAGGCCTTTCTGGTGACTGCTGACTCTATCCCATAAAAAGGATTAGCTGGATCAGCCCAGGCTGTTGCCGGAGCATCTGAAGAAAAAGCAAGTTCATGGCCCTGATTTAAAATATCTCTATAGGGATAGGATTTTAAAGTTCTCTCCTTGCCAAAATTATTTAGATAGCTCTCTATTTCTGCATATACAAAAATCGGCTGACTGTTAAAGGCCACATCGATTTCTTTAGCTTTTTTAAGGGCTTCAGCTGATGGCAGGGTTATATGCTCTATCCGCAAAGATGGTATCTCATCAAGCCAGCCAGGTTCTGGATAAAAATGATCAGTTACTAAATCGATTGTTTTATCGCCCATGGCATGAACAATTAACTGAAGCTGATTCTTTCTGGCAAAGTCTGCAGCTGCTGCAAGTTCTGCCTGATTTGTAGTCGCAATCCCAGTCTCTCTGCTATCTCCTAGATAAGGCTTGCTCAACCAGGCTGTTCTCCCTGCTATACTGCCATCGCCTATAATTTTAATTCCGCCAATGCTTAACTGACTGGCTGGATCAGCTGCAGACTGTGGCAGTTCAGGATAATTAACCAGGTCTCTCCATTTGTAATATAAAATTACCTGCTGTTTTAACCCTTTTTTAATAGCTTCCTGATAAATATCATAATAATCAACTGGATATTTCCTGGCCAGGCTATCAGTTATTGTGGTTATCCCTTTGGAAAAAAGAACCTGACTAAATTCAGCCAGCAGACTGGCATCCTCCTCTATAGATCTTGCCGGTAGCCTGTCAAAGAGAAAATCTTTACCTATCTCTTTAAAAACACCGGTCAATCTGCCTTTTTCATCTTTTTCTATAATTCCACCGACTGGTTCTGGTGTAGTTTCATCTATTTCTAAAAGCTCTAATGCTTTTGAATTGGCCACAGCAATATGGGTGCAGTTTCTGGTGATTACAACTGGATGGTCTTTAGTAGCCTGGTCCAGGTCAATTCTGGTTGGATTCCTGCCCTCTGCCAGCTTACTTTCATCATATCCCCAGCCTTCTATCCACTGACCAGACTCTAGATCCTTTGCTATACTTTTAATCTCCTGCTGTAGCTCTGCAATTGAATTTATTAATGGTGGAGTGCAGGCTATCTTCTTTGAATCTCTGGCCAGATAGAGCCCATGCATGTGACTATCAATAAAGGCCGGGATAACCCTCTTCCCCTTAAGATCAATATTTATAGCCTTTTTAGCCACTGGAGGCAGGGGCTCTGATTTATCTCCTAACCATTTTATTATTTTATCTTTTACAAGCATTTTATCTATTTCTTTTTTCTGACTGGAACCTGTAAAAAATTTGCCATTATAGAATAATTTAATGTTTTCTGTTGCCATTTAGTCTTCACCTCTACTCAGTTAATATAAATTTTATAGTCTTTAAGTACATTATAGCAGTAAATCAGGCAACAAAAAAACCTGACCAGGAAAATAAGCCTGATCAGATGGTTCAATTTATTAATTTATTCTTCTTCACTTCTAAACAATCTATCCAGTATAATTGCTATTATAACAACTCCAAGACCGGCCTCAAATCCAAGGCCAACATCTACTGTTGTTAGTGAGCGGAGAACTGGTTCTCCAAGCCCTCCTGCACCGATCATTGCAGCAATAACAACCATCGATAGAGATAGCATTATGCACTGATTTATTCCCATCATTATTGACGGCAGTGCTCCTGGCAACTCTACTTTAAGCAACATCTGGAGTGGGCTGCTGCCAAAAGCCCGTCCTGCCTCTTTTAATTCATCTGGTACCTGCTTGATACCAAGGTAGGTTAAGCGGATCGGCGGAGCTATGGCAAAAACAACTGTTGCCACAACACCTGGAACATTTCCTAATCCAAAGAACATCAGAGCAGGTATTAGATAAACAAAGGGCGGTATTGTCTGCATAAAATCTAAAATTGGCCTGGTAATAAAGTGAACAACTTTATTATGAGCCTTTAAAATCCCTACCGGTATTCCAATTGATAATGCAACTAATACTGAGGTTAGAATTGAGGCCAGGGTGATAATCAACTCAGACCAGAGTCCGAGATTGGCTACCAGCCCAAGACCTAAAACTACAAAGGCGGCCAGCTCTTTTCCTCTCAGTTTCAGTGCTATCAATGCCAGTATAATAATAAAGACCGCCGGGGGGAGGACGGCTAATGCGCCCTCAAAATTCTCAATGAGAAATGCGATAAAATCAGAAAATGCATTGAGAGGCCCACTAAAATTGGCGACTAGATAATCGACAAAATTGGAGACCCAATCCCCCAGAGGTATTCTTGTGCTTAATAGTTCTGTCATTGATTTAGTTATAGACTTCCTGAATTACTTCAGTTGCTGGCTGGCCATCAGCAGATTCTACTCCATCTAAAAATTCAAGAACTAAGTCCATATTATTTCCAATCCATTCCTGTGCTACATCTTCTGGATCTCTATCTTCATGACCATATTCATATATCCATTCGTTTTGTATATCCTGATCGATTACAAACTGTTCCAAGAAGCGATAGACTTCTGGCTGTTCGTCACCATAACCAGATCTTACGACTGTCAATACTTTATCGTCTTCGCCCCAGATATTTTCTGGATCATCTAAATATTTAATATCATAGGCAAGATTCATCCAGTGTGGCTCCCAGCCATTAAAGGCAATCCATTCTTCCTGGCTGGTAGCTCTTTCAACCTCAGCTAACATACCAGCAGTACTGGATTCCATCATTGTCCAATCGTCAAGATCATAGATACCATCGTCAATAGCATCCTGAATGATAATGTTTCCATCATTGCCTGGTTCTAAACCATAGATTGTATGATCAAACTTATCAGCATGTTCATTAAGGTCTGCCATTGAAGTTACTCCAGCTTCATAGACATACTCAGGTACGGCTGTTGCATATAATACCTGTTCGAGATTGGTAACTACTTCTTCAACAACACCATCTTCATAATACTCTCGATAATTTACTTCCATTGTTGGTAACCAGGTTCCCAAGAAGGCATCGACATCACCGGTTCTCATACCCTGAAAGAGTACCTGCTGCATATAGCTACTTGATTCAGTCTCATAACCTATATCTTCAAGTATCTGACTGGCAACAGCTGTTTTAACTGTGACCCCTGGCCATTCAACATATCCAAAGTTTACTGTATCATCAGCTGAAGCTTCAACTGGTGTAAATGCCATACTGACTCCTGTGAGCAGTAGAGCAAAAATTAAACTGAAAATAATTCCTTTTTTAAGCATAATTTTATTACCTCCATTTTTATATTATATTTTTTAGCTGGCTGAATTCTCCTGGGCAGCCAGATTGGCAATCACATTAGTCTTAACAATATTTCCCTTAAGTTTTCCTTCTGCGTCAAGTACTGGTAAAGGTGTCTCAATATCAGTCATTTTTGTAAATAGCTCATCTAAAGTATCACAGGGAGAAGCTTTTGGAATATCTAATAGATAGGGTTTAATATCTTTTTCATCATTATCCAGCATCTCCTTTACACCATCTATTGAAAGGACACCGATATATTTGTTTTCTCTATTAACTACCATTATTGATGTGAGGTTTTCTTCATTCATTTTATGAAGAGCTGTTCTCGGTCCCTGACCTTCATAGAGCAATGCTAGAGGTTTACCCATTATATCCTCAGCTGTTAAGACCCGTGAGCGATTAACATCCTGAACAAATTCAGCAACATAATCATTGGCTGCATCTGTCAGTATCTCTTCCTGATTTCCTAACTGAACAATTTCACCATCTTTCATAATGGCTATCTTATCACCGAGCTTTAGAGCCTCATCAAGGTCATGGGTAATAAAGATAATTGTCTTTGCGATATTTTGATGGAGATCAAGAAGTTGATCCTGCATATCCTTTTTAATTAATGGATCCAGGGCACTGAATGGTTCATCCATCAACATAATATCTGTATCTACAGCCAGCGCTCTGGCCAGGCCAACTCTCTGCTGCATACCACCGGAAAGTTGATCTGGTTTCTGTTCTTCATAGCCCTCCAGTCCAACTTTTTTCAGGGCTTCCCTGGCTTTTTTACGCCGGGTTTCTTTATCAACCTTCTGAATTTCTAACCCAAAGGCTGCATTATCAATGACTGTCCGGTTAGGAAATAGTCCGAAATTTTGAAAGACCATTCCGAATTTTTCTTTGCGTTGTTCCCTCAATTCTTCATTGTTTAGTTCCATAATATTTATACCATCAACTTCTATCTTGCCTTCAGTTGGTTCAATCAGTCGATTTATACAGCGGAGCAGTGTCGACTTACCGCTTCCGGATAGCCCCATAATCACAAATATTTCATTCTCTTCAACTGAAAAGTCAACAGAGTTGACTCCGACAGTATTGCCGGTCTTTTCAAGTATCTCATCTTTTGAATAGCCTTCTTCCAGTAAAGGAAGGGCTTTTTTTGGTTTCTTACCGAAAATCTTTGTAAGATTTTCTACTTCAATTTTTGCCACTGTTTAGATGCTCCTTTCTTTCTACTAACTTAATATCCTCCATGGATGAAAATATTAGATTGCACAAAAATAAGGTTTAGAGATTGTGCCAGATATTCAGGACAAAATCTAAACCTTTTGCTAAAAATTTTATGTGGCTTTTGACGACCATTAAAACTATAACAAACCTAGACCGGTTTGTCAAAGGATTTTTCTCGATAATTTTTGAACTTGTTAAGAATTATGATTGAAAGGATGATTAAAAGGCCTCCAAAAAACTGGGTAAAGGTTAATCTCTCAGCAAAGAAAAGGGCTGAAAACAATACAGTTACAAAGGGTTCCACTGAGCTAACTATTGAAGCTCTTGATGGTCCAATTAGGCTGATACCTAAATAAAACCCGGCAACAGCAACAATAGTTGAAAAAATCGCCAGCCCTGCTCCTGAAAGTAAAATCTCTGTTGAAATTTGGTTTAAATGAAGATTCCCTCTAAAACTTCCGGTTATAAGAAAGAAAAAAGCAGCAGAGACTGAAACTACTGTTGAACCTGAAAGCCAATTCACTCTTTTTAAAACCCGATTACTTGCGAGAATATAGATTGCATAAACACAGGCAGCTAAAAGAATTGAGCCGACTCCTAATAGATTAACACTTGTAAAGACTGGTCCTAGAATCATGGTAATGCCAGTGATTGCAACCACTAAAGATATGAAATTTTCTCGATATAGAGGCTCTTCCTGGCCAAAAAAAGCCAGAATTGTGACGATTGCTGGATAACTATAGAGTAAAAATCCTGACAATGATGCAGGAATTAGAGAGATTCCGAAGAAATATAAACTTGACATCAATCCATAACCTGCTGCACCTAAAAGTATTAATTTCACTGTATCTTCTTTGCTTATATTATATGTAATATTACTTAATTTTAAAATCAAGAGAAAGATTAAACTGGCCAGTGCAAATCGGAGAAATAGCAGTGTTGTTACATTGCTTCCGTAACTATAAGCAAACTGGGCTATCACTGGCATCGCTCCAAAACCAGTAGCTGAAAGTGCTGTAACTAAGATTCCTTTTTTATCTTTTGATAAAATCATATTTTGGCCTCCTGAACAAAAATAATCTTGATTACCTTTATATTAACTAAATTTAGCTTTAAATGCAAGAAAGGCTGTGATTATTTTATGTTAAGAAAAATCGAAATTGTTCTGCCTGTGGATGAGACTGATAAGTTAAATGAAATTCTAGAAAATTATGAAGTTCTGGATAGATATAAAATTTCTTTACTTGAAGACCAGGCCCTTTATTTAATAACCCTTAATGTTGAAAATAGTGGACCTTTATTAGATGAATTAGAAAAGAAGCTAGCTTTTGCTGAAGGTTTTAGATTAAATATGCTTGAGGTTGAAGCTACTATTCCAGCTGCAAAACAAAAAGAAGAAAATGATGAAGAAGATGAAATTGAAACAATTACAGACGTTGATTCCGAAAAGGAGCAAAAAGAAGAAAAAAATAATACAACTAAAGGCTTAAGTCGTCAGGAATTATATGCTGATCTCTCTGATTCCATAAATTTAAATAGTAATTATATATTAATGTGTATTCTCTCGGCAGTTGTAGCCTCTAGCGGAGTTATGCTGGACAATGTTGCTGTTATAGTTGGTGCCATGGTGATTGCACCTTTGTTGGGTCCAAATGTCGGCATGGCTCTAGCCTCGACCTTAGGAGATATAGAATTAGGTAAAAAAGCTATAAAAGCCTCTTTATATGGCGCTGGAGCTGCTATAATAGTTGCTATAATTGCTGGATTAATTTTAAACCCTGATAGCTGGCCCCATGAAGTTTTAAGCAGAACCAGTGTCGGCTGGGGCGATATCACCCTGGCTCTCGCTTCAGGTAGCGCAGGAACCCTGGCCTTTACAACCGGAACCTCTGGTGCTGTTATTGGAGTCATGATCGCTGTGGCCTTAATGCCTCCACTGGTGGTTGTTGGTATATTATTTGGAGCAGGTGAATTTTTACTGGCTGGAGGTGCCTTATTACTTTTTATCTCAAATATAATCTGTATAAATTTAGCCGGAGTTTTAACCTTTATCTATCAGGGTGTCAGGCCCTTAAACTGGTGGGAAGAAAAAAAGGCTGCGACTTCAAGGAAGTACAGCCTTATTCTCTGGATAGTTTTATTAACTTTATTAATTATCGGAATTCAGTTTATTCAATAGTAGACTGGAATTTATTCTGATAGTCTAATTTTGATTTTTCAATAACCTGCCTGGCATGCTCTCTGCCATAAGTTGTAAGAATCCTGCAGACAGGATCTTCAGTATCTGGAGCCTTTTTGTAACTTAAAAAGTAATGCTGAATCCGCTGGAGAATGCCCCAGGGGAGTTCTGAAATATCATCAATCTCACTATAAACTGAATCGTCTTCTAAAACACTTATAATCTTATCGTCGGCCTCTCCTCTATCCAGAAGGGCCAGGCCGCCAATAGGTTTAGCCGTCATCATGATATCTCCATGTGGGACTATTTTTTCTGTAAGGACCAGGATATCCAGAGGATCATCATCACCGATAATTTTCTGGTCTGGTGAGATCTGTCTATTTTCCTTTGCTTCCTTTTCCATTAATTTTGCCGTCTCCTGGCCACAATAAGTCTGAGGTATCATACCATAGGGAGCAGGCGCATAACTGGAAAACCTCTGGGGCCGATCAACTTTTAATATTCCACTGGATTTGTCAAGCTCATATTTGATCCCATCCTCCGGGACCAGCTCAATATAAACCTGAACTATATCCGGGGCTTTTGGACCAATAGTTACCCCATGCCAGGGATGGGCTCTAAATTTATTAATTTTCTGCAAAAAAATCACCTCTTTTTAAATATTTCTCTTGACAATAATAAAGATTATTGTTATAATTTTTTTATACTTTAGTATTTTAAATGTTTAAACTAAGACAGTCCAGTTATTCTTTTCTCCTCCAGGCTGATAGATGGAGTTCTATCAGTTTGTGCCTCTGGCGATATCCTGCCCAAGCCAGAGGCATTTTTTATT
>Ga0207421_10003916_pt1 | contig 17477 bp, 23 predicted proteins | sample SodLakKL_010_SED_4_FD_187542 | JGI IMG/M metagenome (GOLD analysis project Ga0207421, IMG submission 187542) | Alkaline sediment microbial communities from Lake Tanatar, Kulunda Steppe, Russia - 8KL_010_SED (SPAdes) (version 2) | ecosystem: Environmental > Aquatic > Non-marine Saline and... | reverse complement strand
TTATCTTATTGCCGACCACTTTATGCTCTTTCATATGATCACCTCCTATGATTTATATTTTACATTAATATTACCTAAATTACTATCTATCTTATCTTTGACTGTTCCGTAACCACCATCACGTTGTTTGGTCTTGTTTTGTTGTTCATAGTCCGGAACAGTTGATCTCTTCTTACTAACTCTTTGTGTATCTAATAAACTCTTTGGTGGTTCAGGTTCTTCAATTTCCGGTGGCTCATATTCTTCTTGCTCGGCCTGTTTGATTATAGAGGTTACATTTCTAACAGGCAGATTATATAAAGATGCCGTTTTAAGTAATGAATCCATATAATCTCTGTATTTCATTCTTAACATTTTATCACCCTCTAAATAGATTACCTTGCCTGAAGGCTCTATTAGTATCTAGTTGCAGTTGTTCTCTGTCTTTAGAAGTTAATTGTTCAGAAACTAATGGAGAAGTGGTTTTACCTGCCAGACCACCTAAAGCCCCACCTATTGCTGCACCCCTGCGGCTCTTCGGGGCAATCGCTCCCAATCCAGCAGCACCTAGTAAGGCTCCGCCGACTGGGGCAAATCTTTCTATGTTTCTTTCTTTATTTTGGATATTTTGATGTTGTTGTCTTAATTTAGGATTTACGCTAGGGTGAACTGACGATTCTTTTTGTAAGCGTGCTAGTTTTTGTTTTTGACTAATCATATTAAATCCTCCTTTTTCATACAAGGCATTCCCAATATTATCTAAAGCATCGATAGATATTTCTTTAGTCTTTGCTAATCTTGCTTTTTCTTCATCATTTAAATCTGCAACCATTTTGATCTCTTCTTCTGATAAACCTAAATCTGTTTTACTGCTGTCAAAATTCATCTTTACACCTCGTATTCCGTTATTGGAGTGTCTGAATCAATAAATTCAGTAATCATTTTAGCCCACATCGGACGGGTTCTTCTTAAATATTCTAAATGTATCACTATATGCCTAGCAAAATCAAAAGCTGAAGTCGGTGCACCTTTAACTATTTCTTCAATTACATATAAATTATTAATCAATCTATTTAGTATTTCTAAATAAGATGCATTAATATGTATCTCTTTTGTCGAGAACATCCATTCATCCATAAGATTTGTCCATAAATTAAAATGTCTCCTAAACCATTCGAAATTCATAACAGCATGTTCTATTTCTTCTTCGATATGATGTTCTAAAATAGAAGCCACTTCGTTATCGCTAGTTTTAGCCTTTCTTTTTTCATAGTCTCGTATCGCTTCCAACTCCTCTACTGTTGTCTTAGACATCATGATATAATCTTTCACTGTATTGACACCCCCTGATCTATATGTGCTGCTAACCTACAATATACTAATGCTTGGAATACATCGTCTGGACCATCATGGTCGTATTTATATGCTCTAAGTGTTTCTGAATATTCTTTGTTAAGTGATGTAAAATCTTCATATAGGGCTCTCCCGGATACTCTTCTTTTTTCTAGTTCTTCCCATTGGGGGAGTTGGAGTTCCTCTCTTTCTATCTTGTCAATAGTGTCGCTCATAATCTTTGATCTATTAACTACATACATTTCCCCTTTTGGTTTCCAATCCCATAGTTTTTTCTGATTGGAAGAATAATAAATTTCCCAGACCCTTTCCGGTGATATCATTTTTTTCAATCTGATATTTTCTTTATGACCAGCCCCATGGTCACATGCCATAACTCGACATTTAAAAATATTAAACATATCATGCAAGTAGTCTAGAACTAAATCGGGGTCCTGTGATTCTTTATGGTCGAACTTCTTTATATGAAACACCCTGAAGGTGCCGTCTACAAAACCACCTATTACTGCAACATTAAAAGAACCTTTGTTCTCACCCCAGTCAACCCCCATATATAACGGGTTCTTTTTGGTGGTGTCTCTTTTTAGCTCATAAAGCCAGGGTCCTGTCGCTACCTTTTTTAGTTTAGTCTTGGTCATAGGTTTATCGGCTGAATCAAAACTTAAACCAAAGACTTCGTTATGTAACTTGGCTTCAGGATATTTTAAATATTTTTCATAATATATTTTATCCCATTTCTTTTTCCGTTGATTTCTACCTATCTGAAGTTGAGATATATGGTATCCTTTTAATCGGGCATCAGGCTGTAATTCATGCCAATACCCGTTTTTGGTATTGATTGATGACCCACATTTTTTGCAGACTAAACCCTGTTTAGAAATCATTCTTTTTGGGTCTTTATCCATTCTATTACCTATTCCGCAACTTTTACAAGGGATAACCCAAATATTTTGGGTTGAATCCTGCCACCTTTTTTCGATATGATTATTATAGGTCTTGGGAGTTCCAGAATAAATATTTATTTCATAGTCAGAAGCAGAAGCCGCCTCTTTGATTACTGGAATATGATCGGATAGTAAATCTTGGAACTCATCAAACGTTATCATATCGACAGAGACACCACGAACAGAGTCGGCCGAATGATAAGCATAGCCCATGTGATACTCTGCAAAATTAGAAAAAGTGACTTCATAAACCTGGTCGGTAGTATATTTGTTTGTGAAATATTTTGAAAAAAGTGGCGAAGTATTAATTATCTTTCTGAATTTCTGATTAGAATACTTTCTAGTCTGTTTACTTGTTGGAGAAACATAAAGAGTACCAAAATGTGGTTTCAGGGCGGAGTGGCTTGCCCCTTTTACTGCCAGAGTAGTAGATTTTTCAACCTGGCGCCCACATTTTAAAATCATATCTTCATATGGGTTGTTATAAATTGGCAGCAGATATTTTCGCCAATTATATTTATTATATTTATCGACAAACCTAAATGGCATGCCGTCAATTTCAATAAAAGCCTCGGCAAAGCCAGCAGGGGTCGTCTTAATCTTCTTCATATGCTATCCCCACCTTAATGTCATTATACTATATTAATATAACTACTTCAAAATACTCTTGAAATAATAGTTGCTTTTTAGATACAAGACTAGTGAACAGCCAGGTATTGCTTTTTTGTAGATAGGCTGTGTCAGCTCTTTTTAGGGCTAGGGTGGACCTGAAATGAATTAGGGTGGACCTGAAAAAAGAGGGTCCACCCGAGTTAATCGTAGTCATATCAACAAGTTTCAAGATTTAGGGTGTCATGGTGGACTTAAATAGAGAGTATCAATCACAAAATGTTTTTAAAAAAGTTCAAGGGTGTCATGGTGTATATATATAAAAATATCTTATGTTAATAATAATAATAAGAGACCTTTTTGGGTGCCCCCTATATAAAACTTTTTCATATTTATTTTGTATAGTTAACTCTCTAAACAGGTCCACCATGACACCCACTTTTCGTCTAATTGTTGCAATATCGGAAACTAGCTCGGGTGGACCCCCTAAAAACAGCTCCACCCTAATTTAAAACAGCTCCACCCTAATCACCAAAATAATTTAAGGAGAGGATAAAATTGGAATTTGAAGTAAACGCAGATAGACTACTAGACGATTTAAAAATCATTAAAAATTTTATTGGCACCAGCAAGTCATCACCAGACATAACTAAGGGTATTTATATTATTGCTGATGACGAATTAATAATCGAAGCGTCTGATTTTAGACATGGTTGCAGGATTATTGTGGAAGATGCAGAAATATTTAGAGGAGGGGAATGTGTAATAGAAGGTACTAAGTTTATCAATTTAATATCTACTTTATCTAATAGAATCAAGATATCAGAAAAGAGGGGGTCTGTAGATATAAGTCAGATAAACGCTAAAAGACCACAGAAATTTACCATGCAGGCATATATAGACGGTCCGGATAATTTTCCTATTATGCCTAGCCCAGGCAAAAATGCAAAAAAGACCATCGCCGATCCAGATATACTCAAAAGAGAATTAAATTTAGTGAAGTTTGCAGCTGAGAAAGTTAACACAGTGTTCTCCGGGGACGATATTAATGATATCGCTCAGATGATAGTTTTTGACAGGGGGTTAATATATGCAACAAATCAACAAAAAATTGCAGTTCATAAAAATCCGTCAATTAATTTAGAAATATTACACTATCCCAAGACTGCAATATCCTTCCTTAATAATTTTGAAAATAATGTCTCTATAGAGATAGAAAATGACTTATTTTTTATGACAGACGGCCGAATTTTTGTTATGATTAAGACACCGATAGTTGACAATCTTTCACATAGAGTAAAATCTATACATGAAGATGACCCAATAGAAGAAGTAGTCTATTATATGGATGAGGCCGAAGTTAATATGTTTGTCCATTCATTAAAACAACTAAATATTTTTTCAGAATCTACTGCAATTAAATTTAACAAACAAAATATTTGGATTGCTTCAACTAACAGCGATTCACCGCACCGAACTATACAATCCATTCCAGTAGAAGCTATCGAATTTCAGCAACCAATGTATGGAGTATTTAGTATTGATTATTTATTACAGTCACTTAGGGCAATAGGAGAGGGGAAATTATATATACCGAAAACCAAACAACAACCACTTAAAATGGATAATGAGGAGGTATCAGTCTATATTGCACAAATGGTAGGCAATTTTGAGGACATGCTTGATCAACGAATTAGGGAGGTTACCAAATGAAGATACCACAGGAGGAAATTGACAAGATAATTTCGATGGTTGATTTACAATCTTATATTGAAAGTAGAGGGGTAGAATTTACTAAAAACAGTTCTAGTTATGCCATGACTACTTGTCCACTTCCGGGACATGACGATTCAACCCCTTCTTTTGGAGTAAAACATTCCGAACAATACTATAATTGTTTCGGTTGTGGAAGAGGCGGCAATATTGTCGATTTTGTAAAAGAGTTCGATGGAATCGATTTCCCAAAAGCCATCAAAAAAGTAGCTGATTTTGCAGGCTATTCTTTTGATGATGAAGATTATTTCGACCCAGAGGAAATGGAACAATATCGGGAGTTCCAAACAATAAAAGGTATCTATGTGGCGGCAGCTGCTTACATGAACAAAGTTATGCCACCGGATATAAGAAAATTTCTAAAAGAAAATTATGGGTTTACAGATGAATTTATTGATGAGAAAAAGATTGGTTTTGATGATGGGGATTTATATAATTATTTGAAGAACGAAATGTCATTTTCTGAACGGGAACTACTGTTGTCCGGTTTATTTTATAAGACTAAAAACGATTATATTATTGACACTTTCGACACAAGAATTGTCTTTTGGTACTGGAAAAGAAATGAACCGGTATATGCCATTGGAAGAAAAACAGAATACACAGAAGATAAAGCAAGCAAAGATTATTACCCACCGAAATATAAGAAGGTGGCTGTGCATGAATCGCCAACTTCCAAGGGGCCGGGCAGACCCTACATAAGTAAGTCTGTGAAAAACAGACACATTTACAACGAAGAAATATGCCTTAATCCAAGCGATCGTCCAGAATATGTAGTAATTACTGAGGGAATAACTGATGCAATGCTAGCAGAAATGATGGGCATCCCGATTATATCACCCGTTACTACTCGTTTTAGCGATAAAGATTTGAGAAAATTGAAAAATCTTGTCGAATATGTCGACAATGTTTATGTCATTAATGATAATGAAGAAAATGAATCTGGTTTAAAAGGCGCCTTAAAGACAGCGAAGTTTTTAAATAAACAATCAAAGAGGGTCTTTATTGGGCAGCCTCCAAGAAACAGAGAAGATGATGGTGAGAAAGTTGACCTAAATGATTTCCTAATGCAAAAAGACATGGACAAAGATAAATTTGAAGACTTCCTAAATACTAAGACTAAGTCATATTTCGAAATACAAATAGAAAAAATGATGGAATACAAAGAGGAAGGCGACAATAAAAGATACTGGAACTCTTTAAGAGAAATAATGGTCGAGGCAGAAAATATGGAATCTATTCCACGAAACAATTTATTCGAAAGAATAAGTGACGCCATAGATGAACCCAAGACCGTTATAAAAGAACAGTACAAAGATTTTATTTCGCAAGAAAAAGAAAAACCTGAGTACCAGCAGTCTGACCAATTCACTAATGATTTAATTGAAGAAGCTAAAGAAAAGAGCAACACCAAAGCCCAACAACTTTTTAAATTATTGCTAGACGAAGGTGCAAAATTCTATCGTTCTGGTGAAACTAGTGTGACTATGATATTAGATGGTCGATATTTAGAAATTTCAGAGAGGGAAGATAAATTTACTTATTTCCTATCGAATAGGTTTAATTTAAATATTAAAAATCACAGTACCAAAAAACTCGTATTTGAATTTAAAGCTAAAGCTTGGAAGCATGCGTCTAAATTAAAGAAACAGACCTGGCTTTATTGTAAGAAATCACAGAATAAACTCTATATACCATTGGGTCATGAAACAAACGACATTTTAAAGATAACGCCTGATAAGATTGAAAGGGTGTTCAATGGCTCTGACGATGGTGTATTCGTCAACAAGCCGGATATGATGGACTCCTGGGATATAAATTTAGATATTAACCGAGAAGAAGTAGCAAAAGATATGTATAGGAAGTTTAAAAATTACATGGCCTTACACGAAAATGATATATTGCTCTTTTTATTTACTACTATGTCGGTCCCGTTAAAAAGATATGCAGATACCACACCTATTATACAGTTGCAGGGGAAATCATCTGCCGGTAAGACAGCAACAGCTAAACAGTTGTTTAGGTTATTTTACGGTAATGGTAGTGTGATAGGTAATATGACTGACGCTTCTAAATTTGATCAGGCATCAGTAAGGCCTTGGTTTAATTTAGATAACTTAGAGAATATATCATCTAACGCTTTAGAGCAATTTTTGTTATATTCAGCTTCTGGTGGCGCTAGAGAAAAGCGTGATATGAACTCACAGACTGGTACGATAAGACAGATAGTTGACTCTTTAGTTATTTTAACAGCTATCCACCCCTTTGATAAAAAAGAACTTATAAATAGAACTATTACTCTGGGGGCTGATAAAAGATACCATAGTTCAAGCAAAGATTTGACTATCATCTATGATGAAATACTAGAAAATAGAGACAGGTTCTTATCGTTATGGGTATTACTATTACAAAGAGTTTTAGATAATATCCAGACTAAATTAAAAATAAAAAGAGAAAGAATCAATGATAAATTCCAGAGGCATTTTAAAGATAGACTAAATGGTTATCTTTCGATTGTCTGGGAAATGGCCGAAGAATTTCTAAAATTAGTAGGCCATACCGAAAAAGAGGTAGAAAAAATTGTCTTTAGCTGGATTAGAAGACAAGAAAAACTTGGGAAACAGATGGATAAAGGTACTAGCGAGATTTATGACTTTATGTTTAATATGGTTAGTCTAATTCAAGATAATTCCTTGTCTAAATTAGACCCGATACTTGAAAGCTATACTATTGAACCAGATAACTCTATAGTTATATTTGCACAGGCAAGTCATTTGCTATCGGTGTTTAGATCGATAGCACGTAAATTAGGTACTAAAACTCCATTTAAATCAGAGAGTCAATTAATGAGTAGATTGACTAATGATATAGAATTATTAGAAGAAAATGGCTGGGAAATTGAAACAGCTGTAAAGAAAGTTAATGGTTCCAATGTGCATAAATTTATTTATACACCTGGGGAAAACGATTATTTAGATGCGGATTGGGCTAAAGAAGATTTTTAGAGGAGGCATAAAATGAGAGAAGTTTTTGGAGAGGAAGGACTTCTAGCAGAACAAATAGATGGATACGAAAAAAGAGAAGGCCAAATAAAGATGGCTAATGATTTAAATGATTTTCTTAAAGATGAAGTAATAAACACCTACCTGGCGGAAGGCGAGGTAGGTTTAGGTAAGTCGATGGCATATTTATTAACGGTATTGTTTGGGGATCACGAAATAGATCCCCCTCTTATCGTTTCGAGTAGTTCGATTACTTTGCAGAATCAGTTATTCGAAAAAGATTTAAAAGACGTCAGTGAAATATACAAAGAGGCTACAGGTAAAAAATTAAGGTACACTTCTTTTAAAGGCATTAGTAATTATGTGTGTCTAAAAGAGTTTGAACAATTAGTTAATATCCCTGACGAGTTCGAAAAAGACCACAGTCTTATAGAAGAGTTGTGCGAAAACGCCGATTATGACGGGAGCAAGCCAGACGAAATAAACTACGGCTTCTGGAAATTGATTACCTGCTCCAGCACAGAATGTCCTGGTAAAAAATGCGGCTATTATCAAGCCTGCTATTATAGGCAGAAAAGAAGGAATTTAAGTGAATACGATATTATAGTTGTAAACCATTCGCTCTTAGCTGCTCATTATTATATCCAAGGCGTTGCCGGCGTGGATATATTACCAGATTCTGATTGCTGGGTTATCGATGAAGCTCACAAATTAGAAGAATTTGTGATAGGTTTTTTCACTAAATCTCTTTCTAAGAACGTCTTTAGTAGGCTGTCTACTAAAATGAGTAATTTATTAGAATCGCCTTTAGAGGATGTCCCGGATGGTGATGATATTAGAATAAAAAATGCTATCGGGAGGGCATATGAGAGATACGAAGAATTAAATTTCGGTATTTTAATAAGCAGACTAGAAAGACTAGCCCAAAAATATGACGATAAGCTAATAAACGAAGAAATAGATATACAGGAATGGGTAAATGATTTATTTGAGGTACAAACTACACTCGAATCAGCTGTCCATTACGGTCTAGATGGGCCAGAAATGCCTTCAGACGTTACGATGGTCCATAGATATATAGAAGATATAGTAACTCGACTAGACTGGCTAAATAACTTAAATGAAAATATAGCGGCCTTCGGGGACAGAGGCAGAATAAAGTTATCAAAAATAAATGTCTCTGAAATATTAAAAGATTTATGGAAAGAAGAAAGAAAGTATATATTGACCTCGGCTACTTTGGCAGTTAATAAAAAGTTTGATTTTATTGCCGACCGGTTAGGAATAGATAAGGATTTCGCTAGAGGAGATATCTATCAGTCCTCGTTTGACTATAAAAATCAGGCCAAGCTAGTTATCCCTAAAAACTTTTCGCCAAAAGACGACAATTTCAACGAAGAAGTCCTTGAAGGAATAGACAAAATTATCGAGAAAGGTTTTAATAAGACCTTGGTAATGTTTACTTCATATCGACAGATGAATGAATTGTTACCTAAAATAAAAATGAAATATTGTTCAGATCATCTGATTTTATCTCAGAGCAAAAATCATTCTAAAGGGTTTTTATTAAGAAAATTCAGGGAAGCCGAAAAAGTGATTTTAATAGCTCAAGCTGCATCATTTGGTACTGGTGTTGATATTAAAGGTGACAAGAATATTGTATTAGTTAAATTAAATTTCGACAGACCAAATGACCCACTGTTTAAAGCACAAAGCGACTTAATAGAAGCAGAAGGCAAAAGCCCTTTCTTTAAATTATCCATACCCAATGTATCTATAAGAACAAAACAGCAAGTAGGTCGTGCCGTCAGATCAACAACGGACAGGTCTATTATAGGTATCATGGATGGCAGATTATTAAAAAGCAATTGGGGGAGGGTGATATTAAATAGTTTGCCGGCCATGAAGATTTATGACAAATTATAGGGAGGTGATATTATGTTAGAATTTATAGCGAATTATTTCAGAGTGTTAGGCGGTATCATTATAACTGTATTAACATTTCTTGGTTGGTTTAAAGGGGTCACGATATTCGCAAATCAAAGAACATCAACTACTGGTGCAATAGGGGTGGCTTCCTTCCTCTATGCACTGGCTATTGTAGCCTGCCTTATCGTTTTAGGTATTTATGTACTTATAGTATTTTAATGAGGAGGATTCAAATGAATGCTAATGAAATAAAGAAACAACTCCAACAATTACACAGCAACCCTTATGATTGGACGATATTTTTTGAGGTAACAACCGGCCAGAGAGGGGGCCGGTTGGACGCCTTGGCGTTTAAACATTCATGGGCTACTCCAAATATTAAAGGTTATGAAATAAAAACTTCTAGAGCAGATTTTCTTTCAGATAAAAAATGGCCCGGTTACCTAGATTACTGCCATATGTTTTATTTTGTATGTCCTAAAGGTATGATATCAAGAAAAGAAATCGAAGATATGGATGAGAACGTAGGATTGATCTATTACGATGAGGACTATAATAACTGCGGTTTTTATACTATGAAAGCGCCCACTTATAGGAATATCGATATACCGGCCGATTTATTATATAGGATAATCATGTCGCATTTGGAATCAGAAAAATATCCTTTTCATTCAGATAAAGCCGAATATTTTAAAGCATGGCTAGAAAACAAAAAGAATAATTCGGTTTTAGGCCATACTGTAGAATATGAATTAGGACAAACTATAATGAAACAGCAGAGAGAGATAGATAAACTCAAAAGACAATTTGAAAACAACAAAGAAGAATTTGAAAAGGCAGAGAAAATCATGAAGTATTTAAACGATAATGTTCCTGATATTTTTGAAGGGTGGTCGTCTGGGTTAAAAGATGATTGGCGAGAAAGCCTTGATGAAGTTTTAAAATCCAGTCTACAGGATAAAGATAAAAGAATAATACGAAATGCGATCAGTGCTGCAAAGAGATTAGAAAAAATCACATCATAATTAAGGAGGATTTAAATGAGAAGTGTGATAACCAAATGGGAAGACACTGTTGATTTTTTCAGGGGGTCTATTAATAATCCGGCTCTAACTACTTCGTCATTATATATATTAAGTCAACTAGAAAAGGTGAGGGACGGCAAATCAGCCAAGGGAGTAGAAAAAGATTTTAAAGAAAGAAGAGAAGAAAAAATTAACCACGGCAGTTTAGGTACAGTCTCTTTATACAACGAGGCAATAAAAGACTTAGAAAAAATGAATAATATTGATCCCGTAAAAGATATGATAAAACAGAATGGGTCACATTATACTAGTGAAGAAAAAGAAGAAAAAGTAAAAGCTCAGCTATGTAAAACAAAAACTGCAATCAGTGAAGGTAAAAATATAGAAGAAGAGCTAGCGAAATTAGAAATTTTTATCGGTATGTATAAGGGGGATATAGGCAGCACATATGAAAAAAAGAAGAAATTTCTAAGAGAACATACGTATAAGTATAGTGGAAGGAGAGAATGATATGGTGATAATTCCAATTCTTTTAGCCTACTTAGTTGCTTGTTTTGGGTTTTATTTCCTATTTCGTGACCAGGATAGTCATGTCCTAGTCAATCCGTTATTTTTATGTATCTTCTTTCCAAAAACTTATTTACTAATCAATTTAATATTTATTTTAATATGGGGGTTGATACGATGAGGAAAATAAGGTCTGGGGCGATAACTTTAGAAGTTTTCAACCTTAAGTCAGATACAATAAAAACCAAGCCAAATCCGAACAACTTTTTAGATTGTTTGGAATGGATGGAGGCCAGGGGAGTCGATTATGTTATAAAAACAGAAAGCTTAATATCTTTTATCGCCCTAAAGATATGGCTTAAATTAGAAGGTTTACCGGCTACCGTCGATTATGGATAAACTTTTAGAAGATATTGAGACGGCTTTTAACCATGTTGACAAGAATATATTGACAATAAAGGACTATAAAAAGGTGGCGAAGGAATTAGGGTTATCCAGCATTGCAGAAATAATAAAAAAACATAAAACATGGAACAATGCCAAAAAGAAAATAGATCTGCTTGCTTACACCCCCAGTAATAGCTGGGATAACCAATTCTGTAGAGATTGTGTAAAAGACGAGTGCGAATATACCTTAGATACTTGTCCACACTATGATAAGGATTCGGTCTACTTCAAGGAGGGGTAATATGCAGATAAGAGAGATACTAAAAGAAAACTCGTCAGAAGTATTAGAAAGGATACTAAAGGGGAGGGAGAAGAAATCGAATAAGAAACTTGATGAGAGGGGAGTAGAAGAGTGAGTCTAAAACAGGGTAGGTATGGAAAAATCCAATTAAAGAATGGGGAACGTGTCATCAAGGTTGACGACGGCACAGTCAAATATCAGGATTTTAGAGGAGAAAAGAAATCACCGGTAAAGACTGCTAGCGTCACATTACAACCGCATCATGGAGGGATAAGGTGTTGTTTTGTTGATGATGGTAATATTTTTGCTTTAGAAGAATTTGATATTTATGAAGGGGGCAGATTAATACATGAGAGAAATTAACTTTGCTAGATGAGGAGGGATATGATGTTTACTCTGGTTTGCCCGCATTGTGAAGAAGAAGTCCACGAAAAAATTATTGATGATGGCGATGTTTATCACCATACACTTGATAGATTTGAATATACAGTCGAGTGTAATCATTGTAAGAAAAATTTTAATATAGTTTACGGCATTTCTTATGTCAACTCGAAATACTAAAAGAGGGGGAGGAGTATATGGAAAAAATTATTCAAGACAAGCTAGAAGAAACCAAAAAAGAATATAAAATACGGGTCAATTTAAGACCTGTCAATTTATTGATCGCCGACTATATATTAGAAGGCGAAATCAATAATATCTTTGAAGAAGGTAAAAATAGAATAAAAATAATTATGGATTTAACAGGGATTGAGCCTTTCTGTCATATATATAACGAAGAAACTGGTGTCGCTTTTTCTAATGGTGATCGGGCAGAGTGCATAAAAATTTATTCTATGGATTTCAGAATTTATGAGAAATTAAGGGGGCCATTTAAAGGAACAAATCTAAAAGAAATAAAAAAGAAACTTCACAAATGGTTTGGGCCAAATGATTTGATAGAACAGGCTCAAATATCCGAAGAGGACCTTTATGAGAGTGTTAGCGATTATATGTATGTCGGTAATGAGGTATTGGTTCTTAGTGATCTCGTAAAAGAATGCGAAAAAGCGTTCAAGGTGAGACAGACTCTCCTGGTGACTATTATTGAAGGTATCTTAGAAGATTTCCAGAGAGAAGTAAAAGAGACCACTGAAAAATTAATAAGGGGGTTAATTTAATGAAGAAACTAATTTTATTAACAGTTGTTTTGGTGCTCGCATTAACTACAAGTATACAGGCAGCGCCGAGAGGAATGGAATGGGGATGGTCGATGGCTGATGTCGAATCAGTAGAAAGAGATAACGGGTCAACACATGTCGAAACAGATGAGAACTCGATAATGTATATGGTTCATGATCATCAAGAAACAGTCGGTGTTTTATACATGTTTAATGATGGTTTAGAGACGGTATTGAAATTAGTTAGAGGAGATAGTTTTCAAAACAAGTTATACGTTTTTATAGATTTAGTGGAAGACGCCAATTCAAAATTCGGCGAACCTGACGAAACTGATTATGAATGGGTAGGGACCCCTAAATCAGATATAACCGCCGGAGAAGCTATGGCGAGGGGATATCTAGATTTAGGACTAATTTGGCGTACAGAAGGACACCAAGTAGGTATTGGCGCATTTGCTAGCGATGATGAAGTTATGGCTATTTATACACAGACAGATGAATTGGAGGGTTTTTAATGTACTCGAACGTCGATATAAAACAGGCAGTAATAGATAAGAAGATAGAGATTACTAATTATGGTAACTTCAACAAACAACTCCAACCGGCATCTTTTGACTGTCGGTTGGATGATATGTTTTTAAAAATAAAAGAAAATCATAATGGGATTATTTCATTAGATGACGAACCCGAAATGGAGGAGATAATAAGACAGGAGATTATTATTCCGCCAGGTGGCTTCATTTTAGGTAGCACAAAAGAATATATTTATCTAGATAATAATATATCAGCTATGGTTATGGGGCGCTCTTCTATAGGCCGCCATGGACTGTTCATTCAAAACGCCGGTTGGACCGACCCAGGGTTTCAAGGAAACATTACCTTAGAATTATATAATGCCAACAGAACCGCCATTAAATTAAAACCCGGAAGGAGGATATGCCAATTAGTTTTTGCCGAAACCAAAACTCCATCTGATGATCCGTATTCCGGTAAATATCAGGGGCAAAAGAGGGCGACAGGTTCAAAAATCCACAAAGACTATGAACTGGAGGGGTAAATATGTCGAAGGCGTTCCGTAGGTACCTTAAAGAAAATAATAAAACTTTAAAAGAGGTACCAGGTAACTTATCTTATAATTTCTTAAAGAAGATTAAGAAAGGGGAAATCAGTATAACCCCGGCTTTATCAGAAGTTATTAAGCTAGAAACAGGGGTTAACCTCCCTGTTGAAACCAAAGCAGAAAAGTCCTTCGAAACATTTTTGGTGGCGTCTTTTCTAAAACATCATTTTAAAGACGCCGTAATTGAAAAATTTAACGATATCTTTATGGTTTTAGTAGTAAAACATAACGGAGAAAAAGACTATAAGTTCTTTTCTTCTACTTATTTTGAATTTAGTTCAATAGTGGAGGCTAGAAACGAAGCCAGGGCGATTATATATGATATCGAAGAAGGTAATGACACCTGGGATGAAACACACAAAAACGAACCGGTGATATGTGTTAAGGAGGGATAATTAATAGGAGGTGTTTTAATGTCAAAATGGCAAGTATTAGCTTCCGTTATTATGATAAGTTTGGTCGGGGGCATGATAGCGGGTTATACCCAGGCATTGATGGAAACTGTTGACGAAAGAAACCAGGTATTAAAAGAGCAAAATGAAATTAAAGAAGAATTGATAGAGCATTCGGAACTCAACAGAGAAATAATGTTGGCTATTGAAAATGATGAGATTAATATCGAAAGGGGTAGGGCTAGCGCCTACTCCCCTTTCGATGATAGAAACGGTATTAACAGTGATGGCAACCCGGAAGTCACGAGTACCGGCACCAGACCGGATTTCGGTACTTTTGCCGTTGACCCATCAAGGATACCTTATGGTTCGGAAATAATAGTTGTTACAGAAGATGAGATCCATAAGGGTAAGGCTTTAGATACAGGAGGGGCTATGAGGAGTGCCCCGGATATATTAGTAGATATATTTCACGACTGCTATGATAAGGCTATGGAATTTGAGATTCAAGACGCTATCATCATTTGGCAATGATAGCGTCTTTTTTTTATTATAAAAAAAGGAGGGGATGATGATGCCTAAATTTAATTTGGAATGCCCAAATTGTAAAGGCACGCTAAAAATAACGCAATATAATGATAACCACATTTTAGAAGATTTAATTTATGTTAATACAAGGTGCAAACAATGTGAAAAAGAGTATCAGTTTGAATTTAAATATACTGGCGAATAAAGGGGAGAATATTAATGAATAAACTATATGCAGTATTAGGGCCATCCGGTTCAGGTAAATCAAGTTTAGTAGAATATGCTAAAAAGAAAACAGATATCGAAGAGATAACCTCACACACTACTAGAGATATGCGCGAAGGCGAAACCGAAGGAAATCCGTATTATTTTATTACCGAGGAAGAATTTAATGATATAGATTTTATAGAAGAGGTCGAATATGCTAATAATAAATACGGCATATCCCATAAAGAAGTTAATAATAAGTTGAGTAGTAATAAGAATTTATTAGTAATAGTTGATATAGAGGGTATCAACCAACTAAAATATATATACGGCGATATAGTAGAGATAATATATGTATATGCTACTCCGCATGAATGTCGAGAAAGATTAGAGAAATCAAGAGGGATAGATGAAGCTAGTTTTAGATTAAGTAATGCGTTATTAAATGACGAATTCAACAACCATAATATAGCCGATTATATTATCCGTAATAAGGATTTTGATAAAGCGAAAAGGCAGTTTGTGAATATACTAAAAGACACTACTACATTTAATTACGAATTATTGTCTCAGGGAGTCAATAAGAATAACGATGTTTATATGGAGTCGGAATTATACCCCGATCCGATTATAGCGATTGATTTTGATAATACCATTGCAGAAACCGACTTCCCTGAAATAAAATGCTTGAAAGAAGGCGCCAAAGAGGCCATCAATTCATTAAAAAATTTAGGATGTAAAATAGCGATTTGGACTTGCAGAACTGGTGCACCTGCGGAACAGGCTAAACAATTTTTGATTGACGAGGGGATAAAATTCGATGCTTTTAATACTAATGACGCCTTGCCAGAGGGATTTTTAAACGATACCGATTTCAGCGATTCAAGAAAAATAGGAGCTGACCTTTATGTCGATGATAAGTCTATAGAATTTAAGGACAACTGGGATAGTGTGCTTGGAAAAATCATTGAAAAAATGGCGGTATATTTGTTATAAGCTTAGTGAGAGGAGGTATATAATATGAGTAATTTAGCGATAAGGAAGAAAAACAACATCCAGACATCTGATCATTTAAAACTAAAACCATTCCCCGCCAGTATTTTTATTGATAAACTAATAAAAGATATAAAGAATAATTTCCATCCGAGGGAAGAAGTTAATCTGCTTTTTGTTCAAGAATTTTTATATAATGCTCATAAATTTTCTGTCAACGAATTAGAATTCGGCCCCTGGAGGTATAATGTACAAAGTATTATAAATCATTTTGACGCCACGGTACAAATTACGATAGTAGCAGAAAACATTTCGGGGATAGGATTGATACTTATTGACGAAAGGGTCTTTATAGACGATGTTTGTTTAGAGACTGAACCACAGAGAGAATTAATAAATAGGTTTTCTGAAATCTTTGAGGAGGCCACAGAAAAATCCAGGGAATGGAACAGTATGGATGTGGCTCCATACATTGGGCCCAAACCACAGGCCAAAAAATTTTTTTATAACTTTAAAAACTCGTTTGATTACCTATTAGAAAGTGAATATAATGAAGAATTTGGATACTGGGGTGCTGAGGACTACAAGCAAAACACCGGGGCTTCTTTGTTCTCGGTTATGGAAATCTACGAAACCGCCGAAGAGACTTTTGGCGAGTGGACTGTCTGGCAGGATTTTATGCCCGCCGAAGAAGAAATTGTCTGGGCTACTCAAATCTCCAGGAAGGGCGCCCCATCTTTTCTTATAGATACAGAAATAAAATATATGGGACATTACTCTTATGATGAAATTTTATATGTTGTCGAGAGAAAAAACAAAGAATTATTAAGAGTTACTTCAAATTGGAATAATTTCGTAGGAGGTGATATAAATGGGTAAGTTGGTGGCGGGTTTAAGGAAGATAGATGAAGAAGAGTTTATCACTAGGTTAGGTGAATTTATGTGTTTTTGGAGGATACACCCAGATGAAATAGTTGGACATGAACCTTTTAAAGAATTTTTAAACGAACCGCACCAATATAGTCCAGAGGGTATATATGGGTGGAACCCCGGCGATCTTTATTTGGACTGGACGGCAAAGCATTTCACCGGTCTGCACCTTTCACTATCTAAAAAAAGAATTACCTTTAGAGATTGCCCTACCGGCACTTTCGATATGCATACTAGAGCAGAACATGTTGTAGAAGAATTTGATAAATGGGTTAGTGAAGCAAATCATATGATAGGAAAATTTAATAGAAGACCTCGACCGATATTCCCTAAATTCC
>Ga0207421_10003915_pt1 | contig 17478 bp, 13 predicted proteins | sample SodLakKL_010_SED_4_FD_187542 | JGI IMG/M metagenome (GOLD analysis project Ga0207421, IMG submission 187542) | Alkaline sediment microbial communities from Lake Tanatar, Kulunda Steppe, Russia - 8KL_010_SED (SPAdes) (version 2) | ecosystem: Environmental > Aquatic > Non-marine Saline and... | reverse complement strand
GTCTTCCTCGCTTCCCGGCAGTTCGATCGGCTGTGAGGAGGTACAACAGTTCGTTCACGCGCGCCGCAGCGGGCTCTTCACGCGCGGCGGCGAGCGTGGGGATGTACGGGGAGAGATAGCGGAGCTCCGGAAAGGCGCGCAGCACGAGCAAACCCGCTGCAGGTTTCGTAGCACCTTTTGTGTCACTTTTTGTGTCACCGCGGGCCGTTTCACAGCAGGGCACAAAAAAGCCGGGGTTGTAGTTCCCGGCCTTGCAATCATTTAGCGTATTGAGCGGTAGTGGATTTGAACCACCGACCCCTTGCATGTCAAGCAAGTGCTCTAACCAACTGAGCTAACCGCTCGTATCTGCAAAACGGAACACGCACGGCCACCCGAGTCGCGCCGGTTGGTTCAGCAAATTTCACCGGACCGCGCAAGCGCGACGTTAGCGGTATTACGTATTGCCGGACTGCTCCAGCGACATCAATATTCGCTCAAGAACCTTCTTCCTGTCAAGGGGTTTCACGATATAGTTCTTGGCGCCGATCAACAACGACTTCTTAACGAGGTCCTGCTTGCCGAGCGCGCTGATCATGACCACGCAGGCGTTCTTGTCGAACTCCATGATCTTTTCAAGCGCCGTGACGCCGTCCATCTGCGGCATCGTGATATCCATCGTAACGACGTCCACGTTGGGGTACAGCTCTTTGTAGCGCTCAACGCCCTCCAAGCCGTTGCCGGCGGTGCCCGAAACCTCGAACCCTTCGGAGGTGAGAATCTGGCTGATTTGCTTGGTGACGAACATTGAATCGTCTACCACTAACACGCGATACGCCGATCCGTCTTCCTTTACGCCGCTTGCCGGGCGTTCATTTATGCTTGGGAAGTCTTGTTTGGTCCTCATGCACCTCGCTCCTGCTGTACTCCTGTTAGCTTTCCGCGCTAACTGCGTTCACGTATCGCAACGTTGATCTCTATCTTGCCGTGTTCGAGCTCCATCGGGACGATCAACGCCTCGACGCCGGTATCCGCGATCTCCATGTTGTCACCGGTGAAGATCGCCGGCGGCGTGAGATCAAACTTGAAACCGAGATTGTGCAGCTTGGTGACGGCTTGCCCGGTTATCATGTTGGCGAGCTCGGTAATGCTCGCCTTGCCCATCTCGTTCAACTGGGTGATCGGCTCCATCTCCATACCCTCCAACATGCTGGAGGCCACCTTAATCGCGGTATCTTTGGTCATGTCGAGCAATACGCGCCCCTCGACATCACCGGCAAGTCCGATGATCGCGGCTACGCCGAGCACCGGCATAGAGGTAGATTTCAGATACAGCTCGCCGCGATTGACCTCTCCGTGCGTCACTTCCTTCAGAATGCTGTACGCGGCCTCGACGAAGGGATTAATGTACTCGACCCTCATTACCGTGCGACTCCTTTACCTAACATTACCTAACAACGTATCGCCGTTTGCGCTTCAAAATCTTACCCAAGACCCCCGCGCTACTTCTTTTGAAACGCCGCAATGCGCGCGCCTTGCACCCGCTGCCAGCGGCGGTCGTCGAGCCCGGTTTCGTTATCGCCGAGAATCAACAATCCGTGGTCAAGCAATTTCTCGTAGAACTCGTTCAGAACCGTAGCTTGCTGCTCCGGGGACAAAAACGACAAGAGATCGCGGGCCACGATGATGTCCATCTCCGGCACCGCATTTGCATGCGTTATGTCGTGATACTCAAAGAACACCGAGTCTTTGATCATCCCGGCGAAGCTGTAGCCGTTGCTGCCTTCCACCGTAAACTCTCGGTAGAAGCTCGGCAGGTCGTCTTCGCGAAACACCAAATTGGGGGCTGTTGAGATGCTCAGCAGGTCGTTGTCGCTCGCCCAGATCTTCAGGGTTGAGTCCGGGTAGGCTTTCTTGAGCAGACACGCGAGCGAGTAACTCTCGAAGCCCTTGCCCGCTCCCGGATTCCAGACCGTAATGGTGTTGCGTAAGCGTTCCGGCAGCACTTCGCGGAACAGCTCGACCTGCTCCGGGCCCCAGAACCGGCCGCTATCGCGCGAGTAGAACCCGCGCAGGAACTCGAGCGCATCGTCGCCCGACTCGAACTGTACCGGGCGCTGCGCGGCTTTTCGCTCGCTGCGCCACTGCTCGTAGCGTGTTGTGATCCAGTCGGCGTTCAAAGCGCCGGCGTGAAACTGCTCGTAACTCGCGAGCGCTTCCTTAATAAAGGTGAGATCGAGCTCGAACTGATCTTGCGCGGCCTCGAGCTCCTCGGCCGAGGCTGCCGTTCCCGCCGCCGAGGCGTCCTCGGTTCCGGGCTCGCCCCGTTGCTCGCCGGCGCCCGGCTGCATGCCGGCACCCACGGCCGGCGCCCCCGACGCCGCGGCGGCCGCACCCAGTTGCCCCTCGAGCGTTAGGCGCTTTTGCTCCTCGGCTTCTTGTGACTCGCGCCCGAAGATGCGCTCCACGTCGAGGATGATGTACAGCCGGTCGTCCTTGTCCACAACGCCGCTAATGTACTTGATGTTGATGTCGCCGAAAATCGGATGCGGCGGCTGAATGCGCGATGAGTTGATGCCGACCACGCGGTCTATTGAGTCTACGATCACCCCGATCAGCATATCGTTCAGCCGCAGGATCAGCCCCCGCTCGGGCTCACCTTCGGGGCGCTTCTCGACCGGCAAGCCGAACATGATGCGAAGGTCGATGATCGAGATGATCTCACCACGCAGGTTGAATACACCCGCAACATACGCCGGCGTGTTCGGCACGTAGGTGAACCCCGCGAACTTCGCAATCTCTTTCACCTTGAGGATATCGACCGCGTAGTCTTTACCACCCAAGGTGAAGGTCACCATTTTGTAGTCGACGGTCTCTACCTCTTCGGCCTTACTACCGTTGCGCTGCTTGGTCTTGAGCCGGCTCTGTTTTGTGTTCATCACTTCGGCCTTGCTACTCACGCGATTCGTCCTTCCAACTTCCGCCGATGCTCGATCTCTTGGCGCAGCCCCAGCTCGAGCAACTGCGGCACGTCGATGATGAGCGACACGGTGCCGTCGCCGGTGATGTTTGCTCCGGCAATGCCGGGCGCGTTGGTGTAGTGGTCGCGTAAGGGCTTGATAACCACGTCTTCCTCGCCGATCAGCGAATCAACGATTAAGCCCATCTTCTTGTCGCCGCTGCCGACGATAACCACGAATACGTGATCTTTCTCCTCATCGGTCGAGACCTTGAACAACCGGTTGAGCCGTAACAACGACACGACATCCTCGCGCACGTTGAAGACCTCGTAGTTGTCGAGCATCTTGATATCCGACGGCTTGATTCGATGGCTCTCGATCACCGAGGTGATCGGGATTACGTACATTTCTTTGCCGACGCGCACCAGCAGGCCCTGTATGATTGCAAGCGTGAGAGGGATCTTGATCGTGAACTTGGTGCCGCTGCCCTTTACCGACCAGACCGAGACCTCGCCGTTGAGCTTCTCGATCTGACGCTTGACTACGTCTAGGCCCACGCCGCGTCCGGAGACGTTGGTGATCTCTTTTGCGGTGGAAAAGCCCGGCTCGAAGATCAGGTTGAAGGCTTCGAGATCGGTCAGGGTTTTGCTTGGGTGCACCACCCCGCGCTCCACGGCTTTGGCACGCACCGACTCGACATCTATCCCGCGCCCGTCGTCGGAAACCTCGATCAAGATCATGTTGCCTTCGTTACTTGCGCTGAGCGTAACGGTGGCTTCCTCGGCCTTTCCGCTCTTGCGGCGCTCCTCCGCCGACTCTATGCCGTGATCCAGCGCATTACGCACGCAGTGAATAAGCGGATCGAGCAGATCCTCGATCACGGACTTATCAAGCTCAGTGTCCTCGCCCTCTATCTTCAGCCGCATCCCCTTGTTGAGCGATCGCGAGAGATCGCGCACCAGGCGCGGGAAGCGCGAGAAGATCTGCGCGATCGGCACCATGCGGATGCGCATCACCCCTTCCTGCAGCTCGCCGGTAATACGGCCGAGGTTCTGAGCGGTGTTGCGGTACTTTGAAACGGTGTTCTTTAGACCGGCTTGGAACGGGTCAAAGATGCCGCCGACGCGCTCGAAGTTACCCACGAACTCGCGACGCAGGTCTTTGGGAGACTCTCCGCGCTGTGCGCGCTCGAGGTAGTTCGGAAGCGCCTCAAACAGCTCCTGCAACACCCCCCGGTGCTGCTCCTGATGCTCCTGCACCTGCGACAGTAACTCATTGAACGTGTTTGAAAGCTGGTTGAAGCTCGCTTTGTTGATGACGGTCTCGCTCACGAGGTTGAGCAAATCGTCTATGCGTTTGCTGTCGACGCGTAGCACCGAGCCCGATACCTTCTTTCGAGCCTCGGCCTCGGCCTTTCCGCCGGCCTTCTCGGCGCCGGCCGACGCGGCCTCGGGCTGTGTCTCGGCGGGTGCCGCGCCGGTCGCAGCGCCGCTCTGTTCAGCGGCGTCGTCGGCGGCCTCGAGCTCCTCGAGCGAGAGGTCGTCCTCATCCGGTGCGGCGCCGGCCGGGGACGGCTTGCGCTCGGCCTCGGCCGCGTGCCCGCCCCCCGCAACACGCTCGCCGCCGGCGGCGGCGGCGGCAGAGCCGGCGGCGGACGCGGCCGGCTGCTCGGCGCCCGCGGTTTCAAGCCGAAGCGGCGTGATTGCAGTGGTTACATCCGAGATCGCGATTGAGGATGCAATCCGCTCGGGGTCTTGATCGGTCGCGACGTAGTACTCAACGACCGGATGGAACTCATCTTCATATAGAGCGTCGAACTCGGGCTCGGTCTTCAAAACCTCGGCTTTGTTCCGGAGCGAGCTGTAGACTTGAATGCCGCCGACGGTGTTCATTGGGTTGTCTTCGTTGAACTCCACTCGCATACACACGAGCCTGCGGTCGTCTCCGGCTGCCTCGCGAAGTTCGAGAAGCTCGTACTCCGAGACCTGCTTGGCACCCGAGGCGTCGGGCGAGGCCGAACTCCCGGAGCGCCCCGTGTCCGAAGAGACGCCGTCCGAAGACTCGCCGGCGCCTCCCGGCGCTTCACGCGGCCCTGTAGCGGCCGCGGGGGCGGCCTGCCCCGCCCGTGGCGCAGCCTCGGCGGCTTCGGCGGAACCGCGTTTACCCCCGGCGGTTGCCTGCTTGAGCGCAGCGGCGAGCCGTGACACATCGCCGTCGTAGACATCGCCTTGCGAGCGGGCGTCTATCATCGCCTTTATGACGTCGATTGCCTGCAGGAGGGAGTCGGTGAGGTCTGCGGTGACGGTGACCTCGCCGTCGCGAATGCGGTCGAGCAAGTCCTCGACGAGATGCGTGAAATCGCTCAACTCGGTCATCTGCACCGTGCCCGCAGCGCCTTTGAGGGTGTGGGCGGCACGGAAAATCTCGTCGACGGCGTCTTGATTACCGATATCGTTCTCGAGAACGAGAATATTGCTCTCAAGCGCTTCTACCTGCAGGCCTGCCTCGGTGAAGAAATCCTGCAGCAGCTCTTCGTTTTGAGGATCAAAGTAGTCGCTCATCGGTAGTAATCATTCTTATTGATTCGAAACTTTAAGTCAAGCCATTGCTGTTACGATATATATACATAAGGATTACGCTCCACCGAGGCAGGAAAGAATGATACAACACGCTACGCGTCGGATGATTCTACTGTGTCTTTCGATGCAGATAGTCGCTTTGGCTGCTCCCGCTATCGCAGCCGAAACCGGCGCGGAGGCGCCGCACGCGCCGGTCCGGATCGATCGGCTCGAGATTCTCTCACGCATGCAGCCGGGGGGAGCAGCCCCCACACTATTGAGCCGTGCAGACCTTGATTTCGTCGTATCATCCCCGGCCCCCGTGACGGCCGATGCCGGCGTTCGCGTAGAGCATGACGACGGCTCGGGACCGTTCTCGGAAGACCTTGCCGCGGGCGATGCCTGGCTCGCGTTACGCTACGCGCGGCTGCGGGTCCTGGAGCCGGCCGGCGCCCCGCTCGAGCTTGCATATTTCGTGGGCGAACCGGAGGTGTTTGCCTCGGGCCGCGAGTTTCCGCGCCGTTTCGGGAGCGAGGAGTTCACGACCCGCTACCGAGGCTACCTTTACTTCCCCGCCGGGCCCGAGTTCGACGGGCTCAGAGCGGTTGACGGAACCGGCGTATCGATCACGACTTCCCCGAGCCTCGCGGAGAACGCCGATCTCGGCGTTTTCATGTATCAAGACGCCGCGCACGGACCGGAGCGTTATGCGACCGATCTCCGCTTCCGCCGCTACCGCCCGCACTTCAGCCTCGAGATGTTCGCCGGCGCGACATATCCTGAAGGCGATTACGGCCTATATCGAGCGGGTGCAATGGCCCACTTCAGCACCCCCGGCCCGGGTTCGTTTTTCGCTCAGGCCGGCGTGCTCGACTGGGATCCTGATGACGAGATCGACCTCGAGGATATGTATTTCCTGTTCGAACCGCGACTGCGTTTCTCGCGAGTTGCGATGGTCTACACCTTCTTCTCTCATCCGGCTCGATACCGCGGCGAGGAGACCGGCACGCCGAACCGAATGGATATCAGCGGCCGTCTGCAGTTCGAGGAGCTCGCGGGCGGGATCCTCACCGCCGGCATAGAGTCCGCCGTGCTGCTCGACCCGGATGCGTCCGATAAGGCGATCACGCGCACCGGTCCTGTCGTTGAGCTTGAAGCAGGCGGGGTGCAGTGGCTCATGAAACTCAACGTCCAAGCGTTTCCGTACGAACAGCTCGACGGACTGGAGGCAGTCTTTGCAGCACGCACATCGTTCTGATCACACTCGTCGTTACCCGCAGGCCGCTACCCGAGGCTCCCGTAGCCGCTTGCGGCACCTGCTCGGGTCGCTCCCGGCGCTCATACTCGCGCTGGTCATCGTTGGAACCGCCTCGGCAACCCCGGCGGAGCTCGGCATGGAGTTCGAGGTCGGTAATCTCGGATTTGCGCACGATCGCGCGCCCGGCGACGACGGCATCCCGGACGATGAGTTCCAGCTCGGCGGCCGTTTCTGGGGTAGTTACAACCCAACCGACTTTCTCACGGTGGAGCTCATCGCCGACCGCGACCAGGTTCTCCAGAACAGCATTACGTCGCGCCTCAAGTATCGCGGCGACCGCGTGCGATTTGCGCTCGGTCCGTCCTTCGGCGTGATCAACGAGCCCGATCAAGTGGTTGCTCCGGGCCTGAGCGCCGAGGCTTCGGTAGACGTCTTGCCGCGGCTCAACATCGCGCTCGCGACACTCCGCCCGCTGCAACCCGACCTCGACAGCGACGGCGAGTACCGCCAACGCTTTGATCGGGCAGCGATCTCGAGTTACGGCGATAATCTGATCGTAACCTTGTTGTTTGAGCAGTCGCGCATGCGCGAACAAGACGACGGCGTGACCCGCACCAACCGACTGCGCCGCTACGCAATGCAGGCCGAAGCGTTTGAAAAAGGGGCCCCGTTCCGCATTCTGGTATCCGGCGAGTATCATGACCGAAGCTTCATCTTCGAAAACGACGACGACGCCACTCAGACCTACGGTGCGCTGGTACTCGGCACCGGGGTGAGTTACGAGCCGACGCCACGCTTCGGCTACTCTGTTCTACTCGAGAGCGGACTCTATAACTTCGGCCGCAACGATCTACTCGGCGAGTTCGAGGAAGACGCCTACCTGTTTCGGCTGCGCACCGGTTTCACCGTTTCTCTGGATTAGCCGACATACGGCCCCAGCCCACACAAATGGCCCGTCGCTCGCAATCGAGCGCGGGCCATGTAGGTGAGGTGTGCCGTCTACGTCGCTACGGCCTTGCTGTCGTCTCTACTGCATGTTCTCCGGGCCCGGATACATGCGGCGCTGCTCAAGGAAACGAAGGATCTGAACGTTACCTAGGCGGCGTAGCTCCGCTTGGCGGCGAGCCTGTTCGCGCTCTTGAAGAATGCCCCAGACCGCCTCGTCATCGATGTCGCGTTCAACGTCGAGCGTTGCGAGATCGTAGGTGAGGTTGATGTCCTTGATGTAGGATACGAAGTCACCGCCTTCTTGCGAGCCGTCGCGGTAGATCCTGATCCCAACGAGTTTTCTCATCGGGGAGAGGCGCGGGTACAGCGGCTGCTGACGAACTTCGCGATTGCGTACGTCTTGAACGTAGTTGGGGTTCTCCCAGGTAAGCTCGTTCCACCCGTCGAACTCGAGGTTGCCCATCAAGACTTCTCTGGTGTTGTGGTTTTCGTCCTGCAGGATAAGACTTATGCGGTAGGGGTAGTTCAGCCCGTAGACGTTCATGCTTACGGTGCGGAGGGTGCCGACGTTCTTAACTACGCCGTAGTTATCGAACTTACGTCCGACGCCTTGCTCGTCGTCGGGCACCACGAGGTTTCCGTCGCCGTCCAGCTCGTCCACATCTTGAAACGCCGGAATTTCAAACGGCGGATGAATCAGCGCCCAGGCATTGAAGCTCTCGGTCGGGAACGAGAGGCGAATACCCATAACGCCTTCATTCTCGAACTGCGTGGCGCCTTCCCGAACCGTTGCTTGCCGCACCTGGCTGTCTACCACTCGCTGCATGGTGCGCGAGGATGAGGAAAGCTCGATATCCCAATTCTCGATCGCGAGCGAACTCTTCATGAGGTCTCGTTCTTCCTCGGTGAAGGTGGCTCCGGCGAGATCGCCGAAATCTACAAGAGTTCTCTCGTTATCGGTTGGGTCATCAGCCGGCCAATCGGCCATTAACTCAGAAAAATCTATCAAAACCGACTCTTGCGCAACGCCGCTAACCGTGACAGCGACTAGCAACGCAACCAAAAGTGTCCAAAAACGTTTCATCCCGTTCTCCTTTTGCGTTACAACCGTAGTTTCCGTGTCCGTACACACAACCACAATTATATGCATGCCTGATGGTTTGTCAACGAAACGCACGGCAGTTTTGCGAAAGGGCCGGGTACACCGGCGCTTTTGGCGCGCCCGCGCCGGCGGGCCGAGGGCGGGAATACTACTCGAGCAGCGAGAGCTCGGTATCTTGCGGGGGCGGAAGCTCAAAAAACGGCTGCGAAGGAAGCTGCCCGTTTATTGTGAATACCACGCGGTCTATCTCGCGGAAGTTATAGCGCACGGTGCGACGTAAGACGTCCAATACCTCCTCGAGCGCAAGCTGTTGCTCGGGAGCCTCGAACAGTATGCCTTCGGAGAAATTGATAAACGCCTTGTTATCGCGCACAATGACCGAGCGCAGCTGCGTGCCGCGCGGCAACAGGCGGCCGTGACGAATCTCGGTTGGGCCGAGAATGATCTCGCGCATAAGCAACTGGAGGTCTTCACGCGTGTTATCCAACCGCGGCAAGCTCCGAAGCTCGCCGCTGACCTCTGCGGTGCGCGCTCCCGGGAAAAACAGCGTTCGGTCGATTCGCCCGTCGTTAAACAGCACGAACGCTCCGAGTGAGACGATGAAGCTGAGCAGCAGGAACCCACCTGCAACCGCCACGCCGGCGGTACGGAATCGTTGATCGGGGCTGCGTTGTGTTCTCATTCGCGGCGTTCAAAGTCCTCTATGAAGTTGTTGACGCCATTATAGATGCCGTGCGCCAGCTTGTTCAAGTATTCGCCGTCGGCCAGGAGCAGCGCTTCTTCCTTGTTTGTGACGAAGCCCACCTCCACGAGAATGGAGGGCATCTTGGCTTCACGTACCACGTACCACGACTCCTTCTTGATGCCGCGGTTGCCGGTGAACGCACCCACCGTAGAATCGAGCCCCTCGAGCACGCTTTGGGCAAGGAGAATGCTCTCGATCGTGAGTTCCTCATCGCGGATGGTGTTTAGCAGCGAGAGCAACTGCGGATCGTTCACCCCTGCCGAGGCCTGGGTCACCAAACCGTCGCGCGGCACCTCCGGCGAGAGGTACCATACCTCGAACCCGCTCGCACGCGAGTTGAGCGAGGCGTTCGCGTGCACCGAAACGAACAAGATCACCTCACCGTCTCGGATCGGAACGCTGTTTGCCGCCTCGGTGCGTTCCTCGAGCGTGAGGTAGGTATCGTCGCCGCGCGACATCACGATCTCACGGTCGCCATAACGCCGTTCTAAGAGCCCCACGAGTTGGTGTGCAATATCGAGTACGATATCTTTCTCGTGGATCTCGAACAACTCACCGTCGATCTCATGACGCCCGATTGTGCCCGGGTCCTTGCCGCCGTGTCCCGGGTCGACGAAAATCGCGCCTACCGTTGGCCCGTCTTCACTCCGCTCGGGCATCGCAAAGATACTCTTGAACGTCTCCACCGCTTCGGCCGAGAAACGCAGCGATCCGTTATGGCGTTCGATTCCCGCGATGCGATGCTCGGTCCGGTAGTCTTCCAGAACAACGCTGCTGCCGGGACGGAAGCTCACCGAGGTACGCCCGTTCCAGAGCGTTCCGATTTCGCGGTAGGGGTCCCACTGCAGGCGAGTACCGGTCTCCTGTACTACGTGATCGAGGTCGTAAGCGCGATCCTCACCGGCCTCGAGCACCGGAGCGCCCCAAAGTCCCAGCAGCGCCACAAGAACCGCGACCAATCGGATCGCGGTGAGCCCGAACGCCGCTATCCGAGCAGCGGCCGGTAGCGCGATAGAATCTCTTGTTTGATCGTGTCGTACTCGCATTCTTTTATAGTATCGATAAGATAGCGCGCTCCCTGTAGCCCTCCCACGATAAACGCGCGCCAAAACGCTCCGGCCGGTGTGCTCGCCGGTTGCGCCGTCCCCGCAGCCGGGTGCCGCGCGGCCGGGTGCGCTGCGGTCGGGCTCCCCGCGGTATCGCCGGGGTCGATGAACTCGATATCGCAGAGGCGCTGAAGTTCAGCAAGCGTCTCGGCAGGCGTCTGCCCCCGCCAGTCACGCCCACGCTCGTGCTCGATGCCGGGCAGCGAAAGCACACGCCGAGCGGTGAGCCGCTCGGCCCCTCCGATGACCGCGGGTAGCTCCGCGAGCCGCTGCTTCAATGCGTAACCTTCGAGCGTGAAGGCGTGATGAGCGGCCGGGGTTTCCGGTCCAAACAGGAACGCGGCGGTCTCGGGATCGCCCGGCTGCAGTTCGATCGTGACCGCACGAATCGCCGAGGCGGCGCGACGCACCGCCTCGACGCGAGTGTCGCCGACGGTTATGACGTTGCCGCATTTCTCGACATTATTGCGGGGAAACAAGACCCGCTCGCCGGATCGCGTCCGCTGAAACACCTCGGCGACACCCTCGAGTCGCCGCACGCCGTCGAACCCTTCCACGCGGCGCGCCCGGCCGGGCAGCGAGATCACCGCTCGTTCGGCGGTGACCCGCTCCACGGTGGGTTCGAGCAACGGGCGCGGGTCTAACCCCAGCGCCACGCGCATGCCGGCCTCGGTGAGCTCAACGCCTGAGCACAGCGGGTAGGTCCACCCCGACATATACCCGCCCGAGAGGCGCGCCGCGATCTCACCGACCATCGCCCCTTTCGGGCCGAAAAACACGTCGCCCTTGCCGGCACCGTGCGTGATGCCGAGGGCGCGCACGCCGCGCGTGAAGGCGTCGATCAACTCAGCGAGGGCCTCACCGTTGAGTTCGGTGGGAATGGTATGGCCCATCTCGATGAAGTACGGCGCAAAATGGATATGACGGTCGGCCACACCGGTGATGCGTACCTCGCCGTCGTACACGAGCGCGTCGATGCTGTACTCTCGACCGCGAATCAACTCCTCGGCGATCGCGCGCCCGCTGCGGCTGTGCTGCAGCGCCGACTCGAGCGCAGCTCGCGCCTGATCGGGGTGTTCAACCATCCGGACACCGCGGGCACCCATGTTGTCGACCGGCTTCACAACGAACGGTAGCCCCAGTTTATCCGCGAGGCGCTCGGCACGGCGCTCGGGACGGCGACCGCCGTGCTGAGCGGGGCCGGATCCGTCGGTGTCGCCACGCCCTACCACCTCAAAACGCGGCGACGGCACCCCTGCGCGCCGAAAACACTCGCGCATACGCGCTTTATCGGTAGCGCGCACCGCGGTTTCGTACGGAATGCCCGGCAGGCCGAGCCGTTCGGCCACATACGCAACGGTGCTCGAGAAATCCGTCCCGGCGGTAAACACGCCGTCGAGCCCCCCGTCGTTGTAGTAGCGCTCGGCCGCACGCAGCACCCCCTCGGGATCGGCGAGATCAACCTGCACGAACTCGTCGGCCAGTGCCACCGCCGGCCCGTTCGGGTCGCGGTCCACCGCGATGCTCCGCCACCCGTTGCGCCGGGCCGCTCGGTAGGCCGGCTGCTGCATCACGCCCACACCGAGAATCATGATGCTACACATACCTGCTCCTCTCGCGTCGTTCAGAGACCTTCACGGCGTACAGCTCGAAGGTGTCGCCGAGTCTCGCCGCACGGCTTACCAGGTGCCAAAGCCGGTACCGCATGCCTGAACGCACCTCAGGCGGCATCCCGGGAAAGCGTTCGGGATGATGCCCGGTGATCGATACCTCGGTAACGCGGAACCCATAGCGTGACAGAATCGCACCGGCCCGGCTCGGCTCCCAGATCGTCAAATGATCGGGCGGTCCTTCGGCGAGAAACCGATCGCGATTGCGTCGCGCCGAGACTCCCTCACCGTTTGGAGTTGAGAACGCGAACACTCCCCCGACCGGAAGCATGCGTGCAACTTTCGAGAGCACCTCGTCGAGCGCCGGTAGGTGCTCGATGACGTACCACATCGTCACGACCTCAAAACCCGTCCTCCCGAACGCGCTCTCCGGGTTCAGTTCCTCGACTCGGCAGTTGACCGCCGGCAGCTCGAGCTCTTCGCGCAGATAACGCACCGCGGCGTCCGAGACGTCTACCCCAAACGGGTCGTATCCCGCTTCGCGCGCGGCGGCGAGAAACGGCCCGTACGCCGCACCGATGTCGAGCAACGCCGGGCGCTGCGGCATGCCGGGGCGCTGCTCGTCGACCGAGTGCTGCGCCGTGCCGGGGCTCTGCTCGTCGACCGAGTGCTGCGCCGTGCCGGGGTACCGAGCCTCGCCGGAGCGACGTCGCCGCCCCAACCACCCTGGCCGCCCCCACGAGCGCGCCGCCGGCGCCGAGGGGCGCGCCGCGCCGATCCGCTCGAGGCGCCGGCGCCCCATCGCCTTGATCGCGTCGAAATCCTCGAGATAGCTGCGCCCGTACTGTTCGCGGTAGGCCTCGAAGAAGTACTGCTCGTCGTACGAGATTCCCTGCTCGCGCAGCCGCCGCAGATACAGCATGCCGCATTCCGGACACCGAAGGTAGCTGCGCCCCCGCGTCCTGGATACCGAGGGCGCGACGCGCGCGCCGCAAACCGGGCACGCCACGGCCTTCGAACGGTCTAGCTCATCGAGGACCGCGCATAGCTCACGCGGCGCGTCCGGCAGGACCGCGCGCGTGGATTGCATCACCGCTTCCACGGCACCGAAAACCTTCCGCAAACGTCGCGTGAGCCCGGATACGCCCGGAGCAACCCCGAGTTGGTAAAACCCCGCGCGCCTGCCGAGCCGTTGATGATAGCGGCTTGGGTCCACGAGCAGTACCGCGCAACCGGCAGCCGCCGCCTCAAACGCGGTGAGCCCAAACGAGGTGAGAACGAGGTCGAAGCGCGACAGCTCGTCGCGAAGCGGCCCCTGCGGCTCGAAACACTGCACGCCGGCAGGAAGCTCACGGCCGAAGAGCGGCCCGCGCGTCGCGCATAACTCCGGAATACCGAGCTTTCGACCTGCCTCGGCGCAGCGCTCGGTGAGCCCGGAGCGATCCTCCCCGCCGAAACTCAACAGCACACGCTCAAACCGCCGCGGCGGATGCACGCGCGAACGGCTCGGATAGCGAAGCAAGCCGCGGTCGCTCAGATTCGGCCGGCACACGCGGTCGACCCGCGGAAGCGTATCGATGAGGTAATCGACATAACGGCGCGCGCTGCCGGCGAGATCTATCCCAACGACCACGCCGGAGGCGGCCCCAAATCCCAGCGCGCGAAACTCGGCGATCGAGAGTTCGCGACAGTCCAACAACACGAGTCCGGCGGTACCGACGGCCGCCGTCCCGGCTTCGGACGCGATTGAACACAAGCGCGGGAGCCGGAGCGAGCCTCCGAGCTTGGAGCAGCGGCCGACCGCTTCACGGGCCTCGGCGAGGTCAACGCCGGGGCGAAAAAGCATCGTGACACCTCCCGCACCGCTCGCGGCGCTATCGCCGGCACCGGCGGCGCTCAGGTGGTCCGCGGCGCTCAGGTGGCCCGCGGCGGCGTCGGCTGGGTAGCCCGCGTGGCCCGCAGCAGCGTGGTCCGCGGCGCTCAGGTAACCCGCGCCGGCCGCGCCGGCGTGGTCCGCGGCGGCGGTGGGCGAGCCGTCGGGCAGGCGGTCTGCAAGCTCGAGCAGACGCAACAGGTGCCCGATGCCGCCGCCCGGGCGGAACTCCGGGAACAACACAACCGATGCGCTCACGCCTTGCGAGACCCCGCTGTGTTGTTGTTTGCTTCGTCGAACAACTCGCCGAGAAGCGTTTTGACCTCGATTGGACGGCCGCGATACAACCGGCGATAGAGCTCCACCAGCCGCTCATAGTCTTGGTGGGTGTCGAGGGTCACGCGCGCATCGGGCATGCGGTAGCGCCGGCCGAGCTCCGGACGGAACACGCGAAACCGCTCTGGGTGACGGTAGAGATACGGTGCAACGTGCTCGCGGTCGTAGCGGTCGGCGGCTTCGCGGTCGGAGCGGAGCAGCGCCGCGGCGTCGAGTACCTCCACGCAGGTTCCAAGCGGAGGACCGAGCAGCCCGGTGTACTCGGCGGCGCGGTTGACGTGTGCCCGCAGGCTGATGCCGGCAAGCTCGGCCGAGACCAACGGGTTGTCGCCGGTGGCGCGCACAACCGTCGCGAGCCGGTAGCGACGGACCGCCTCGGCGTACCGCGCGAGCACATCCTCCGGGTCTCCCACGAGCACCTCAAACCCGCAGGCCTCAGCAAGCGGTTCGAGTTGCGCCACGCTTTCGCTGTCGGTTGCAAGCACGTAGCGATCGACCGCAACGCCACGCAGCGCCCGCATCGCGTGCTCCAGTACCGGGCGGCCGCAAAGCGGCAGCACCGCCTTGTTCGGAAGTCGCGACGAGGAGAGCCTCGCTTGCAGCACCACGCCGGTCATGACGTCACATCCCATAGCTCGGTGACGCGGCGCGCGTCCTGGCGAAAGGAGTACTTATTTCGCTCTACCCAGGCCTGTGCCTCGCGAAACAAGCGGCAAGCGCGTATCGGCCCCGCTTGCGCGCGTACTATCAGCATGAACAGTTTCGAGATCGGCAACCGCCCGGTATCGCCGGTGAAGCGCACCGCGAGCGTTCTGAGATAGAAGCGCAGATAGCTTTCATCCGGCGTTGTGTCCTCGGGCGGCGGCGTCTGCGCGCAGCGAAGCCGCAGCTGCGGTTCGAGCATAATGCGATAGCCCCACATATGCGCGCGGAACCCAAACTCGAGTTTCTGCCAATGCGGCGAGCGAATCGCGGAGTCGTAGCCGCCGATCCGTTGATACTGCTCGCGATGGTACAGCCCCACGTAATCAAACGCAACGATGCTCGGCACCCGGTCGTTCGGCGGCGGGAGCGGCAAAACCTGTAACCGCTGCTGGTGAAACGCCGGCGCCACAACGCTCGGCAACACCTGGTTACGATCGCCGCGCAACACCGGCACCGCGCACAACGGCGCCTCGCCGGTATGCACCCCCTTCGGCAATCCCGATATGTCGTAGTCGTTCCAGATCACCAGCACCAGCGACCCAATCGCCTCGCCGATGCCGAGGTTCACCTGCTCACCGATACTGATATCGTGATCCAACAGCACAAAGCGCACCTGCGGGAAACGCGCCACGAGGTGCTCTACATCGTAGGCGGCGGTCCCGATCTCGACCGAGAGAATTTCGGCCGGCTCCCAGGCGGACAGCCGCGCGAACGCGCTCTCGCGGTCAAACTTCCCGCCCCGGTTGAGCACAACCACCGAGAACGAAGGACGACTCGGCAAGGCGCGGTCGCTCTTAGAACCCCCGACGACGGTGTAGGGCCGGCGGCAGTGCTCAGAAGTTGAAGGTGTAGTACTCATCACAGCTCCGACAAAGCAACGGATAGTCCTCGGATAGGTGCGCGCGATAGAACTCCTCCGCGGCCGACCAGACCGACTCGATACCGTCCTCGAACACGTTGCCGAGACGATGCTCGAGCTCGATGTCTTGTTTGCAGACCGGAACGCTCCCGTCGATCAGCACCACGAGATCACGCTTCAAGTGCCAGCACGGAAAGCGCTTGATCGGCGAGAGGTCCACAACCTTGCGCGGAGTGAGCCGGCCTGCGCAGTCGTCGTACTTCTGAATGATCACGTTCTCGGTGCGTGCCTTCCAGGAGCGGTAGTAGACCTCGAGTTGTTCCTCGTTCAGGTCCATGCGGACCGCCTGGATATGACAACGCTCGCCGAAGAGCTCGAGGGCGCGCTCGGCAAAACGCTGCGCCTCGGCGAACCCGTCGCCACGGATTCGGCGGTAAAGTCCCTGCTCGTCCGCGTCGAGCTCGATCACAAGCCGCACGGTGCCGTCGGCAGACTCGGCGACGCGCTCGAGCGCGCCCTCGGGCCACCCCACGCCGCCGGTACGTACAATCAGCGATATCCCGGGGCGCATTACCGCGGCCCCCACGAGCTCATGAAGCCGCGAATGTCGCCCGGCCTCACCCCAGTGCGAGATCTCTACAACCGCGTCGCCGCTAAACGCCGCAAGCATATCGAGGTACTCGGCAAACCGGTCCGGGGATAGCTCAAGCTCCTCCACCCGCCCCGCTTTGCTCGAGTGTTCCTGATCCTGAGGCTCAACCGCATGAGGCTCAACCGCATGAGGCTCAACCGCATGAGGCTCAACCGGCCCGATCCGCGTGTCCGATACCAAGCGAAACGGGTCGTATATCACCGGCTGAACCACCTCGCGCACAACCTGCACCGATGAGTACGCGGGAACGGTGCGAAGCAGCTCGGGGCGCTCCTTCACGACACGCAGCAGCGTCTGCTCGTCGCGTGCCCCGGCGGCGTACAGCGCGCGGCAGAGGAGGTAGTTTCTCCTGCAGTTACACCGCAGATGGAGACGAAGCCCGCGAAAGTCCTCGTCCGAGAGCTCGGTCTCGACCTCAAAGGCGTTGATGTCGCGACGCAACACGGTGAAGAGGCAGTCCCAGTCCTTGGGGTCGTCTTCGGGCTTCACGAGCGTCAAGAGACGCTCCGGCATGTCGTGATTCAGGATCGTTGGAGCGACGGCATCCGGGAAGCCGTCGGCAAAGGTGTACTCCGCGAAGTAGCGCCGATGGTTCTCGAGCATACGCTGCGTAACTCCGAGGTCGAGAAACGGCGCGTCGAGGAAGTAGTACAGGAGTAGCGTGTCCTCGTCGCCGTACTCCCGGCCCACGCGCTTGAGCTCCCCGAGCAGCTCGGTCGCGGTCCACGCCTCGCGCGCAACCGCTTCCCACGCCTGCGGCAGCTCGGGCGTCGCCTGGGGAAGCGCG
>Ga0207421_10003914_pt1 | contig 17479 bp, 16 predicted proteins | sample SodLakKL_010_SED_4_FD_187542 | JGI IMG/M metagenome (GOLD analysis project Ga0207421, IMG submission 187542) | Alkaline sediment microbial communities from Lake Tanatar, Kulunda Steppe, Russia - 8KL_010_SED (SPAdes) (version 2) | ecosystem: Environmental > Aquatic > Non-marine Saline and... | reverse complement strand
CCTGCGGGAAAAATATTTTACCCCGGTGGCCGATGACCGTTATCAGCTTGATGCCCGAATAAAAAGGCAGGTCCGCTTTGTTTATCAGGACCTGCTCAAAGAAGAATTCAGCAGTAACTGGAATTTAATTATCTGCCGCAATTTTTTTATCTATTTAACCAGGGAGGGCAAGGATACCCTGACCCGGCGTTTTGCGGAATCCCTGGCCTATCGGGGCATCCTGTTTCTGGGTAATACCGAATTTATTTTTGAACCGGGGGCTTTCAACCTCAAAAAAATAGAGGGCTCTTTTTATCAAAAACTGAGCTGACCACTGATTTCCCGGTACAGCTCCCGGTCAATATTAGCCCGAACCCGAATTCCTTCTTCTTCATACTCCTCCTGCAGTACCTGGGCCTGGCGGTGCAGTTGATCCAGCATCCCCGCCTGGGAATAGGGGATAAGGAGCTCTTTTTCCTCCAGACCCGCCCCCAGGATATCAGCCAGGGCAGAAAGCAAACCGTCAATATTGCTGCCTTTCTGGGCCGAAACCGCAACAGCCGGTTCATAGCGTCGCACCAGGTTATCCAGTTCCTCCCGGTCCGGATGAAGATCAATCTTGTTAAAAACGGTCAGCATGGGTTTGCCCAGGGCTTCCAGTTCCTCCAGGACCTCGAAAACGGTTTCCACCTGATCCGGAAAGCGGGCATCGCAGGCATCCACCACCAGCAGCAGGGCATCGGCCTGCTCCACCCCCTCCAGGGTGGCCCGGAAAGCAGCAATCAGGTGATGGGGAATATTTTTGATAAAACCCACGGTATCAGTCAGGAGAACTTCCCGGCCGTCGGGCAGTCGGCAGCCGCGAATGGTGGGGTCCAGGGTAGCAAATAGCTGATTTGCAGTTCGCACCCGGGATCCAGTTATTTTATTAAGCAGGGTTGATTTACCAGCATTAGTATAACCGACCATGGCCACAAAAGGAAGCCGGCGCCCCTGCTGCAGCAGGTGGCGCTGTTTTTTTACCTGCTCCAGTTCTTTTTTTAGTTCAGATATTCGGTCCCTGATGCGGCGCCGGTCTGCCTCCAGCTTGGTTTCTCCAGGCCCCCGGGTGCCAATACCCCCGGCCAGGCGGGACATTTCCTGGCCCCGACCAACCAGGCGGGGCAGGAGATAATTGAGCTGGGCCAGCTCCACCTGAATCTGCCCCTCCCGGGTATGGGCGTGGCGGGCAAAAATATCCAAAATCAATTGACTGCGGTCAATAACCGGAACCTGCATTGCTTCCTGGAGATTATTCTGCTGGGCCGGGGTCAGTTCCACGTCAAAAATAACCAGGGATATTCCCTGGCGGCGGACTACACCCGCCAGCTCCTGCACCTTGCCCCGGCCAATATAGCCGGCGGGGTCAGGTTTCTCTCTTTTCTGCTCAATGGCTTCTATGACCAGGCCTCCTGCGGTTTCCACCAGCCGGGCCATTTCCTCCAGGTCGCTTTCCTGGCGGGAGGAGGAGACTCCCACGGTTAACACCCTCTCCTGGCTTCGGTTTTGCCAGGTTTCCTGCAGAACCCGCCGGGAACGCTCCATTTCCCCCAGTATATCCCGGTCCAGGATTTCCCCGGAATCCAGGGGTCCCCAGGTTATCTTTTCCAGGAACCCCTTCTGTTCTACCTGCTGGGCCCCGTAAAAAACAAAACCCCCGGGGCCGGCAATTATCAGGAGCAGCCAGGCCGGTTGGATCTCCCGAAAAATCCAGGACTCCACCTCCGGGAAGGACCGGTCCTCACCTGATAAGACCACTACACCCAGGCGGGGAAATGGTTTTTCCCCTTTAAATTCTGTGCTCTTCAGCTCGTCGGGATTCTTTTCTGCCCGGATCCGCCCCTTGCGGTCCACCAGCAGAATCTTTTCTTCTCCCGCCCATATATCTGCAAAAGCTGCGGTTTGCAACTGACCATCGCTAAAAAGCTGTATCCCCTCTAACCCCTTTTTGTTTTTCAAATCAGGCTAGTCCCCCCTATCTATAGAATAATTGAGATGATATATCAGGGCCATTAAGCCCACTGAAAGATCTTCATTGCGGAGAATTACTTCCTGGGGCACCCGGAGGTGCTCCGGGGAAAAATTCCAGATCCCCCTTATCCCTGCTGTAATAAGCCGTTCGGCCACCTCCTGGGCCGCTTCGGCAGGAACAGCGATTATACCCAGGTGGGCTTCCTCCTCCTGGATTCTTTGTTCCATAATCTCCGGCCCCTCGACCCGGAGATTATGTATATAGGTGCCAATCACCCGGGGATCACTGTCAAAGACAGCCCGCACTTCGAGCCCGTGGCGCAGAAAACCCTGATAATTAACCAGGGCCCGCCCCAGGTTACCAGCTCCCACAATTACCATGGGCCAGTCCCTTTCCAAACCCAGAATTTTCTGTAAATGTCTCCTTAAAATCGAGACCTCATAACCAACTCCCCGCCGGCCAAACTCGCCGTAATAGGAGAGGTCCTTGCGCACCTGGGCCGAGGGAATGCCAGTACGTTCTCCTAATGCCTGAGAAGAAATTACCTCGATTTCTCGCTTTTCCATCCCTAAAAGAGCTCGATAATAAATGGGTAGCCGTTCTACAGTTGTTCGGGGGATCTTAAAGCTTTTCACCTGTTTCACTTCCTCTCTTGTGCGGTTTTTCCCAAGCGATAATAAAAAATGGTGGTGAGACCCAGAATCGAACTGGGGACACGAGGATTTTCAGTCCTCTGCTCTACCTACTGAGCTATCTCACCACTTAATCACTTCAATCATTAATTTTTCCCTTTGCTGGATAGATTATAGCACAACCTTCCCACTCTTTTCAATACTTTTTTCCTTTGCAGTTAATATTAACACAGTAAACTTTTGCGGTCAATATTTCCCCTGCCGGATCACAACTGGAATGAACCGAATCAGCCCCAGTACTTTTGACCCGGGCAATAAAGTCCGGGAGTATAACTCCCTGGCCCGGTTCAGGAAATTGCAGGGGCAGGGCAGAGGTTGTCGGGCCCGACTGACTACGGTTAAAAGATTATCTCCAGTTACAGGGACCGGCTCCCAGAAGTCCTTTAAGGTATGCTGCTTCCTTTATTCTCTAAATTGCTATTCGCAGGTGCAGGATTACCGGGCCGCTTCCCGAATATATTAAGACAAAACATTCCGGGGAAAGAAGGTGGAGTTATTGGACTTATCCCAGATTTTTATCATTATTTTTGGTATCCTGGGGCTGGCAGTCATTTTCAGCTATAACCGCATGATAATTAAGCGCAACCGGGTGGACAATGCCTGGTCCCAGATCGATGTTCAGCTCAAGCGCCGTTATGACCTGATACCGAACCTGGTGGAAACGGTGCAGGCCTATGCCCGCCACGAACGGGAAACCATGGCCCAGATCACTGAAGCCCGGACCCGGGCCATTGCCGCGGCCACGGTCAAGGAACAGGAACAGGCTGAAAATGACCTGACCCGCAATTTAAAACGTCTCCTTGCGGTGGCTGAGGCCTACCCTGATTTAAAGGCCAATAAGAATTTCCTGATGCTCCAGGAAGAACTGGCCGGGACCGAGAGTAAGATTGCCTTTGCCCGCCAGTTCTACAATGATTCGGTCATGGAATACAATACCCGACTCCAGCTTTTCCCCCACAACATCCTGGCCGGACTGTTCCGCTTCGAGGGCCGGGATTACCTGGAGATTGAAGGCCTGGAACGGGAACCCCAGGCAGTTCAATTTGGCAGCAATCAGGGAGGTGAATAAGCTTTGTACAGGGCTATTGCTAAAAACAAAAGAAACACCTGGGTACTGCTGTTCATTTTTATACTCCTTTTCGCTGCCGTTGGGCTCGTTTTCGGCGAGTACACCGGCAGCGGAATGTGGGGGCTGGGCATTGCCTCTCTCGTGGCTCTATTGCTCTGTTTCGGCTCCTACTATTACAGCGACAGTATTGTTCTCAAGGCCACGGGGGCTCGACCGGCCCAAAAGGAGGAATACCCCCACCTGGTCCATTCCATTGAGGGCCTGAGCATCGGCGCCGGCCTGCCTGCCCCCCGCCTTTATATTATCGATGATCCCACTCCCAATGCTTTTGCCACCGGCCGCAACCCGGAGAAGGGGGTGGTTGCTGTTACCACCGGCCTCATCGAGAGATTAAACCGCACCGAAATTGAAGGGGTCCTGGCCCATGAAATGGCCCATATAAAAAATTATGATACCCGCCTGGCTACCCTGGCCACGGTAATGGTGGGAGCAGTTGTTCTCCTCAGCGAATGGATCCGCCGCAGTTTTTTCTTCCGCAGCATGCGGGGCCGCACCTCCTCCCGGGGGCGGGGCGGTCATCAGGCCTTGATAATGATTGTGGCCCTCGTAATATCCATCCTGGCCCCTATCTTTGCCCAGCTTCTGCGCCTGGCCATCTCCCGCCGGCGGGAATTTCTGGCTGATGCTGATGGGGCCTTGATTACCCGCTACCCGGAAGGCCTGGCCAGTGCCCTGGAAAAAATCTCAGCCGAACCCCAAAAGCTGAAAAACGCCTCTACAGCCACGGCACCCCTCTTTATCATTAACCCCTTCCGCACCGGGGGCAGCAGCAAGCTTTTCAGCACCCACCCTCCTACCGGGGAGAGGATCAAAGCCCTGCGGGAAATGTAGGGGGCCCAAATATCTGCAGATCCGGTAAAAGTTATCCACAGGTGGGGAAAAATGACCCCGGGAAATACTCAGTCCCCTCCCGGCCTCGAGCCTCGCCAGATCAATACTCCCTCGGGCAACCCATTCCTTATCCTGTTCCTGAGGGGATCCGGAAAACCCCAGTTATCCACAGGGATTATCTCGGGGGAAATAAAGTCCCTGAGCCCTTATAAAAACAGGGTTCGCGTGATTTTTACGGGGACAATATCAACATGATTGTGGATAAATATCCTCAAACTGTGGAAAAGCCCGGCTTCCTTTATCTGGGAGCGGGCTTTTCTTATAAAATTTCAGCTATTTTCTTCCGGGTGGGGTGCAGTCTAATGGCGAAAATGACGGCGCCCGGTAAATACCATTATCAGGTTCAGGCGATTGGCCGCCTCAATTACCTCCTGATCCCTTTTTGCTCCCCCGGGCTGAATTATCCCCTGAACTCCAGCTTCCCGGGCCAATTCCAGGGTATCGGCGAAGGGAATAAAGGCATCCGAGGCCAGAAAAGATCCCGCAGCCCGTTCCCCGGCTTTCCAGATTGCCATCCGGGCGGCATCCACCCGGCTCATCTGCCCGGCCCCAATTCCCACTGCTCCCCGGTCCCGGGCCAGCAGGATAGCGTTGGAACGAACATGTTTGACTCCCTGCCAGGCAAAGATCAGTTCCTCCCTTTCTCCGGGTGAGGGCTCTCGGGCTGAGACCACCTGCAGTTCCAGGTTTTCCCCGGCGGGAATATCAGTGTCCTGCACCAGAAAACCTCCCTGCAGGGAGCGGATTTCCGGTTCGTTGCTACTGCTGTCCGGGGGCAATCCCCCGGTTTCCAGGAGGCGGATATTTTTCCACCTGGCCTGCAGCACCTGGCTGCCCTCCTCCTTAATCCGGGGAGCCAGCAGCACTTCGATAAAGGGTTCCCGGGCCAGGTAGAGGGCCTCCTCCTCACCCACCTGCCGGTTGCTGGCCACGACGGCTCCAAAAGCAGAAAGGGGATCGGTCCGACAGGCTTTTTCCAGGGCATCTCCACTCAGCTGAGCAGCTCCCAGGCCACAGGGATTGCCGTGCTTGACCAGGACCCAGGCCGGGTCAGAAAATTCCCGGACCGCCTGCCAGGCGGCTTCGGCATCCAGCAAATTGTTGTAGGAGAGGGGTTTACCGCCCAGCTGCCGGCTCCCCACAACCGTTCCCGATGTTTCCGGCCGGCGGTAGAGGGCAGCTTTCTGCTGGGGATTTTCCCCGTAACGCAGTTCCCGCACTTTTTCCGGGGCCGCAGGAAAAGTCTCAAAATCTTCCCCGGCAAAATAGCCGGCAATTTCCTGCTCGTAGGCAGCAGTATGGGCAAAAGCCCGGGCCGCCAGCTGGCGGCGCTGAGTTCTTTCTACCCGGCCTGCCCGTAATTTTTCCAGAATCCAGGAATAATCGGCGGGGTCCACAATTATCAGAACGTCCCGGTAATTTTTGGCCGCAGCCCGGATCAGGGTTGGACCGCCAATATCAATATTTTCCAGTATTTCCCCGTGTTCTTTCTCCTCCCGGCGGGTCCGGGCAAAAGGGTAGAGGTTAACCACGACCAGGTCAATGGGCTTCCAGCCGGCCTGCTGCAGCTGCTCCAGGTCTCCGGGCTGATCCCGGCGGGCCAGGATTGCCGCCTGCACTGCCGGGTGCAGGGTTTTGACCCGACCGGAAAACAGTTCGGCCTGACCGGTTATCTCCGCCACCTCCCGGCAGGGAACGCCGTTTTGTTCCAGGTACTGCCTGCTGCCCCCCGTGCTTATTATTTCATAACCCAGCTCTGCCAGGCCGGGACCCAGAAGCTCCAGCCCCTCTTTATCATAAACGCTGATCAGGGCTCTCTGCGGCATAATCATTTCTCCTCCCTTATGTGCACCCTGCGTCCTTCAATTTCCAGGGCATCCCGGGCCCACAATGCCACCGCCCGGGGATATATTTGATGCTCGGCCTGCAAAATTCTCCGGCTGAGTTCCTCCACACCGTCTCCTTCTTTAACCGGGACCCCGGCCTGCAGGATTATGGGGCCGGAATCAACCCCCTCCTCCACAAAATGAACTGTACAGCCGCTGATCTTGACCCCGTACTCCAGGGCCTGCTGCTGGGCATTGAGGCCGGGGAAGGCCGGCAAAAGAGAAGGGTGAATATTCATTATTGGCGGCGCCTCCTGGATAAATTTGGGGCTCAATATCCGCATAAACCCGGCCAGGCAGATTAGCTCCAGATCCCGGTCCTCAATCAGGTCCAGGGCCTCCTGCTCCCAGGCGGACCCCCGCCCGGGAATATAGAGGGCTTCAATTCCGGCCTGGCGGGCCCGGGATAGGGCGGGAGCCTGCTCCCGGCTGGCAATAATCAGGGCCACCCGGGCTGGATAGTCCGGGGCCCGGGTTGCCTGGATCAGGGCCTCCATGTTGGTGCCCCGCCCCGATACCATTATTCCAATTTTTCTGACCTCTCTCCCCCTAGCCCTCATCCTTTATTGCTCCTATCAATACTGCCTGATAACCCGAGCTGTAGAAGCGCTCATTGAGCATATCCCGGGCCTCCTCCGCTGCAGCGGGTTCCAGGACAGCCACCATCCCCATTCCCAGGTTAAAGGTCTTCTCCATTTCGAGGGTGCTGATCGCACCCTTTTCTTTTATCAGTTCGAAGATCGGCCGGGAGGGCAGTTGATCGGACCATATGTCACCGATCAGCCCCGGGGGTACAATTCGGGGAATATTGCCCCGGAGCCCGCCTCCGGTAATATGGGCCAGGCCTTTAACCCTGAATTCTGCCTGCAGGGCCTGCAGGGGAGCAGAGTAAATGGTGGTCGGGCGCAAAAGTTCCTGCCCCAACGTTATTTCCCAGCCGGGAGGGATGTCATCGAGAGACATTCCTGCTCCCTGGAGGAGAACTTTGCGCAGCAGGGTAAAACCATTGCTGTGCACGCCGCTGGAGGGAAGACCCAGGAGCAGATCCCCCGGGGCAATATCCGGTCGGGGCAATAGTTCCTCCTCCCGGGCCGTGCCCACAGCAAAACCGGCCAGGTCATATTCTCCCGGCTCATAGAAATCGGGCATTTCTGCGGTCTCCCCCCCTAAAAGAGCACAGCCAGCAGTCCGGCAGCCCTCTACAATCCCGGCCAGCACTTCCTCCACCAGCTGTTCCGACAGCCGGCCCAGGGCCAGGTAATCCAGGAAAAAAAGAGGCTGCCCCCCCTGGGCCAGTAAATCATTGATGCTCATGGCCACCAGGTCAATGCCGATAGTCCGGTGATTATTCATTTTCCGGGCCAGGATTAATTTGCTGCCCACCCCATCGCAGGTAGCCAGAAGCAGCTGTCCATTCTCCTGGCGGTAAACTCCGCTGTACCCTGCACCTGGAGTCTGAATATCATGGCCGGCAAAGGTGGTGGCAGCCATTTTTTTTATGGCCCGGGCGGCCCGATCTCCGGCTTCAACATCCACTCCAGCTTTCCGGTAAGTCCAGCCTTTTTCGCTCATTATTGGGCCTCCTCCTCTCCCCCGGCCCCCGCGGGGGGCTCCAGGGGGTATCTACCGCTGAAACAGGCATCACAATAGCCCCCGGTGCCGGCAAACATTTCCTGCAGCCCCTCCAGGGATAGATAACCCAGGGAATCAACTCCAACATGTTCCCCGATTTCCCCGGTATTTTTCCGGGCGGCAATCAACTCCTGGCGTCGGGTGGTATCCAGGCCATAGTAGCAGGAATGGCTGACCGGAGGCGAAGAAATACCCAGGTGAACCTCCCGGGCCCCTGCCTCCCGGATCATCTTCACAATATAGCGGCTGGTTGTTCCCCGTACCAGGGAATCATCGATCAGGATTATCCGCTGACCGTCAATTAATTCCCGGATGGGGCTCAATTTTAATTTGACCTGGGTTTCCCGCAGTTCCTGGCGGGGCATAATAAAGGAACGGCCGGTATATTTGTTTTTAATCAAACCCGGCTCCAGGGGCAGTCCCCGCTCAGCAGCATAGCCCTGGGCGGCAGAATTACCTGAATCCGGGACCGGGATTATCAGATCCCCGGCCGGGGCAAATTCACGGGCCAGCTGCCGGCCCATTTTCTGGCGGATCAGGTGCACACTGCCCAGGTTAAAAGAACTGTCCGGCCGGGCAAAATAAATGTATTCGAAAATGCAGAACTGGCGGGGACCAGGGGGGGCAAAACGAAAGCTATCCACCCGCCCGGGCTGCAGCCGGACTACCTCTCCCGGCTCCACCTCCCGCAGGGCCCTTCCTCCCAGGCTGTGGAAGGCACAACTCTCGGAGGCCAGAAGATAATCCCCATCTACCTGCCCCAGGATCAGGGGGCGAAATCCCCGGGGATCCCGGATCCCGTAAATGGTATCTCCCCGCATTATAATCAGGGCAAAGGCCCCCTCCAGGCGCAGCAAACTGTCCTGGAGAACCTCCTCAAAACTATCATAACCGGGGCGGGCCAGGAGATGGGCCAGGATTTCCAGGTCCAGGCCCGAATGAAAAATTGAACCCCCGCTTTCCAGTTCCCGCCTCAGCTGGAGATGATTCAGCAGGCTGCCGTTATGGGCCAGGGCCAGGTTGCCCTTGAGGGATTGAACTAAAAGGGGCTGGGTCCCGGAGACTTCGTTATCATCGGCCCGGGAATAGCGGACATGGCCCAGGCCCATCTGACCGGCCATCCCCTCCAGATCTTCCCGGGAAAAAACCCGGGTTACCAGGCCCATTCCTTTTTTATCCCTCAATCTTTCTCCATCCCCGACAACAATTCCCGCCCGCTCCTGGCCCCGGTGCTGCAGGGCATGCAGGCCCAAAAAAGTTAATTCCGGGGCGTCCTGGCGAGAACTGGCCACCCCAAATATTCCGCATTCTTCTCGAAATTTATCCAGCATTATCCCCTCCGGGCCGGGTTGAATGGCCATAATTTAATCAGCTCCTTTATCCCGGTTTTCTCGGGGTCGATTATTTCCCCTGGAATTCTCCCGTTCTCTTTTCCCAGTAATCAGCAATCCTGTCTGCTTGCAGCACGGCCTGTCCGGTGTAGCGGGCAGGATCCTGCAATAGTTTTCTCTGCTGGGGCTGCAGCCCCTCCAGGTAAGTCTCCAGATCCTTCCGGTCCTGCAGCACCTGCTGCAGGCCCAGATTTCTCTTCTCAGCTTCCAGGGTTAACTGCCGCACCGTTTCGTGGGCGGCAGGATGCCCCTGGCCGGCCAGAGCCACATAAAGGGCTTCCGCCAGGACCAGATCCTGACTCTGCTCCATATTTCTTTTCATGGCTTCCCGGTCTACCGAAAACCTCTGCAGAACCCGCCGCAGACGGGACAGAGCCAGGTATAGGCCGATGGGAATGTCCACGTAAAAACGAGCGGAAGCGGAATTGGTCAGGTCCCGTTGATGTTCAGACAGTTGATCAGAATAAACGGTCTGGAGCCGGGGTTGAACCGTTTTCCAGAGGCTTTTTATGTGTTCATAGTTGATGGGATTCCTTTTCTGGGGCATGGTGGAAGAACCCACCTGTTCCGGGGCAAAAAACTCTCCAATCTCCCCTATCTCTGAGCGCTGCAGGTGCCTCATATCATCGGCAAAGTCAGCCAGAACCCCCAGGATCACGATAAGGTCATGCAGATAATCAAGCATAAATTCCGGGGGCACAATCTGGGTGCTGATGGGAGCAGGCTTTAACCCCAGGCGAGCCAGGACCCCTTTTTCCAGTTCCAGGGGATCCTCCACCAGGAGACTGGAAGCATTATAGGCCCCTACTGCTCCGGCCATTTTCCCCCGCAGATCCAGGCTGCTGCCGTGGCTTTTTTCCGCTGCTCTTCCCAGGCGGTCCAGGTGTCCGGCCAGGGCAAACCCGAAAGTTATGGGCACCGCGTGCTGACCGTGGGTCCGCCCCACCTGCAGGGTTTCTTTTTCCTGCCGGGTCAGGTTGCAGAAAAGTCCAATTACTTCCTGCAGCAGGGGCTGCAGGAGTCTGATGTGGGCCTCCTTAAACCGCAGGGCATTGGCCGTATCAACAATATCCATGGAGGTAGCAGAAAGGTGGAGATAGGGGCGGTGCTCGGGGCTCAATTCCCGGGCCAGGACATTGACCAGGGCCCGGATGCTGTGCCTGGTTTTCGCCTCTTCAGCATACACATCTTCTGCCCTTAACCTCTCCAGAGCAGCAGTTAGCTCCTGAACAGCCCCGGGAGGGCAGATCTCTCTTGCCGCCAGTTCCTCCAGCAGGGCCAGTTCTACCAGGCCCTGATATTTTATCTGTCCGGCCTCGGAAAAAAATGAGCTAAGGGCCTTAAATTCTTCTGAACGTAAGGAATAGCGGTGATCCCAGGGGCTTAAGCTGGAAAAAACATCTCTACTGGTCACAGGGGGTTCCCCTCCTTCTTTTTTCCAGTTTTTTATTTCTAATCCGGGAGTAAACCCGAACTTTTTTTCCTTTACACCAAAAATTATTCGGGTTTACTGGAGGAAATTCCTTTATTTTTTTCGGCAGAGGAAGGGCCTGCAGGAGTTTCGGGCCAAAAGCGGATCAAAGCACAATATATTGAGTTTTTCGCAATAGACAAACACAATATATTGTATTATAATCGAAATTGAACTTGTAAATCATAATACATATTCAGGGAAGGATGATTCGATTATGACCGACATCAGGTTATCGGAAAACGGACTGCGGGTCCTGGAAAGCCGATATCTGAGAAAAGAGGGGGATCAGGAAGTCGCTGAAACTCCGGCAGATCTTTTCCGCAGGGTAGCAGCCAATATTGCCGGGGCCAGTTCCCATTATGACGAAAACGCGGCCCGGGATCAGGAGGATTTTTTCCGGATCATGGCTGAACTGGATTTTCTTCCTAATTCTCCTACCCTGATGAATGCTGGTAATGAATTGCAGCAACTGGCCGCCTGTTTTGTTATTCCCATCGAAGACACCATGGAAGGAATTTTTGATGCCGTTAAATCCGCAGCCCTGATCCATAAAAGCGGCGGCGGAACCGGCTTTTCTTTTTCCCGGCTCCGACCCAAAAATGATCGGGTCCTTTCCACCGGTGGGGTGGCCTCGGGGCCCATCTCCTTCATGGAGGTCTTTGATGCCGCCACCAACACTATCAAACAGGGAGGCAAAAGGCGGGGAGCCAACATGGGTATTCTCAATGTGGATCATCCCGACATCCTCGACTTTATTGCCTGCAAGGAGGATAATGACCGGCTTAATAATTTTAATATTTCCGTGGGTTTAACCGAGAGCTTCATGGAGGCGGTGGCTGCTGGAAAAGATTATCCCCTGATCAATCCCCACAACGGAGAAGAGACAGGCCACCTCAATGCCCGGGATGTTTTCGATCGCATTGTTACCATGGCCCACAAAAATGGGGAACCGGGGATTATTTTCCTGGACCGGATCAATGCCGCCAACCCCACCCCGGAACTGGGCGACATTGAAAGCACCAACCCCTGCGGGGAACAGCCCCTGCTGCCCTATGAAGCCTGCAATCTGGGGTCAATTAACCTGGCCCGGATGATCAAAAGAACCAAAGAAGGCCCGGCCATCGATTATGAGCATCTCCAGGAGGTCATTCGTATTGCCATTCGCTTCCTGGACAATGTTATCGACATGAATAATTATCCCCTGGCCCAGATCCGGGATATGGCCCTGGGCAATCGCAAGATCGGCCTGGGAGTAATGGGCTGGGCCGACCTCCTCATTCGGATGCGTATTCCTTACGGCTCGGAGCGGGCCCTGCAGCTGGCGGAAGAAGTAATGGGCTTTATTCACCGGGAGGCCGAAAAGGTTTCCGAGGAACTGGCCGACAACCGGGGAGCCTTTCCCAATTTCCAGGCCAGCCTGTTTAAAAAGCCCCGGCGCAACGCCACCCTGACCACCATAGCCCCCACTGGCTCCATCAGCATTATTGCCAGCGCTTCCAGCGGTATTGAACCCCTCTTCGCCCTCAGCTACAAGCGGCATGTGCTGGACAGCACCCTGACCGAAGTCCATCCCCTGTTCGAAGAAGTAGCCCGGGAAGAGGGCTTCTACACCCCGGAAATCCTGGAACGGATTTCTGCCGGAGAAAACCTGGCCGACATTGAAGATATCCCTGACTATATCCGGGATATATTTATGACTGCCCACGACATTGATCCCGAACGTCATATCAAAACCCAGGCCGCCTTCCAGAAATACGTGGACAATGCAGTCAGCAAAACCGTTAATTTCCGGAATGAAGCAGCTCCCCTGGAGGTAGCCCGGGTTTTCCAGCTGGCCTATGAGCTGGGCTGCAAGGGAGTAACCATTTACCGGGACGGGAGCCGGGACAGCCAGGTTTTAACCACCGGCAAAAAAGAAGAGAAACCAAGGAGCAAAAGGCCCCGGCCCCGGGTTACCGTGGGCACCACCAGCAAAACGGAAATTGGCTGCGGCAAACTCTATATCACAATTAACTCTGATACCGCCGGCATCTGCGAGGTTTTCACCTCCACCGGGCGGGGAGGGGGCTGTCATTCCCAGTCCGAAGCCACCAGCCGCCTTATTTCCCTTTCTATCCGGGCTGGAGTTCCTCCCCAGGAAATTATCCAGCAGCTGCGGGGGATCCGCTGTGCTGCAGCCCTCAAACGCAAGGGGGTCGGCAATACCTCCTGTCCCGATGCCATCGGCCGATCCCTGGAGGAATACCTGGAATATGCTGACTACAACAGTTCGCTGCAGCAGGACCTGATCGGACATCACCTTAACCGGGATCAATCCGAACCTGACACTTTTGCCAATAATGGCTCTATAGTCTGCCCCGACTGCGGCATGGAAGTGGAACATGAAGGAGGCTGCGTCCTCTGCCGTAACTGCGGCTACTCCCGCTGCGGTTAGGAACCCTGCTCTGCCCTAGAAAAAAACCGGGCCTGCTCCCCTGAACCGGATAGCAGGCCCCCCAAAGCCCCATTCCGGGGCTTTTTTTAATTTATACTGGCATCTTTCTTCCGAACCCCCGCCGCCATATTGCGCCGGAATTCCAGCAGTTTTTCCTCTACCTCCCGGTCCTGCAGGGCCAGGATCTGACAGGCCATTATGCCCGCATTGCGGCTGCCGTCAATGGCCATGGTAGCAACGGGAACCCCGGGGGGCATTTGAACCGTAGATAGCAGGGCCTCCTGCCCGGCCAGGGCCCCCCCCGATAGGGGAACTCCGATAATGGGCAGGTGGGTGTGGGCCGCCATGGCTCCGGCCAGGTGAGCCGCCATTCCCGCCCCGGCAATTATCACCTGAACTCCCCGCTCCCTGGCGCTGGAGGCAAATTCCCGGGCCTCTTCCGGGGTGCGGTGGGCACTGATTATTCTCATCTCATGCTCAATATCCATCTCTTTAAGTAGCTGAGCCGCTTTTTCCATTATGGGCAGATCCGAATCGCTGCCCATTACAATACTTACCCGGACCATCTTATTCCCTCCCCAGATCATGTCGATAGAATTTATCCCTGAACTCAATTTTGCTCGCTTCAAAATAGGCCTGCCTGCGGGCGGCCTCCAGGTCCTCGGCCAGGACCGTGACCCCCAGGACCCGTCCTCCTGCAGTTATCAGGCGCCCCCCCTTGTAGGCGGTGCCGGCATGAAAAATTATGGTGCTGGGGTTGACCTTTTCCAGGCCCGATATGGCCTGCCCCTTCTCGTAGGATCCGGGATAGCCTCCGGCCACCAGGTTTACACACAGGCAGGTTTCCTCTTTCCACTGCAGGGGTTCGGCCAGAATTTTCCCCCGGGCGGCAGCATGGAGGTGGGGCAGCAGGTCGCTTCTCAGGCGGGGTATCAGGGCCTGGGTTTCCGGATCCCCGAAACGGACATTGAATTCCAGGACCCGGGCCCCGGCCGGGGTCAGCATTAACCCCGCGTACAGAACTCCCCGATAATCAATACCCTCCTGCTGCAGGCATTGGAGAAGGGGCCGGAAAATCTCCTGACCCAGCCTTTCCTTTTCCCCGGGGGGGATATCGGCCACGGGGCTGTAGGCCCCCATCCCCCCGGTATTGGGTCCCTGATCTCCATTCAACAGGCGCTTATGATCCCGGGAGGGCTCCAGGAGGAGAAAATCTCCCCCCGCGCACAGCGCCAGGAGAGAAGCCTCCCGGCCCTCCAGGAATTCTTCCAGCACCAGTTTTTTTCCCGCGGATCCAAACCGCTCCTCCTCCAGGATAGAACGGGCTTCCCGGCGGGCCTGATCCCGGTCCTCGCAGATTAAAACCCCCTTGCCCCCGGCCAGGCCGTCAGCCTTGAGCACATAAGGGGCAGGGTTTTCGGCCAGGTAATCTTCCACCTCTTCCAGGTTTTCCACTACCTGATGAGCAGCAGTAGGAACCCCCGCTTTCTGCATCAATTCCTTGGCCCGGCTTTTACTGCCCTCCAGTCGAGCCCCTTCCCGGCCCGGACCCAGGGCCAGGAGGCCCCGCCGGGCCAGGCTATCAGCCAGTCCCTGAACCAGGGGGGCCTCGGGACCCACCAGGGTCAGGTCAATTTCCTGTTTCCGGGCCCAATCAGCCAGTATTTCCGGGTCCTGATAGTCCCCTTCTATATTTTCTCCCAGGAGGGCCGTCCCCGGATTTCCCGGCCAGCAGTACAGTTGCTCTAATTCTCTGCTCCGGGATAAATGCCAGGCCAGGGCATGCTCCCGGCCCCCGGAACCAATCAACAGGACTCTCATTGCCAATCGCCCCTTGTTATTATCTGCTGTCGCTGAGGACCAACCCCGATCAACTGAATGGGCAGTCCCAGCTGTTCCTCGATAAATTGGACATACTGCTGCGCATTGGCCGGCAGGTCCTCGAATGTCCGACAGTTAATCAGGTCCTCTTCCCAGCCGGGCAGCATTTCATATACCGGTTCAATTTTCTGCAGTAGATCAGTGTCGGTGGGCATTTCTTCCAGCTTATCTTCTCCCACCTGATAACCTGTAGCCACCCTAATCTGGGGGTGCCCCCGGAGCACATCAATCTTGGTCAGGGCCAGCCAGTCCACTCCATTAACCCGGCAGGCATGCCGCAAAAGGGGCAGATCCAGCCAGCCGCAGCGGCGGGGCCTGCCGGTGGTAACTCCGTATTCTCCCCCGTCTTTCCGCAGTTTATCCCCCTCCGGGCCGGGGTCTTCAGTGGGAAATGGGCCTTCTCCCACCCGGGTTTGATAGGCCTTGGTTACTCCAATTACCCGGTCAATACGGCCCGGTCCCAGGCCTGCTCCAGGGCCTGCTGCCCCGGCAACAGTATTGGAAGATGTCACATAGGGATAGGTACCGTGATCAATATCCAGAAGGGTCCCCTGGGCCCCTTCAAAGAGAATATTCAAACCCTCCTGCCGCCAGCGATCCAGCAGCAGGGTGGTGCTGCCAATATAGGGGGCCAGGCGCTGGCCTGCCTCCCACAGGGAATTAAAAAGCTCCTGATAGGAATAGGGTTCGCGGCCGAAGGCCTTCTCCAGGATATTATTGTGATAGGAGAGGGCCGCCTGCAAGCGGGCCGCCAGGCGTTCCCGGTGGAGCAGATCTCCCATCCTCAAACCCCGCCGGGCCGCTTTATCCACGTAGGCCGGCCCGATGCCCCGGCTGGTTGTCCCCAGTTTCTGCGAAGCCCGCATTTCTTCTTCCAGCTGATCCAGGATCAGGTGGTAGGGCAGAACCAGGTGGGCACAATCACTTAAAAAGAAATTATCAAAGCTGATATTTTTCTGGCGCAGTTCATCAATTTCTTCCAGGAGAGACCAGGGGTCAACCACCATACCCCCGCCCATTACCGTTTTCTTCTCCGGATAGAGAATTCCGGAGGGGATCAGGTGCAGTTCAAATTTTTCTCCCTCCGCAATTACGGTATGGCCGGCATTGTTTCCTCCCTGGAAGCGGACAATGACCTGGGCCTGACCGGCCATCATATCTACCACCTTGCCCTTGCCTTCATCCCCCCATTGAGTCCCTATAACCGCACTTACCGTCACTTCAAGTCCTCCCTTCAGGCCGGGGCAGCAAAAAAATAACCCAAATAGGGTAGACCTATCTGGGTTTATAAACTGGTCCCATGCATATATTATCAAAATAATTCCGGGCTGTCAATTTATCCCGAACAATGCCGGCATTTATGGCATTTTTGTTCGCCTAAGGGTCTCAATCACCACCAGTTTATCTATTTCCTGGCTGACCCGGACCATATCCTCGTCAATTTCCCCCTTTTCATCATATAACTCGTTCAGACGCTGTTGAAGTTCCTGGATTTTCCGATCGCATTCCCGGCTGCTCATTTCCTCCTTCTTAATGATCATCCCCCCCTCTTCCTTTTAATTACTTAAATTCCAGTTATTCTCATTATAGCGACTATCGTCACTGCTGTCAACCCTTTTTCAGGCCTTTTGTCTGTTCAATTTTTTGCTCCTTTTCAATATAATGAGTTTAATGTGACGAGGAGGAAACCCCATGAACATAAAAACCCGTTTTGGGCAGACCATAAGAGCCCTCCGCAAACAAAAGGGTTTGACCCAGGAAAAACTGGGTGAGCTCTCCGGGCTCAATCAGAGCTATATCGGGGACATCGAACGGGGGCAGCGCAATCCCAGCCTGGAAACGGTGAATAACCTGTGCCGGGCTTTAGGATTAAGTGTTTCCGAAACCTTTAACCTGATGGAACAACCCCAATCTATTCAGGAAAAATCCCGGTCCTATCTGCAGGAGGTATCCGCGGAAGATGCTGCTTTTTTACAGGACCTGTTTCAGAAACTACTGCAGTGGAAAAAACAAGAGTGTTAGTTAAGATTATGTAGGGTTTATACTTTTCCCCTGTTTTTTCCTAAAAATTTCCTGCTA
>Ga0207421_10003913_pt1 | contig 17479 bp, 13 predicted proteins | sample SodLakKL_010_SED_4_FD_187542 | JGI IMG/M metagenome (GOLD analysis project Ga0207421, IMG submission 187542) | Alkaline sediment microbial communities from Lake Tanatar, Kulunda Steppe, Russia - 8KL_010_SED (SPAdes) (version 2) | ecosystem: Environmental > Aquatic > Non-marine Saline and... | reverse complement strand
TAAAGCCGGGCCTGCCGTATCTTGATGTGGTCAGAGCAGTGCGGGAGTCGGTTCGCGTGCCGGTAGCGGTTTACAATGTGAGCGGCGAGTATGCCATGATTAAAGCAGCTGCCGAAAAGGGATGGCTCGATGAGGAGGCCGCCATGCTGGAAAGCCTGCTGGCCTGCAAGCGTGCGGGCGCCGATGTGATTGCAACGTACTGGGCAGAAAAGGCGGTCAGGCTGCTTCGTGAAAGCCAGAAATAATATTTTTAGTTACTGGTTTATAATTTTCGTAATTTAAGCGGATTGGCCGTTCAGAGTAGAATAGATAATGTTGATTATTTTCCGTAGTTCTTCAGATTTGTTCCGTTGAAATTGCCAAGTTACATAACCCTTAAATAAAATTAATTGATTACTATGACGACGATTTATGTTGGCAATCTCAGCTTTAAAACAGATGAAGATCAACTCCTGGACCTTTTTGCCGAGTACGGCGATGTGAGTTCCGCAAAGATTATCACTGACCGTGAGACCGGACGCTCACGCGGTTTCGGTTTTGTGGATATGGACAGCAATGATGAGGCAGAAAGTGCCATCGACGATTTGCACGAGGCCGAATTCATGAGCCGTGCCCTTGTTGTCAACAAGGCGCGCCCCCGAAAAGAAAACAACGGGTTCCGCGGCAACAACCGCTATTAGAATTCAAAACCCGGCTGAGCAATCAGCCGGGTTTTTTTTACCCTTCAGGCAGGGCTTTATCCTTCAGGCAGGGCTTTATTCATCAGAGCAAGCTTTACTTATCAGATCAGGTTTTAACTGCCATCAGGCAAGGATTTATCAAGGATCAGGCCGTTATTTTTTGCCAGCCATCAGGCCATCAGAACAATCATCATCCGGGAGTCCATTGCAGTTATTCCACCCCGACTCCATGCAGGTCATCAGGAAGATCCAGTTCGGTGTCAGGCGGAAGCACCTCAATCTCCCGCGCAAACCAGCCCGACTCTGTACGGACCATCTCAAACCGGATGACATCGCCGGTTTCTAGCTCTTCGGCATCAGACGGATCAGAAATCCGCAAGCTCATCCGCATCGCATTCATCACATCCGGGATTTCTTCATGTACCACCGAAATGGATTCCCCGCGCATATCGGTACTCAGATACCGCCCTTTTACTTCATAGATGTCATCCTGATGAATCTCGTCATCCGGCAGAGCCGCATCATTGTCGTTGCATGAAAGCAGAAGCAGCATCAGTATCAGTATGCTGCCGGTTACCGTTGTCAGTCGTTGCATATTTCCGGCTGTTGTTTGATTAATAATCCTGTTATCAATTGAAAATACATTTCGGGAAATGAAATGTGTGACATTGCATTCTGAACAACGAAACCTGACCTGCCATTCATCTAAAAATCCTATTCCCCCACAGAATGGCAACAGTCAGCGCAGACTCCGCAAACGGAAAAAGTCATATTCGTGTTGTCTCCTGTCCGGGCTGTAAGTGCTCCATTTTATTCAATATTTTTCGTATCCTTGGGCTTCATTAAACGGACATACTTTTTAAATAAATCCATCCAATTATTATGCCATATCCCAACAGTCAGAAATATTTTGAAGAGGCCGGAAAATTTATCCCGGGCGGCGTGAATTCACCTGCAAGAGCATTCAAGGGAGTGGGCGGAACACCCCTTTTCATGAAAAAAGCCGAAGGTGCTTTCATGTATGATGAGGATGGCAATGAACTCATCGACTACATTGGTTCATGGGGACCGATGATCCTCGGGCACGCCTTCCCGGCGGTGGTTGAGGCGGTCCGGAATGCCGCACTGGGTTCCACTTCATTCGGAACACCCACCGTTATTGAAAACCGGATGGCCGAACTTGTGTGCAGCCTGGTGCCGGGACTGGATAAAATCCGCATGACCAATTCCGGAACCGAAGCCACCATGAGCACCATCCGCGTGGCTCGCGGATATACCGGCCGTGACAAGGTGATCAAGTTTGAAGGATGCTACCATGGACACGGTGATGCATTTCTCATCAAGGCCGGCAGCGGTGCGCTGACTCTTGGACAGCCCAGCAGTCCCGGTGTAACCGCCGGTACCGCAAAGGATACGCTGACAGCTGATTACAACAGCATCGACAGTGTCAGAAAGCTTCTGGAAGAGAACCGGGATGAGGTGGCAGCTATTATTCTGGAACCCGTTGCCGGCAATATGGGCTGTGTGCCTCCCAAAAAAGGTTTTCTGGAAGGACTGCGCAAGTTGTGCGATGAACACGGGGTACTGCTCATTTTCGACGAAGTGATGTGCGGTTTCCGCGTGGCACCGGGCGGTGCGACGGAGCGTTACGGCGTGCAGCCCGACCTGATGGCTTTCGGCAAGGTGATTGGAGCCGGAATGCCGGTGGGGGCTTTTGGCGGAAGCGACGAGGTGATGAGCGTGGTTTCGCCCAATGGCCCGGTCTATCAGGCCGGGACGCTTTCGGGCAATCCCGTGGCCATGAGCGCCGGACTTGCCCTCCTTGGTGAGCTCAAAAAGAATCCGCATATCTACGACGACCTCGAAGCGCAATCGGCAAAGCTGGAAAACGGAATGCTTGAGGTCTTTGAAAAACACGGCATCACCGTGGCAAACAACCGCGTGGGATCCATGCTCGGCTTCTTTTTCTGCGAAGGTCCGGTAGAAAGCTTTGCCGATGTCAGCCGAACCGACACGAAATTTTTCTCCCGGTTCTTCCACAGCATGCTTGCAGAAGGCGTTTACCTTCCGCCGTCGGCTTTTGAGGCCTGGTTTGTCTCCCACAAGCACGACGATGCGGTGATTCAGCGAACCATCGATGCTGCTGACAAGGCGCTGGCATCCATGAACAAAACCGGTGAGACCCGTTGAAAAAAGGCTCACTCGCCACGGTATTTCTGGTCGTACTGATTGACCTGATCGGTTTTGGCCTGGTATTGCCGTTGCTTCCGTTTTATGCACGGGAGTTTGCGGCAACACCGGTTGTCATCGGCCTGCTTTACAGTATTTACTCCGTGGCGCAGCTGGTGTTTTCACCCATCTGGGGCAGCTTGTCCGACCGGATCGGCCGGCGTCCCATCATGCTGCTGAGCACTGCCGGGGCGGTGGCGGCTTACATCATGTTCGGTTTTGCCGAATCGCTTTTTGTGCTGTTTTTGTCCCGGCTTGTCGCCGGTGTCATGGGCGGAAACATCGCAACCGCCCAGGCTTACATTGCCGATGTCACCACAGATAAAGACCGCGCCAAAGGAATGGGACTCATCGGAGCCGCCTTCGGCATCGGCTTTGTTCTGGGGCCCGCTCTGGCATCCGGACTCATCCACCCGTCACTGCAGGAGTGGGTTGCGGCAACCGGCATGACAGGATTTGCGGAATGGATGGAAGTCCGGCGTTTCGGCCTGCCCGGATTTTTTGCGGCATTTCTTTCATTCTGCAGTTTTCTGCTCGTAATGTTTTTTCTGCCGGAAACCGTCGAGCGCTCTGCACCCGGTGAAAAACCCGCCTCTGAAACAGCATCACGCCCGAGCGTCTTCATGCCTGAATTCTGGCGAAAGCTCTCGGCGCAGCAAAAAGCCACCGGCGGACCCATTCTGTTTTTACTCGGAGCCGCATTTCTTCTTTCATTCGGCCAGGCCAGTCTCTACAGCGCATTTCCTCTGTTTGCCGAAGAAATCCTCGATATGCGGCCCGAAGAGGTCGGCATGCAGTTCTTTTACATCGGTGTCATTGCTGTTGTTGTCCAGGGCGGGCTGATCCGGCCGCTGAGCCGCTGGTTCTCAGAAACCGGCCTGTTTTTTACCGGAAATATTCTGATGACACTGGGCTTTGCTGCCATCGCTCTGTCGCAATCCGTCTCCATGCTGACGGTTTTTCTTGGAGTTATGGCGCTGGGACACAGCCTCAACCTACCGACAATAAACAGTCTGATCTCAAAGGAGGCCGGAACAGAAAGTTACGGGGCCATGATGGGCCTGGCCCAGGGACTTTCAGGGCTGGGACGGGCTATCGGTCCGACATGGGGCGGTTTTCTCTTCGGAGTGCTTGTGTTTCTCCCGTTTTTTGCCACAGCGCTGGCTTTGTGCATCACAATCTGGATTGGCTGGAAACTGTACCGGAGAAAACCTGCTACCTGAATAAATCCGGAGATGCCGGATCGTCATATGCAAAGCTGTAGCCGGTTGTTTCGCGGATTTTTTTGCTGATGATCCGTTTCCACGGTCGGGGTGACGAATCGCGAAATACCGGCGGCTCATAACCCAGGCTTTCAGCCGCGTTTACATAAACTTCCCGTCGGGTGGGATGCTCCCGGGCGCAGGCATTGAATACGCCGGAAATTTCCGGTTGCCGGATCAGGGCGCCGACGACACCGATGGCATCATCCTGATGAATCAGGTTTACAGGCTCTTCGCCATTGCCCTCTACTTCCTTGCCTGCCATGAAGCGGCCGGGATGGCGGTCCGGCCCGATCAGCCCCGCCATGCGTACTATGGCAACTATCGCGTTCAGGCCCTGCATCAGCATCCGCTCCATTGCAACCAGTCCCTTGCCGTTTTCCGTTTCAGCCGGATGCGCGTCATTTTCATCGGCATCCTGGTTTTTGAATCCATAGACGCCGGTAGAGCTGACCATGATCACGCGTTTTACAGGTGAGGCATTCAGATAGGAGATCAGCTCATTGGCCTGCTGCTGCATGACAGCGACGCGGTTGTCAACCCGTGGCGGCGGAATGTTCAGCACAACCGTGTCCACATCGAAAAAAGAGGTGATATCGTCACCGCTCAGGCGCGGATCAAGCGTCAGGAAATAGGGTTCGATACCCGACTCCTCAAGCAGCGGGATTTTTTCCTTTGTGGTAGTGCTGCCCCGCACAAAATGGTTATTTGCAACAAGCTGTTGCGCCAGCGGAAAGCCCAGCCAGCCGCATCCTAATATACTTATTCTGTGATGAGTCATGGATTAATCCTGGTGTTTATGATGGATTCGGTCTGCAAGATCAAAAGCGGCGTTGATGGTATCGCCGACGGAAATGCCGGTGCGATAATTGCCCGACATGTAAAATCCGGGATGCTCACTCTCCGCGCGGTTTATGCGGTCGAGAAACTGCTGGTGTCCGGTCTGAAATTGCGGGATGGCTTTGGGCCAGTGCACCCTGTGACGAAAACGCGGTTTTCCCCGAAGTCCAAGCAAGCGGTCAAGTGCACCGGTAACCAGCTGCTCCTGTTCATCTTCATCCTTTCCGGCAATTTCGGGCTGACGTGTGCCGCCCAGATATGTCGTCAGGGTGACATGTCCGGAGTCGGGAGCACGGTCGGGAAACAGGGATGAGGTGAACAGTGTGCCGAGGACGGAAAATCCCTCCACGCCGGGTACTAGCACTCCGAAACCATCCAGCGGATGTGCAACATCATCACGCCGGAAGCCAAGTGTGAGCGAGGTTACAGGCGGATGCGGAATTTCTGTCACCGCCCGGATTTCTTTTGAAAGGGAGTCCGGAAGTTTGATATCGTTGAGACCATATGCCGTTCCGGAGTAGATCAGGACATCAAACGACCGGGTTGTGAGATCCGCCCCCTTTTTGTGATTTTCCCGGAAGGATAATTGCCATCGGGCCGACCGCCCGTCGGATGTGTTCGCCGGGTTTCTGATATCCGTGGTACTGATTTCCGGGGTGCTGATCTCCGTAGGCCATACATTCGTAACAACAGCATCGCCAAGCTTACGGGTTATAGCTTCCGGAAGAACCTGCAGGCCATCATCGAAAGAAAAAATGGCTGCTTTGTTGCGTGGTATCTCATCCGATCCGGCCGGTTGCCTGATGCCGCCCCTCAGCTGGCCCCATATCAGCGAGCCGTGCTGTTCTTCGAGCAGTGCAAGCCGCGGAAAAGCGTGCCGAAGCGAGAGCAGCTCCGGATTTCCGGCATAAATACCCCCGACAAGCGCGTCAATGGGCCATTTCAAAAACTCTTCACCCAGACGTCGCCGGACAAAATCCGCCAGTGTTTCATCCGTGCTGTTGCCGCGGCCGCGGAACGGTTCGCGAAGAATGCGCATCTTGGCGGACCGGCTCAGCAATGGCGTGCGGATGAGCTCCGCCAGTGAGCCCGGAACGGCAATCATTCTGCCGTTTCTGACGATATACCTTTTTTTCGCAAGATCATCCGGATAGACGCGGCGGTCTTCAAGGTCCAGCATGGAAATCAGCGATTTGATCCTGCCGGATGATTCAATAATGGTGTTCGGCCCCCATTCGGCGCTCCATCCGTCAGCAGTCCGGGTAGTTCTCAGAGCGCCGCCGGGCTGCCCGGACCGTTCAAAAACCGTGACGGAATGTCCTTTATTCTGCAGTAAAAAAGCGAGGGTCAGTCCGCTGATCCCTGCGCCGATGATTCCAATTCGGGCCATAGGTTAAAAAAAGTTGTTATGCGTCGAAGGTAAGCCATTTTTCAAAACTTGACAGGTTTTTTTCGGGGATGCCGGATATTTGGTTATTTTTGCTCGAAACAACCGGACTTGCAAACACCTGTATTATTACTGAACATAGTTGACTTTGTTGACTTTTTGAAAACACATATTCGTATGAAACTCAAACCGCTTCAAGAAAAAACATTGCCGTCACTACTGAAACGGACGATTACAAATTTTCCGGACCGGCCGGCCCTGGGCTATGCAGGTGAAAAACCGACAACATACAAGGAGATGGGAGAAAAAGTATCCAGAGTTGCCTCCTATCTTCGTGAAAGCGGAGTTGAAGCGGGTGACCGCGTGGCTATTCTGAGCGAAAACAGTCCGAACTGGCCTGTCGCCTACTTCGGAATTACATCGCTCAAGGCTGTCGCCGTACCCATTCTCAACGATTTTCATCCCTCGGAAATTCATCACATCATACGCCATTCCGGTGCCTGTGCCTTGTTTGTATCCGAAAAACTGTACCACAAGGTTGAGGAGTTTGATCTGCGAAGCCTGAATGCAGTTATTCTGACGGACAACCTGTCTGTTGTGTCGCCGGACTGGAGCAAGGACCGTGTTCGCAAGCTCTATGCTGAAGGAAGCCGGGAACTGCGTCGCATAAAGCACATGGCATTGCAGAAATTCGGCATTTCGTCGGTCAACGTGGCAGAAGATGAACCCGCATCCATAATCTACACCTCGGGGACCACCGGCCATTCCAAAGGTGTGGTGCTCACCCACAGAAACATCGTATCCAATGCGATGTCGCTTGAGAATGTAGTTCAGGTCGATGAAACCGAGCGGCTGCTGTCGATTCTGCCGCTGCCGCATGTGTATGAATGTACGGTGGGACTGGTAATGCCGATGATGATCGGAGCTGCGGTATATTACGTGAGCAAGCCCCCGACAGCTCCGGTGCTCCTGCCTGCCCTCAAACAGGTCCGGCCCACGGTCATGCTGTCGGTTCCCCTGATCATTGAAAAAATGTACAAGGGGCGGATCATGCCGGAAATTCAGAAGAACCGGGCCATCCGCACCGCATACAAAATTCCTGCAATCCGAAAGATGATCCACCGCAAGGCCGGACGGAAAATGATGAAGACCTTTGGCGGTGCACTCAGGATTTTTGCCATTGGCGGGGCATCCATCGCTCCCGAAGTGGAAGAGTTTATGGAAGAAGCCGGCTTCCCTTACGCTGTGGGATACGGTCTTACGGAAACCGCGCCCATGGCTGCCGCTGCCAATGTGGGAGAAACCCGGCTTTACTCAGTCGGAAAACCGATGCCAGGAGTTGAGGTCCGCATTGATTATGACCGTAATAACCATGACGGCAGTGCCGAAAATGGCGAGAATTCAGCGGCCAGCATTACCCGAAAGAAGATGGATGATGGTGAGATCCTGGTGCGCGGACCCAATGTCATGAAAGGCTATTTCAACGATCCCGAACTTACCGCAGAAACGATAACTGAAGACGGATGGCTGCGAACAGGAGATCTCGGAGCATTCGATAAGGACGGCTATCTCTACATCCGGGGACGCCTCAAAAACATGATTCTGGGTCCCAGCGGCGAGAATATCTATCCCGAAGGCATCGAATCCGTTCTGCACCGGTCCGATTATGTGCTGGAGTCGATAGTCTACAAGCAGAACAACCGTCTCGTCGCCAGGGTCCACCTGAATTACGAGAAACTCGATGAAGAGTTTGAGGAAAAAGGACTGTCACAGGCCGAAATCAGGAGTTTCATCAAGAAACTCCTGGTTGACATCCGTAATGAAACCAATGCCAGCGTAGCATCTTTCGCAAAACTTGCAGAGGTCTACGAACAGGCCGAACCTTTTGAGAAAACACCCACGCAAAAGATAAAACGCTACCTCTATGTCAGTGATGACTGAGTAAGTGTTGTATTGCGCAGTAAGCCCGTGACGGATCAGTTATCCCTTGCGGGGTTTACATACGATGTAATCTTTAGCTGAAGTCAGGTGCAGGGGCTCATGGTCGCAGTTCCGGCTCCTGACTGCTTGTTCGTGGCTCCGCATGCTGTCATCAGTGCTCTTCGGTGCTGACCGGACTCGGATCTTTGCCCACCATGTACCTTTTGATTTTCTGAGTGGTGGTTTTGGCAAATTCATCCTCGCGGACGATCACGTTCTGGATCCGCTTGTAGGCAGATACCTGCTTGTTCACTTTGTCGATTTCCTTCTGGATGACTTTCTGTATCCAGTCCCTGGTTATTTCCTTTTTCTTTGATTCGGCACGTGCGATCAGCGCCTCACCATCCACGACGACCTGAGCTGCAATGCGCTCATTGTATCCGCTGTGCGGCTCGCCGTATACCATGGATTCCTGAATGAGCGGACTGCGGTTAAGGTAGTCTTCCAGCTCTTCGGGGAAGACATTTTTTCCATTGGCGGCAATGATCACATTCTTTTTGCGGCCGCTGATGTGGAGAAATCCGTCATCATCAACAAATCCGAGATCGCCGGTGCGGTACCAGCCGTCGCTGGTGAAGCTTTCACGGGTGGCCTGGTCATTCTTGTAGTACCCGATCATGACATTATCGCCTTTGGCAATCACCTCACCGACCCCCTCTTCATCCGGCTCATGAATCCGGATGTTGACTCCCGGCAGAGGCAGTCCCGCTGCTTCATCCTTGAAGGCTTCGATGCGGTTAAGAGCCAGAATGGGAGCCGTTTCGGTGAGGCCGTATCCCTGCAGAAATGTAAAGCCCAGATGCCGGAGTCCGGCCGCAATCTGCGGATCAGGAGCGGCCCCGCCTGCAATAAAAAGCCGGATATGTCCGCCGAATTTCTGATGCAGCGACCCGAACAGTTTTTTGGGCGCATCCTTCCAGCCCAGTTTTTTCAGCGTTTTTCCGATGCCTACCATCGGGGGCACCATCATTCGCGTTGCCGCTTTTTCCTGAATTCCCTTGCGGATGTTCTTGTACATTTTTTCAAAGAGAAGCGGAACGCCAAGCAGGATGGTGGCTTTGCTCTTCTGGAGATCCTCGACCACTGTTTTGAGTGAGCGCGCATAATAAACCGCAGAACCCTTGTACAGCGGACACAGAAAACCGCAGGTGCACTCATAGGTGTGGTGAATGGGCAGCACAGACAGGAACCGGTCTTCCGGATAGAGCCGGACCATTTTCACCATGCCCATCAGATTGGCCGCGATATTTTTCTGGGACAGCATCACGCCTTTGGCCCTGCCCAGGGATCCGGAAGTAAATACGATGATGCTCATCGCCTCAGGGTCGATTCCCGGCATATCCTGAACTTTATCCCGTGGAACCGCATTCATCATGGCCGTCATGGAGAGGAAATCACCCTGCTGCTGTTCCAGATCCATGTGGATGTAGTGCTTTACTTTTTTCAGCGCACTGTGGGCGGTTTCGAAGTGGGAGCTCATCCCGCCGGAAAAGACGATGGCGCCGGCGTCAGATTCGTGTACAATGTTGAGCACCTCGGTCTTGCTGAGGTTTTTGTCTATGGGCACCACCACATAGTTGTAACACACCGCCGCAAGATAGGCGATGCACCACTGTACGCGGTTTTCGCCAATAACGGCAATATGCGAACGCTCTTTGAGTCCGAGCTTTTTCATGGCGGTACCGAACACCTGAACATTGCGAAGCAGCTCTTCATAGCTGACTTCAGAAATCGGCGTCGGATTAAAATCCGTCAGGGCACGGCGTTTGGAATAGTGCTGCGCCGACTGAAGCAGCATGTCCTGTATCGAAGTGATGTTCCTGGTTTCAAAATAGGATATCGATGAATTCATAATAGTAGCAGTTGAAATGACGGTAAATATAATGGCTGCCGAGGGCTTCCCCACAACTCAAAAGTATCATTTCAACCGAATATTTGAAAGCAGAATCCTGACCGGCTGATGCGAATGTTCTTTGAATGCCGGTCTTTGCCAGCAAGGATTGCCAGGAGATTAGCCCTGAATGGATTTGCACCTTCCAGTCAGGGCCTGCATCACTGAACCGGAATTGCATTTCTGAATCAGCGATGAATTTTCAAATCAGACTTAAATCTCTGAAGCATATCTGAATCTGCAATCAAGTTCTATATCTTCAAGTCGATTCCGAAAGTGATCATCCTCGGCAATCCCATGCGGATACCCTGCGGCCTGCGGGATGATATGTAGCGCTCATCGGTAAGATTGCGTATGGTTACCGAAACGGATGAGTCGTAATCAAAGGGAAGCTGGTAGCGCAGGCCGGCATCAAGTACCGTATAGCTGTCCAGCATTCCTTCGCGCCCGTTACCGGTCGGCCCGGTGCGATTCAGAACGTCACCGAACTGCTCCCCTGTATATGTTGCTTTAATGTAGCCGGAAACACCGGTTTCGTGACGCATGGACAGCTGTGAAAAGCCGGACCATTCCGGTGCATAGGGCAGTTCGTTTCCTTTGACATTAACGATTTCACCATCAGATGAAACAAACCGGTCTTCACTGAAGGATGCCCTGCTCCAGGTGCCGCCGATTTCAAACTCAGGTGTAATTCCTGTTTCTTCGGTTATAAATGGAGTCAACCTCACCAAAAATTCCAGACCATAATGCTCAGTGGCACCACCGTTTGTCAGCCCGGTTGCATTGGGCAGTCCCTGTCCGCCGGCAGACTCGGAAACCGGTATGATCTGATTTTCAAATGTCATGTAATACGTGGTGACTTCGGATGAAAGGTAGCGGGCAGGCGAAAGCCGGAATCCGGCTTCATAGCTCCAGCTCCATTCAGCCTCAAGCTCTTCACTGTCACCGGCGGGGGTGATGGCATCTTTGACTCTTGGCGGACTAAACCCGCGGTGCACGCCTGCAAACAAGGAGGAAAGATGACCCAGCTGATAATTGACCCCGAACCCCGGAATAAAGGCCAGCGTCTCATCTGATGACGTGCGGGATACATCCTCAAAATTGTTGCGCATGATATCCCTTTCGTACTGAAAATACTCTACTCTGATCCCGGGTGTAAAAGTAAGCCTGTCTGTGGCATAGAAACGGTTTTGGACAAATCCGCTGGCTGCATAGCCGGTACGTATTTCATCATCGCGGATATCACCTGTTTTGGGACTGTCGATGGAGCCGTTTACCCGCTGTTCAAATGCCCGCTCATACAGATACCGGAAGCCTGCATCCAGTTCATTCCGGAACTCCCCGGTGTAGTAACGCGCACTGAATCTCGGTTCTATTCCAATGACCTCGAATTCTCTGTTGCGATTGCCGGTTGTTTCTCTGAACCAAAGGGCGCCAAAAGGTTCATCCTCATTGCCGACAACCCTGCTGTACTGCCTGCCGTCAACAGGCTGATTGTCGAAGTCCTGCCGTGACCAGTTTCGCCTGGTGGTGTAGGCATAGGCGGAGGTTCTGAGGCGGACATTGTCGCTGAAAAAGTAATCATGTGTCAGGTTGGCGGAATACCGGCGGATATCCAGTTCGTCATCAGGAGCCAGGTCGGTGAAGTGATACCGGCCGCTTTCGTACATGGGCTGACTCATACCGACGTATGTTGAATTTGATTGCTCATCGTAAATACTCAGATTTGCACCAAGTACGGATTTGTCACCGAGTACCAGTTTCCATTTTGCACTCAGGTCATTGAGATGGAAATTCAGCGGACCGATGTTGTCTCCCTGGCGGCGCAGCCAGGTGATTTGAAAACCGGAATTGCCGTAGGTGTTGCCATAGCCCAGCCTCGAGGTAAAATAACCTCTCTCGCCGCCGGTAATGTAAGCGGTCAGTTCCGGTTCCGGCGGCGGGTCCGGCGTGATGTAATTTATAACTCCTCCAACAGTTTGCGGGCCAAACTTAATTGCGCCGCTACCCTTGATAACCTCAACGGATTCCATCCGGGTTATGGCAGGTGTGTAATACATCTCGGGCTCCCCATAAGGTGCCAAAGCAACGGGAATGCCGTCCTCGAGCATCAGGACGTTGCGGCTGCGGTCCGGATCCAGTCCCCGGATCCCGATATTCGCCCGGAGCCCCATCCCCTCGTGATCAACAGAGTGAATGCCGGGCACCTGGCGCAGTACCTCCGTTCCGCTCAAGGGCTCAATTTGTTCCAGCCTCTCCGCAGTAACAAGGGAAGCCGAACCGGGTATGCGGACCATCCGCTCCGGGCTTCGTCCCACAATTTCTACCTGTGGCATTTCATAGCTGGCCTTAAGCCGGACCTCAATGCGGGTTCGTTCATTTTCGCTGATGGCAACCTTTTTTTCAAACGCATCATATCCGACGTGGCTGATGACTGCCCGGTACTCTCCGGCCGGAACATCTGATATGGAGAAACTTCCGTCACGGCGTGTTATCGTGCCTTTGTTTATATCGGGAAGTGCCACATGAGCATGAGGCAAGGTATTGTTGTTGTTATTCGTTACGGTACCCTCAAGTGTTCCGGTCGGCCCGGCCTGCGGGGTTGCCGAAAATGCAAACAGAAAAGTCAGTAGAGTAATAAACATGGAGATTCCGGTTCGGATATGTATCTGATGGATGCGGACAGAAATAATGTATTCGGAAGGCGGCAGGGATTATTGCGTCTGTAACTTTAGCCCGGCCATAAGCATTTGATAATGCTGATTGTTGAAAATAGGAATCGATGGTGATATGTACAAGTTTTATTTGTACTAAATCTAAATAAGCATCACTGCGGGTTGGCTCCGCCAAAATTCATCGCAGTTGAAGCACTGCGGGACACGCGCAATGAAATGTGGATTTGCGCAAGCGGTAAAACGCGCAAAACGTTATATTTTACAGGCCTGAAATGTGACCTGTCTGCTCAGGAGGCAGTCTGTGAGGCATCGTGCAGAACGCCGTTGCTGCTTTATTCTTCCAAAACCCCCTTGCCGGTTTGCGATTTCCCTTTTCCAAATATTACTTTGCGCTGTTTGCAGTGATTATCAGTTGCTTCATGATGAACCGGCCGGCTGCTGCGCAAACAATGACACTTCCGGAAGAAATACCCGGAGATACGGTCGTTACCGCCATCCTGCCTGCGGCAGCTTATGCCTCCGATGTGGGATTCCTTGGTTCCGCCATATACACCAGATTCCGGTACCATCCGCTTGCCGTTCCTTATGAATCCATGACCGAGGTGAGGGTACAGGCTTCAACAAAAGGGCTGCTGGATTTTCGCATCAGGCATGATATGACGGAAACGTTCGGAAGCTCCATACGCTCGTTCTGGATGCTGCACGGCGAACGCTATCCCAACGAAAACTATTTCGGCATCGGCAACCGGACACCTTTTGATGATGACAAATGGGATGATCAGTACTACTTTTATGATGTCATCCGCCTGAAAGCGGAATGGTCGTCGCGCTACAATCTTTACCAGAGAGGCAGAAGGGGTGGACGACTGGACCTGAAAGGTACAATTTCCATCAGCTATCAGGATCCGGATATTGCTGATGACAACCTTCTGGGCTCGGGGAATGAACGCCCCAGAGGCAGTGACGGCGGCTGGATGAACACGATCGGCACGGGACTTTTGTGGGAGAACCGCAACAGTGAAGCTGCCGCAACACGGGGTAACCGCGCAGAAATTTCGTTTGACTGGGCGTCGCCATGGCTTTTAAGCGACTACCCCATGGCCACTTTGTCCGGAGATGTGCGTCAGTATGTCACCCTTCCGGTACCCTATTTCTATCCGGTTCTGGCTCTGCGGATGGCCGGGTCCCGGGCTTTCGGATCCATTCCGTTCTGGGAATTCCCCCATCTCGGCGATGAGTATACGCTGAGAGGCTATCCCCAGTTCCGGTTTCGCGGCGATGCAGCCCTGTTTTACAATGCCGAACTCCGCACCTGGGTATACCAGTACCATCCATGGGCTTTGCGGATCGGAGTTCATGGATTTCACGATGCCGGCCGGGTCTTTCATTTCGATGACGGGGATGCCCTTGATGATATATTCAATGATTATCACCGCACGTTCGGATTTGGTGTTGCCGGATCAGTACTCACACCTGATTTCATTCTGCGGCTTGATGTAGGATTCTCCGACGAAATGTACCGGATTTATGCAAATATCGGATACATGTTTTGATCCTGCCGGCGGATGCATCCGGACGCTTTCTCATCAGAATTGATTATGAACCGGGCGATGCAATTTATGAACCGGGTGATGCAGTTTTTAAACAGGGCGATAAACTTTTTTAACCACGGGATACATGCTTACAGACCTGATTGTTTTGCTTCTGATTTTTCTGACGGCATCCGTCGGCTCCCGGTGGATGATGTACCGGCTGGGATACGGTATTCCGGCCACAATGAAAAGCAGGGAGGCGATTATCCTGATCACCATGAAGATTCTGCTGATGTCGATCTGGGCATTGGTGCTGCTCGTTATCTTGTGGCTGATCGGAATCAATCCGCTGCATCTGTAGATGCTTCACTTCAGGATAGTCACAAATAGACGTATGTGCACCCGTCACCGCCCTCTTCGATGGGAGCCGCCTCAAAATGCTTAACATCGCCGCGCGAACCCAGGTGTTCATGGACCAGTTTGCGAAGAATGCCGTCGCCCTTTCCGTGAATGATCATGAGCTGTTCCATTCCGCGGGAAAGCCCTTCGTCAACATAGCGGGTCACCTCTCTTACCGCTTCATCTCCGCGCTTGCCGCGGATGTCCAGGGAGTGTGAAAACGGCTGTGCATGCTCCGGGCCGGATCCCGGTGAGGTCAGTTTATAACCGGCGGATTTTTTCCGGGATTGCTGTTTTTCCGTTCGCTCGAGATTGTCGTAACGGGTTTTGAGGCGAAATCCGTTGGCATTGACAATGGCCTTGCTGCCGCTGACTTCGATCAGTTCGCCGGTTGTGTTGCTGTCAATCAGACGCACACTGTCACCGGGTTGCGGAGGTTTTTTCGGCTCATCCGGTTGACGCCGTTTCAGCTTTTTTCGCTTTCTGCGTTTTTGGACCTCCTTTTGCAAATCGCTCACAGCCTCTCTTTTTTCTTTAAGGAGCGCCTTGTCCTTTTCGGTAGCGGCACGTATGGCTTCTTCGATCTTGCGGTTGGCATCACTCAGCAGCATCCCGGCTTCCTCTACAGCCTTTGAGCGGATGGCATCCCGTTCCTGCTGAACTTTAGCCAGCCGTTTGTCCAGCTCTTCTTTGGCCGTTCTGCGGGACTGTTCCTGCTTCTCAAGTGACTTTTTCCGTTCTTCAAGTTCCTGACTCTCCTGCTCCAGGCTCAGAATCAGTGACTCCATTTTGTTCTTTCCGCTTCCAACCCATGCCCTCGCCCGGCGCGTCATCTCTTCGGGAAGTTCCAGCCGCTCGGCGATTTCAAAAGCGTAGCTGCTTCCCGGGATGCCTTTGCGGAACCGGTATGTCGGCGAAAGTGTCTTCTGGTCGAACTCCATCGAGGCATTGCTCCAGCCCAGTGTTTCATGCGCAAAGGTTTTAAGCGCTCCGTGGTGTGTGGTGGCAATACAGCGCACGCCCTTTGAGGCCAGCTGCTCAAGGAACGCCTGAGCCAGGGCCGTACCTTCATCCGGATCCGTGCCGCTTCCGGCCTCGTCGATCAGTACCCAGCTTCCGGGATCTGACTGCTGGAGCACCTGTTTCATCCAGTAGAGCCGGGATGAGAACGTGCTGAGGTCATTGTCAATCGACTGTTCATCACCCATATCCATGTAGAGTCCGCTTACACATGGCAGACGCGCTCCTTCAAGCGCAGGAACGGGAACTCCGAACTGGGCGAGGGCGAGCGTGAGTCCGAATGTTTTCAGGGTCACCGATTTCCCGCCGGCATTGGGACCCGTAATAATGATCCCTTTTTCATCAGGATCCATTTCCAGATGGAGCGGAACCACATTTTTCTTTCCCTCTTTCAGGTTGTTGAACTTCAGCAGGAGCAGCGGGTTGCGGCATTCCTTCAGCGAAAGGTAACCATCGCCGGTAATCTCGGGAATGGTGCCCTGCCATCGCTGCCCGAGCCGGGCCGTTGCATAGCAGGCATCGATATAGCCGATCAGGTCGGTGTTGCGGGAAAGGGGGTCAGAATGTGCTCCAACCTCCCCGGTCACTTCACGAAGCAGACGCTCAACTTCCCTCTTCCACGAAGATTCCAGCTCGCGGATTTCATTGTTTTTCTCAAAAACCTCTACCGGTTCGATGTAGACGGTCTGGCCGGTTGCCGACGTATCGTGAATGAATCCCTTGACTTTTCTTTTGTGCTCGGACTTAACGGGGATAACCAGCCGCCCTCCACGCAGGGTGATTTCGTCATCTCCGGCAATGCCCGACTCTTTGCCACGACGCATGATATTGTTGAGCGCATTCCTGGCCTGCTGTTTCAGATTGTTTATCTGCCTGCTGATTCTGGCCAGTTCCGGACTGGCATCGGGCCTGATTTCGCCCTTGTCATCCACCACATTTGTGATCCGCCGCTCAAGATCCTTCAGGGTAGTCAGCTGGCCGGCTGTTTCCCAGAGTGCAGGCGCTTCTTCCTGTTTCCCCGAAAAAAAAGATCGCAGCGTGCGTGCCGACACGGCCCATTTCCCAATGCGAGAAAGGGTGATGCCGTCAAGAAGAAATCGTTCAATACGGGATTTTGAAAGTGCATCCGAAATATCTTGCAAGGTCTGGATCGGCGGTGGTTCTGACGATTCCAGCAGCCGCAGCATTTCGCCGGACTCGCGCAATCGTTTGACAACCGCGCCGGTATCGGCAACAGGTGTCCGTCCGGCAACAATGTCACTGCCGGAGGGGGTGGAGAGATATTCAGCGAGGGTCGCCCTGATTTTGTGAAACTCCAGCTTGTCAAGAGCAAAAACCGGCAAGGACATAAAAAATCACTGTTTCTGGATAATCCGAAATTCTGTTTCCGTTGAGAGAAAACGCAAGATACGAAGCATTTCCGGCACCGGTCATATCAAATTTTCAAATCAGGCCATGCACCGTTATCTTTTGTGCTCTAAAAGTATTTATGGTTATCACAATTCTCCTATTACTATTGGCAGGCATACTTGCCGGACTGATTGCCGGATTACTCGGTCTTGGGGGAGGTATCCTCTTTGCCCC
>Ga0207421_10003912_pt1 | contig 17483 bp, 12 predicted proteins | sample SodLakKL_010_SED_4_FD_187542 | JGI IMG/M metagenome (GOLD analysis project Ga0207421, IMG submission 187542) | Alkaline sediment microbial communities from Lake Tanatar, Kulunda Steppe, Russia - 8KL_010_SED (SPAdes) (version 2) | ecosystem: Environmental > Aquatic > Non-marine Saline and... | reverse complement strand
AAGAGAAAGAATCCTGGTTCAGGATAGATATGCCCGATGCCGTAGAATATACTGCTGAGCATACGATAACCGTAGAAGTGACGGCGACGAGTAAGTAAGAAGGAGTTAACCGGGTAGAAGAAAAAATAGAAGGAGTTTGAATTTTTGTTTTGAGGATTTTTCTGTATGAAGGAAAAGACATGGAGAAAATGTAGGTAAAAAATAGTTTTATCGGGAAATTATGGATTTTAAAAAAACAGTCTTTAAAGATTGTCTTTTGAGGTAATTTAGATGAAAGTATCCGGAGGATAATTGAGGATAAAATCGGCAATATGTATATTAGCCGCGCTGGCGTTTTTGTATAAGCCGGTTTCGGGAGAAGTGAAGGTTGATACTTCTTTCGTAAATCTATCGGTGCGCCCGTCGCATAGCGAACCCCCTTCGCCTGTTGACGATTTGCAGGCTCATGAGGTGGAGTATCAAACCTCAGATGATTTAGGAAGGGTGCGCCTTACCTGGACCGCTCCGGAAACTTATCTGAATACTAAGCTGGAAAAATATTATATCAGGTGGAGCACGGAGAGCGTAACCGGCGGGGAATATCAACAGTGGTGGGAGAATGCAGACGGTTTGAATATGACTGAACCGCTGCATGAGCCGGGAGAAGAGTTTGAGCGCAGTGTCTGCCGTGATAACGGATTATCGCCCGGGTCCACATATTACTTTTCAATAAAAGCTGTTGACGAGTTCGGAAATGTGAGCGGTATAGATGAAGGAACTCTTTCCGATGACCAGGCCTTTGCCGTGGCTTCATGGCCTGAATACGGTGCGGAGCCGGTAGAGGATTTGCGGGCTTATACATCGGATTATTCTGAATACGGAGAGAGAAGGGTGGATCTTGAGTGGACGGCTCCACCTCATACCGAGGGCGCCCTTATATCGGAATATGACCTAAGGCGCTCTACGATAAGTATGGAGGAGTTAGGTAATGATACAACTGCCTGGTGGCAGCAGGCAGATCGTATAGATAAAGGTTTTCTCAAAAACCGGTCCGATTCCCCGGGGGATGAAATAAGTTTCCGGGCTGATCTGGCAAAGGCCGGAGCTACATACTATTTTTCAATCAGGTCTTATGATGAATTCGGTGTTAAGAGTAAGATAGACGAAAATACCCGGGAGCTTCAGCAGGCTCATGCCAGGGCTTCCTGGGATAATATTCCTCCGGCTGCCATAGATGACCTTGAGGCGGAGAGGGGGCTGGCTGTAAGGTCTGCCAGGCTGGACTGGAGCGCCCCGGGTAATGACGGGATGGAGGGGAATATATACAACGGTCGGTTTATGATAAGGTGGTCCACGGACGCTTCGGCGGACTGGGAATCCGGGGATTGGGACGGTGGTGAGAGAAACATAGAGACTGAGATGGAGCCGGAAGAAGAATTTAATTATGTAATAGAGGAGCTGGAGCCGCTTACCACCTATTATTTCCATATATGGACATTTGACGGAAGCGGCAACCGGAGTGATATTTCCAATAAAGCCGATGTTCTTACCAGTGTGGAGATGATTTATGAGGGCATAGAAGTTGGGGGCTATGCGGATGATGATATCGACGGGGGGATAGAGCTTGAGTGGGAGTCCATGGGGGGAGAATACTATGTTTTAAAATATGATGAAAGAAGCAGTGAGGATATGGGGGGAACGAACGAAGACTGGTGGGAAGAGGCGGAGAGCGTTTATCCCCAGGAATGGATCCCCGCCCCGGATGGAGAAGAGGAGTACCGGAGTATCAACCTTCTTCCTCCGGGTGCAACCTACTATGTATCATTAAGGGCTGTAACCGGAAGCACCATGACCCCCGTGGGTAATGTGGCGAAGGTTGTCTCTGGGGATGCGGTGCCGAAAGCTCCGGAGGGCCTTGAGCTGGCACTGGAGGAAGAGGGGGTAAGGGTTTCATGGGATGAAAATCCCGAGCCGGATATAGATTTTTATCTTATTGAGCGCAGAAAAGACGGAGATGATTATTTTGTTGAGGTTTCTACCGCAGACGGAGTTGAGTATCTGGATGATGAGGTGAAATTCAACCGTCTTTATGAATACAGGATTAAGGTTTATGACTGGGCGGGCCATGAGAGCGACTTCAGTGAAATTGAAACCGTTTATACGGGAGAGAAAACTCTTTTTGATGATGTGGTGCTTCTCAGGATAGAAAATATTGGTGATGATAAGATGTCTATCAAATGGGATGCGATATCGGAAAGCAAAGACCTTAAAGGCTACAGGGTGGAGAAATCCGATAAACTGACCGCTTCCGGGGAGGGCTGGAGAGAAGCCGGTTTTGTTTACAGCACCTCGACTTTGCGTTATGAGGCTGGGCTGGAGGAAGAGGTTAAGTACTACAGGGTCCGTAGCGTAAGCTGGGCGGGTGATGAATCTTCGGGCTCGATGAGCATTGATACATCGGATGAGTTTAATCACCTCTATATAAGTTCTGATGAGGGCGCCGTTGTTAGAATCCCCTATAGTTTCGCCACCGAGCTTTATCCCCGCAATAACGACGGGGACTCCATAGCGCTTGAGGTAAATGAAAAAGAGGGAGGGGAATACCTGATGAAGTATGATATCAGGGCATACAGGGATGAAGATCATATTGAGGACTTCCGTTTTATGAATACACGGAAGGGCGCTGAAATAATTATGAATTACGGCGAGCCGGGTTCCGCCGGCGGGGGCAGCGTTACTTCTTCCAGGCCCCTTTCTATTTTCTGGCATAACGGGGTTAAATGGATGAGGCTCGGGGGCGTGGATGATGCTGAAAATGAAAGGATTTATACATATTCGCGCCGTTTAGGCAGGTTTGCCCTGGGGTATGGCGAGCTTGCCGATGAGTTTAAACTTAATTCGGTGGAACCGAAAATATTTACTCCCGAAGAAGGCGATTACAGGATAAATGAAGTTAGTTTTTATTTTGAGAACCCGAAGGGAAGCAAAGTAGACATAAGAATATTTGATGTTAACGGAAGGCAGGTAAGGAGCAACCTGAGAAGGGACGGGGAGAATAAAATGGTATGGGACGGCAGAGACGAAAGCGGAAATATTGTAAGAGGCGGGGTTTATATTTATCGGGTTGAGGCAGAAGGAAAGGTAATTAACGGAACAATAGTGGTGGCAAAATAATATGAATAAAAAAATCAAAAAAATAACGGAGATAGCGGCAGCGGTTTTACTGACGGTTCTTTTACCGGCGGGGGTGTCAGAAGCAGCCCGGCAGGAGAAGGGATTTGAGCTAATTGAGGTAAGTCCGCGGATTTTTACTCCCGGAGATGAAATGGACCGGGTGAAGTTTGATTTTGTTAATCCGAATTTCAGCGAGGTTTCTATAAAAATATATGATGTTGCGGGCAGGCTTGTCAGGAGCAGTATAAGTGAATTAAGCGAAGAAAAGATGTACTGGAATGGAAAAGACGAAAACGGGGAAGAGGTTCCCGTGGGGGTTTATTTATACAGTTTAGAAGCAGATGGTGAGAATATCACCGGACTTGTAGTGGTAGCGAAGTAATGAGGTGCAATAAAATGATAAGAATAAAAAGAAGGACAATAGCGGCGGCAGCCTTAATTATTGTTTTTGCTGCCGGAGAACTGCAGTCGGCTTTTGAGTACAGTGGCCGGGCTGCGCGGGAAGAGGGAATGGCAGGTGCTTTTGTCTCCCTTAGCGATGATTCATCCAGCGTGTTTCATAACCCTGCCGGTCTCTCCCGGCTTCAGGTGCCTCAGATGATGACCGGATACGGGGGTCTTTTTCTGGGGATGGATGACGGTGAGCTGACGAACAGCGTTATAACGGCTGCTTATCCTTTTGACGGGCCGGTTGGTTTTCTGAAGGACGAGTCAATTGGTGTCGGGTGGTCCAGGCTGGATGCCGGGGGTTTGTACAGGGAAGACTCGTTTGTTGTGGGGTTCGGCGCCGGCCTTGGCGGGGGGTTGAGGGCCGGTTTCGGAATAAATTTCCTGTCGGTAGGATACGGGGAGGATGATTATACACGCATAAACCCTGTTTTTGATTCCGGTTACAGCTCAAGCGCCATTTCCGGAGATATAGGGCTGATGCTTGATTACGGCAGGTATACATTTGGACTGGGGGCTTTTAATATCAACAGCCCGGATGTGGGCTTGAAGTATTCAAATGAAATTCCCCTGTCACTGAAAGGCGGGGTGACTGTGAACTATTTTTCAGGGAGTTTATCCCTGCAGGGTGATTATAATGAGGATGATTTTTCCTTTAAAGCGGGCGGTGAAAAGCATTTCTTAAACAGGAAAATTTTTGCCAGGGGCGGATTGAAGCTGGGAACAAGAAAGGAAAGGAAGGCCGCCCTGGGTATAAGCTATGACGATGCCTGGTACAGGGTTGATTATTCACTGGTCTATCCCCTTTCGGGTGTTACCAATACACTGGGTACGCATAAACTGAATGTCTCATTTTATTTTGGCGAGAGGGAGTTTCCTGAAAAGCCGGAGGTTGTCAGAGAGATACCCGAGGAGGTTGAGGATGAAGCGCCTGAAGAGCCAGAAGATCCCGAAGAGCCTGAAAGCACCGCTGAAGATATAGAAAGGTCTATAGAAAACACGAATGAGGCTGAGGAGCTGATGAATGACGGAAATTACAAAAGGGCTTACAGGCTTCTTGAGGAAGCAGCCGATTTATGGGACGGCAATACGGCTGCGGAGAAACTGAAGGAGCAGCTGAGACCCGTAGCCGAAGTTTATGAAGAGGTGGAGGATGAGGATTCTCTCAAGGCGCGTTCTGTTTCGGCATATTTTGAAGGAGATGGAGATAAGGCTGTCAACAGGATAAGGTATGCCTCCCAGCTTAATCCCGAAGATGATTCGCTGAAAGAGCTCCGCAGAATCATAGAAAGGGAGTTTTCCTCAGTCGCTTCTCAGCAGAGGCTTATACCGGGATTGACCGTGGTTGAGCAGAAACTTCAGGAGGTTCTGGAGTCGATATATGACAAGAGATGGACCAGGGCCATATCTCTTTGCGAAGAGGTCCTGGATCTTGAGCCGGATAATGTTCTTGCGCTAAAGCGCATGGGCAGCGCCTATTACGGAATGGGAAGCAGGGCGAGAGCAGAGGAAATCTGGAGAAGGGCCCTGGAACTGGATCCGGAAGACAGGGAGCTTCAGCATTACCTGGGTATGCGAGATGAGGTTCCTGATACTGACAACGCTTTATTGCGCGAGTTTGAAAATGCACTCAATTACTATAATAAACTCGTTGAAGCAGGGGCCGGAGCCGATACCAGGATACAGGTTCTCGAGAGAATAATCGCAACCTATGAAAACCGGGATGTGGATCTGGATTCTTTAAGAAGGGAATTAAACAGGCTGAGATAATTTAATAGGTATATGCAGATAGGCGGTAGTAAGATAAAACGGTGAATTAAAGTGGAGTTAGCCACTATGAACCTTGAAATGCGGTAAAGGGTTGACTTGACAAAGGCTGCATTGTGGCATTACTATTAGATAATAATGCTTATATATATCTTAATTATAATTGTATCTGTGGTTCTGCTTTATGTTCTTCTGAGACTCTTTGAGAAGTTTATGGGAAAACACGGGGCTGTTTTGGCCGACAGGTTCGGCGGCAGTATTGATACGAAGAAGTTTGTGGAGAACCTGAATCATACCTGTCTTATTATTTCTTTTGTTCTGCTGGTTATTTCGGTAATGCCCGAAATAAACAGCGTTCTCTTTGTGACAATGGCGATATTTTTTAGTCTTCGCTCTCTGAGAGGACCCATGTCTATTTTCAGGGGGGCATGGATGTTCATAGGCAGTTTTTTGATGGGGGTTGTAATAAGTATGCGGGCCACCGCGATGATTGCCCCGCAAATTCTGGCAGGGGCTTTTTTAGCTTCTATTCCGTTTCTTATATTTGGTTTCGGAAAAACGAAGATAAAGAAAAAGGAGAGATAATGGAAGGGAAAAAGAAAATCCTTGTAGTGGATGATAACAGCCAGGCGGTAGAGATGCTTACGATGATTCTCGAGGACAATGGCTTTAATGTTATAAAGGCTTATGAGGGAGAGTCGGGTTTGCTAAAGACGAGGGAGCAGAAACCTGATTTAATAATACTGGATATCAGACTGCCGGATATTGACGGTTTTCAGGTATGCGAAGAGATAAAAAACGATCCGGATGTTTTTCACATTCCGGTGGTGATGCTGACGGGAAAGGATAAGGGGGATGATTTTGACAAGGCGATGAATAAGAAGGCCGACTGGTATATAATAAAACCTTATGATGTCGGTCATCTTCTTAAAGTCGTTGACAAGCTGCTTGGCTGATATCTGATGTCGCTGAAACTGAGCTTCAGAAAGAAAATAATTATCGTTGTTCTGTGTCTGGCGACACTGCCGCTTCTTCTTTTCGGGATGAATGCGCTGCGTATTGCGGATCGTTTCCATAGGTCTTCGGAAAGAACAAAAGAGAGGCTCCTTGAAAGTCTGAAAAGTCAGTCAGAGGATTATTTCATCCGGCTTAATCAGAACCTGGGTTTTATTGAAAGGGTGGAGGCAAGAGATGAGGGACGTATCGGTTCTATTCTTTTTAGCGCTCTGGAGTCGATCAGGGAGATGGAATCCGTAGCTTATATAAGTGGCGGTGAGGTTGATATTATTCTGGGGGATGAAAAATTTTCATCTATGGAAGAAAGGATTTCTTCTATAATAGGGGAGTCTGAAGAGGTAAGGGAACTTACCATTTGCGATGGGTTTGAGAAAAACGCGAATATGTATTTTAATATGTATTATCCCCTGGATGACTCTTCCGAGGAGGCATTGTTTATGACTTTTTCTCTGGAGGAGCTGCAGAGAAAATTAGAGGCAAACAGGGTGGAGGATACGGGTGTGTTTGCCCTGGTGAATGAATCGGGAAGCGTTTTTGCTGGTGCAGACGATAGTTCAGACCGCTTTAGGGAAACCGAAATAGGAGGGTATTTAAAAACTTCCCCCGGAGGGAAAATAGACGGAAGCTCTGAAGGATACCGGTTTATGGGCCGCCGGCTTGAGGTTCTCTGGCCAATGTGGCTGGTTTTTACGCAGGAGAGGCGGGAGGCCGAGGCCCTGACGGGCAGGCTGAAGACGGGAACTTTTATTTTTCTGATTGTGATGTTGTTTTTCTCCGCAGGGATAAGTTATGTTCTGGCAAGTGATTTCAGCAGGCCTATTTCCAGTATGCTAGAGGCGGTCAAGAAAAATTATTCTGGAGAGCTTAAGGAAAAAGCCAGGCTTTCAAAAAAAGACAGGGGGGAAATGGCTCTTTTAATAAAGGGCTTTAATAAGATGATAGACGGCTTGAGAGAGGCAAGACATAAACTTATTGAGAAAGAGAAGATGGCGGCGGTGGGAGAGATGGCAAGCGTAATAGGGCATGATATAAGAAACCCTCTTTCGGCGATAAAAAACGGTGTTTATTTTTTAAATTACGCTGTGGAAACTGATAATGAGAGGGTGAAAAAATCGCTGGATATAATTGATAGGGAAATAGCTACAATTTCCGAAATAATTGAAAATCTTCTTGGGTATTCCCGCCAGAGGCCTCCTGCTCTGGAAGAGGTGGATGTTAACGCTCTTATTGACGAGGCGATTTCAATTATTGATATTCCGCAGAATGTAAGGATTATTAAAGAGTACTCGAACCAGCTTGGAAACTACCATCTTGACAGGGGAGAGATGAAGCAGGTTTTTGTCAACATTATTAATAATGCAGTGCAGGCCTGTCAGGATGAGGGGGGCGAGGTGAGAATAAAAACCCTCAGCGAAAAAACAAGTGGTTTGCAGCTGAGGGTCAAGGACACGGGAGTAGGGATACCAAGAGAATTGCTTGATAAAATATTTAAAGCATTCTATAGTACGAAGAAAGGAGGAACGGGCCTGGGGATGTCTTCTGTAAAAAATATTGTGGAGAGACATGAAGGCGCGATTAATATAAGGTCTAAAGAAGGTAAAGGAACTGAGATTATAATATCCATCCCTTTACTTAAAATAGAAGAGAAGAAGGCAATTAAAGAGTGAATATCTTTTTTATATATAAGGAGTGGTGTTGTGAGTAACGAAAAAAATTGGAAAATGATGATAGTTGATGATGAAATTGACCTTCATGCAACGTTAAAGTTTATCTTTGAGGATAATGGGTTTGATGTTGAAATGGCGGTCAGCGGGATTGAGGCATTAAAGAAAATAAAAGAAGAGAGGTTTGATGTGATTCTGCTGGATTTATGTATGCCTGAAATGAACGGCCTTCAGACATTCAGGGAGATAAAGAAGATATCGCCTTCGACTGCGGTATTTATGATGACCGGAAACAAGGAGAGTTCTCAGTTAAAAAAATGCATAGATGAGGGAGCCATAACGGCTGTCTATAAGCCTTTTTCAGTGAACAATCTGCTCGAGATAATGAACAAAGTGGTAAAAAGGCCTGTGGTTTTAGTGGTGGATGACAGAGGTGACGACAGGACTATTTTGCGCAACGCTCTTGAAATACATGATTTCCGGATTGTTGAGGCATCAAGCGGCTTCGAGGCGGTCGAGAAGGCGCAAAGAGGGGATTTTGATATATGTCTTATTGATTACAGGATGCCCGGAATGAACGGTATTGATACGATTGAAAAGGTAAGGGATATAGCCCCTGAAGCGGCTCTTGTTTTGGTGTCGGCCTTTACTCTGGAAGATGCCATCAAAAAGGAATTAAAACAGAAAAAAGGAGTTACTTTTTTAAAGAAACCTTTTGAGATAAATAATTTAGTGGATATAATAAAAGGCGAAGGAAAGGGGAGGAAATCAGTCAGTTGGGATAAGTGAAAAATGAGTAAACCTAGAATATTAATAGTTGATGATGATAAGTCTGTGGTTGAAACGCTATCTTACATACTCGAGAAGAATGAATTCAGCGTAAGCACGTCTCAGGACGGCGTTTCTGCTCTTGAGAAGGTAAGATACGGGGATTTCAATATAGCGATTCTGGATTACAAGATGCCGGATATGAACGGGGTTGTGCTTGCAAGGGAGATTAAGCGCGAGAATAAGAACATTGAGGTCATAATATTAACGGGAAAAGCGACCCTGGAAAGCGCTATCAAGGCAGTAAAAGAAGATGTGTTTGATTATCTCATTAAACCCGTGAATCCCGAGGAACTCATCAAGGCCATGCAGGGAGCGCTTGAAAAGCAGCGACTTGTCAGAAAAAACCAGGAGCTTATATGGGAATTGAGAAAGAAGAATAAGGAGCTGGAAAGGGTAAACAAGTTTAAGAGCGGTCTTATTTCAATGATCTCCCACGATTTGAGTTCTCCGATAAGCTCTCTTAAGGGGTTTAATGAGTCTTTTCTAAAAGGGTTTTTAGGAGAGCTGACACCTAAGCAGAGGAAAGTTATAGAGACGGAGAATAAAGCAATTGATACTATGATGGATCTGATTAACGGGCTACTGGATATGCAGCAGATTGAAGCGGGAAAGCTGAAGATGAATAAAAAACCCTGCTCAATTGTAAAAGACGTTATAGAGCCCCTCCTTGAAAGATTTTCGGTTCATGCCAGGGAAAAGAATATTGATTTAAGGTTGAAGTGCGATAAAAGTATTCCAAAAGTCAATATTGATCCCAGCAAGATTTCTCAGGTTGTTCAGAACATACTGCAGAATGCAATAAAGTTTACTCCGGATGAAGGCTGGGTGGAGGTAAGGGTTAAGGATGTCGATGAAAAAAACATAGAGGTTAATGTTCAGGATTCAGGAAGGGGCATTCCACCCCATGAGCTTAATTCTATATTTGAAGTTTTCTACACTAAAAATGATATGGAGTTTTCACCTGCCGGCAGGGGCCTTGGATTGTCAATATGCAAGGAGATTATTAAAGCTCACAATGGAATGATATGGGCTGAATCGTCTGGTTTGAATCAGGGAAGTACTTTTATATTTGTATTGCCTAAAAATGGAGAGTGATTTCCTGATTTTATTTGTTTTCAGGCGGTTTTTCCGCAGGGGTTTTTGGAGGAAACCGTATGGATAAAAAAATTCTAATAATAGAAGATGAAGAGATTATTGCTCAGATGATACAGGATAATATGGAAGCCAGGGGATATAAAGTGGTAGTTGCTTATAACGGGATAGAGGGGTTGAGAAAGGCTGAAGCTTACTCGCCGGATCTTATAGCGCTTGATATTATGATGTCGGGGCTTGATGGAATTAATGTTCTCAGGAGGCTGAAAAAAAATAAAAAGACAAAAGATATTCCTGTAATAATACTTTCTATAGCTGAGAGTTACAGAGAAAAAGGATTGGAAATGGGGGCGGCGGCTTTTGTGAAAAAGCCGTTTGATTTCAGCGCGCTGGATGAGAAAATCAGGAGTTTCTCAGATGAAAAAAAAGTAATGGTTGTAGATGACAATAAAGACACATTAAAGCTAATAAAAACCAGGTTGAATACTATGGGATATGAAGTGGTTTGCGTCACTGATGAGAAAAGTTTGTTTGATAGACTGGGAGATGAGAAACCCGATGTTATATTAATGGATATAGTTCTTCCGGGAAAAGACGGTCTGGAAATAATCCGAAAACTTAAGGGCAGCCGGGAGTACTCGGGCATACCTATTATCGCTTTTTCGGGATATGTTTCGGATGAGGTGTTTGAAAGTGAGATTGCGGGGGTGGATGAGTATATAAGCGGTAAATTTAATGAAGATACGCTGGCTGAGCTTGTAAGAAAGTACATAGGATGAGGTAAATAATAAAAGGAGCGCTGAATGAATAAAAGAGTTCTTGTTGTTGATGATGACAGGGTTTTTCGCAGTGTGGCGGAGGAGTTTTTGAAAGGAATGGGATACAGCGTAAAAACCGCAAAAGACGGGGAGGAAGCTGTTGAGCTGGCGTTTGCCGAACCACCGGATATAATGATACTGGATATTGTTATGCCCGGAATGAACGGCCTTCAGGTGTGCAAAAAAATAAAAAAAGAAGAAAAAACGAAAGATACTGCGGTTATTATTGTTTCCGGTGATATTAATGAAATAGAGAAGGGGTTTGATTACGGCGCTGATGACTGCATATCAAAACCGCTTGACTGGGATGAGCTTGCCCAGAGAATAAAGGAGATATGAAAATTTGACCGAAAACCGCGAAGTTATTGATAACAAATATGTAATTGACCGTCTAATAGGAGTCGGCGGCGGGGCTTTCGTGTATAAAGCCTGGGATACAATGCTGCATAAGTTTGTTGCCGTAAAAAAGAAAAAAATACATAAGGAATATGCAAAGGATGTTAAGTTCCGGGAAATGTTCCGTAACGAAGCCGTAAATACTGCAAAGCTTGAACATGAAAATATAGTAAGGGTGGTTAATTTTATTGAAAAAGACGGCGATTACTATATGATAATGGATTATGTCAACGGGGTTGACTTTGAATATCTTTTGACAAAATGCAAAAAAAGAAACATTTCTGTTCCCAGTGAAATAGCCGTATACATTATAAGCGAGATTGCTAAGGCTCTGGATTATGCGCATAATCTCAAAGATGAAGCAACCGGAGAACCTTTAAATATTGTGCATAGGGATATTTCTCCGGGAAATATAATGCTTTATTACAACGGAAGGGTCAAGCTTACCGACTTTGGAATAGCCCAGGCCGGCAGAGGCGCTCCGGACGACGGAAAGATACAGGGAAAGATTTCATATATGTCTCCGGAGCAGGCAAAGTGTAAGAAGGTCGACGCGCGCTCAGACCTTTTCAGCTGCGGGCTGGTTCTCTACGAGGCGCTGAGCGGAGAGAAGGCCTACAAGGGGGATACCGAGATTAAAAGGTGGAAAAAGGCGAAGGACGCCGATGTTGATTTTGAGGTTCTACGTCAAAAAGGAGTGGATGAGGGATTAATATACGCTCTTAAAAAGGTTCTTCGGGGAAATCCTTCCGAAAGGAGGCAGAGCGCAACTGAGTTTTTTATTGATTTAAAAAAGTATTTAAGCAAATGCGGAAGCACTGAAGAAATAAAGAGAAAATATCTTCATTTTCTAAACTGTGTTTTGGAAGAAGAAATTTACGCTGCGGAAAAAGAAAAACAGAAAGACCTTTCAATTAAGTATAAAGTGGATGAAGAAAGTGATGAGGAAGAAAAAGCTGAAGAGAAAAATTTAAAGAATAAAAAAGGAAAGATAAAGAAGAAAAAGGATAACAAAAAGGAACTAAAGGCAAAAAAGAAAGAACATAAAAAGAAAAAACGCAGAGAAGAAAAGGAGCGAAGGAAAAAACTTAAGAAATACAGAAAAGGCGGCGGCGCAAAAAAGGTAGTAAAAACCCTCATGGTGCTTATAATAATCGGGGCGGCCGGATACGGGTACTACTATTATACGCAGGACGGAGATTTTCGTGGTATTTTTGAGGCAGGGCTAATTGTGGATACGAATCCGACCGGCGCTAAAATAGAGATAATAGATACTTTGGGAAGAAATATTATCGCAGATGATAGGACTCCGGTGGATATAAGCGAGGTGGAGCCCGGCGAATACGAAGTGAGAACATGGACCGAGGATTTTAGCGTGGTTTCAAGAGATATGAAAGTTGAGCCTAATGAAGACTCGATAAGTGTAGTTATAGCAAACTCCAAAGAAGAAAACGGAAGATTCATATTGCCTTTTGAACTGGAGATAGTGGTGGAATCAAGACCTTCGGGAGCAGCAATATATATAAATGAAGAGCGGGTTGGATATACTCCTCACAGGCAATCACTTCAGGTCGGAGAGCATAATTTTCGTTTAGAAAGGAGAGGGTACGAGACAATAGGGGTTGAATCTCCTGAAAGGAGAGAAATATCAAGGCTCAGAGCTGTATGTTACATAGATATGGCGAGGCCTTTTGAAGAGCAGGCTGGGATAGACCGCAGATTCTGGGATGCTTCAAAGACTCGGACAAATGAAGGAAAAAGGGTAAGTTTGCGCGGTTACATGAAAAGCAGGGATTAAATGGAAAAACTACGCAAAATAAGCAATCAGTATGTTATAGTCAACAAAATAGGCGAGGGCGGGTTTGCCACTGTTTATAAAGCGGCTGATGTAGCTCTTAGAAAGTTTGTTGCTGTAAAAAGAATAAAAAAAGAATATACAAAAAACAAAAAAATTGTGGATATGTTCCGCAGCGAAGCGGTAAATACGGCGAAACTGGAGCATGAGAACATTGTCAAGGTTATAAACTTCATAAAAGAAGAGGAAAATTACTTTATTATTCTTGATTATGTAAAGGGCGTTGATCTGGAGTATCTTATAATGAAAAACGCCAGGAACAAAAGAATAATGCCTTCTTCGCTTGCTGCTTATATAATGCTGCAGACCCTGAAAGCGCTGGATTATGCGCACACTTTTAAAGATGAATTAACCGGAAAAGAAATGAATTTTGTCCACTATGATGTATCTCCTGGAAACATAATGCTCTATTATAACGGCAGAATAAAACTTACCGATTTTGGAATAGCAAAAGCTGGAAAGGCCGCCCAGAAAGGGATAAGGGGAAAAATATCATATGTTTCTCCCGAGCAGGTCAAGGGGGAAGAAGCCGGGCCTCTTTCAGATTTGTTCAGTGCGGGGCTGGTTTTTTATGAGGCCCTTACCGGAAGGAAAGCGTATAAGGGTAGTATATCCGCGAAGCTAAGACAGGCAAAGAGCGCCAAGGTAGATTTGGGCGTATTAAAAAAGAAAAGAAAAACGCCGAAACAACTTATAAAAATTGCGGAAAAGCTCTTGAAGAAAGACCCCGGAAAAAGATACCAGTCGGCGAGAGAATGCATCAGTGATCTGGAAGCCTATTTAAGCAACAAAAAAGGAATTTATGAGTGGGAGTCAACTTATAAAAAATATTTGGAAAAGAGACTCAAAGCTGAAATAAGCAAGGCCGAAGAAGAGCTGAAAAGGGAAGCGGAGACCGACTTTAGCTGGTTAAGAGAAGAAGGCAAGCCGATAAGGAAAAAAAGAAAACCCGAAAGTCAGATAGTAAAAGAAGGAGAAAAAACAGCAGAAAGCGAGGAAACGGATAAACCGCCGGAATACGGAGAAATATCAGAAAAGGATGTAAAAAAGAAAAAAAAGAAGCCTGAAGATAAGGCTGAGGGCTCAAAGAAAAAGGATGAGGATTCCGCCGCTGAGTTCAGGAAGAAGCTGAAGAAGGCGAAGAAAAAGAGAGAAAAGAAGAAAAAGAAACCTGAAAAGCCTGAGGGTTCAAAGAAAAAGGATGAGGATTCCGCCGCTGAGTTCAGGAAGAAGCTGAAGGAGGCGAAGAAAAAGAGAGAAAAGGAAAAAAAGAAGCCTGAAGATAAGGCTGAGGGCTCAAAGAAAAAGGATGAGGATTCCGCCGCTGAGTTCAGGAAGAAGCTGAAGGAGGCGAAGGAAAAGAGAGAAAAGGAGAAAAAGGATGAGGATTCCGCCGCTGAGTTCAGGAAGAAGCTGAAGAGGGTCAAAAAGTCTGCGAAGAAAAAAACCGGTTACTCCAAAGGGGAAGACAAAAAGAAAAAAAAGATTAATGGACGGTCAAAAAAGAGAGATAAAACTGTAGCGCCCGAAACTAAGCAGCTGCGGAAAAAGAGTTTCAGTGAAGAAGAAAAAGAAAAAACCGTAATTGATTTTGTTCTGGATACTGCAAAAAGGTACAGAAAAATATTTGTGTCGGTCGTTTTTTCTCTTATTTTCGCTGCCTTGATTTTTTCCGCAATTGATACCTTTATTCATATGACACCGGTAGGCCTGAAAATTCATAATTTTATATGGCCTCCTGCAATAAGCATTGATACATTTCCATCGGGAGCGCGAATAAGAATATATGATGAAGATGATGTGGATATTATAGAAGAGGGAGGGTATCGCAGAACAACGCCTTCATATGTAGAGAAGATATCGCCCGGCACCTATACTTTGGAGCTTTCAAAGGATGATTATGGCGAAATGAGCCGTGTGATAACTGTTCTTGAGGATTCCGCCGGTGAAAAAAGAGTAACAATTGCGGATGCCCGGAGGGAAGGGGACATGTATATTGTTCCGTTTCAGGTAAGGGTGGATGTTGATTCCGTTCCGCCGGATTCAGTTCTTTTAATAAACGGAATAAATGTAGGAAGTACGCCGTTTACCGGTGATCTTGAAATCGGAAAACATTCCCTGCAGCTTGTGAAGGAAGGATATGAGGTGCTGGGTTTACAGCAGATTCCGGAGCAGAAAGAGACAGGAGTATGTGTCATAGATACCTCCAAGCCCGCATCAAGGCAGGATATGGTAGATGAAAACTTCTGGGAAATAGGTGACGAGAGGCTCCCGGACAGAAAGAAAAAGCTGAATGTGACGGGTTCTTTATGGAAATATGTAACAATAGAGTCAGAACCCGACGGGGTTGATGTTAAGCTAAAAAATAAAGATACCGAAGAAATAAGAGAGCTGGGAGAAACCCCTCTGCGGGATTTGAAAATCGGTTTCGGTGAATATGTGCTGGAAGCCCGCAGGGATGGGTATAAAACAACCGAGAAGACATTAACAGTTGATGCCGAGTTAGAGGAAGTTAAGAATATTCAGCTAAAAAGATATGTAAATATAAGGGCTTTTCAGGAGGGAACGGACAGGGAGCTCAATGCTGATGTTGTAATGTCAAATCCCCGAATAGATACGATAAGAGGAAGAACACCCATTGAGGCGGCTCTTCCTCTTGAGAACGTTGATTTTTCGGTTAGAAGAGAACCTTCCTATCATCCGGTCAATGTTAGAAGAGATGTCGCTGATTTGGATGATACATACATTGTAGAAATGAGATTAAGAGCCCCTCACCTTACGGTTAATGTCAGCGATTATGTCACCGGAGAGGGCATTGGTTCGGCAGAGGTCCTGATTAACGGGGAGCTCTGGAAAGAGACTGACTCATCCGGAAGGGCTAGGGGGTTTATAGAAAAACGCCCCGGCGAGTATGAAATAGAGGTTAAATCGGATAAGTATGAAGATGAAAGACACAGGGGCCGGGTAGAAATATACAGAGGTCAAAGAAGAGAGCACGATGTTAGATTCGGCGCTCCCAGAGATGGAACTGTCTGGCTTAAGCTGCCTTCCGGTTACAGTATTGATTCGGTTTATATTAATGAGGAGGAAGTTGGAATTGCTGATGGCAACATAATAAGCGGGGTTTCAAGAGGAGCTCATAATATAAGGGTAGATCTTTTTGATGGAAGGGGGCTTGAAGGAGAGTTTAATCTTACCGAGCCGGATCAGGTTGTAATGTTGAAAGCACCGGAGGATGAGGATACGCTTAACCTTCACAGCCCGCCTGTGTTGAGCGTGGTGGTGAAAGATTATGCTACCGGAGATGCCCCGTCAGGCGCGGAAATTTTAATAAACGGTGAAACAATCGGTGAAACAGGGGATGACGGGAGGCTTTCTGCATCCATTTTAAAACCCGACGGATATTATGTAATTACGGCCCGTGGCGCGGGAACTCCCGAGGCCTTATCCGCGGTAGAGCTTCAGAAAGACAGGGAAAAGGAGATTGATATAAAAATAAACTCTCCGGAAGACGGGACAATAATAATTGATGCAGAAGACGGGATAGATGACGCCAGGGTGTATATAAATGAGGTTTTCAGAGGTCAAAACGCAAGCCTTCTTTCCGATATTGCAAGAACAAGGAACCTTGTGAGGATAAGTTCGGAGAATTTACAGGATGAGGTCTCGGAAATAATTGAAATTACAGGGCGAAGGTCGCTTGTGGTTTTAAGGTTGAAAGCAACTCCGGAGGGTATGACTCTTGAAGAGATTGATCCCAGGGGTTATTTGCATTAGGGATAAAAGGACTATTTGAAATATTTAAAAAAAGAAAATATTTTAGTGTGGGGGATTATGCTGGCAGCAATGCTTTGGGGTAGCTCATATGGAGGAGAAAATAGCCTGAATCTCAGCCCGATGTTTTATGAAAAAGGTGAGAGAAATGTTGAAAACCCCGAATATGCGATTGATGGCGACACTGACACATATTCCCGGGTTGACTGTACGGAAGACACAGAAGAATCAATAAGATACTACGGGTGGGATGGCGCCCCGGAGTTGGAGGAGCCTGATGACGGGGTGTGGGTAAACTCCCTTTCCACATTCAGCCTGACCGGCGGTTTTCTACAGGATTCGCCGGATTTATATGTGCTTTACAGCGCGACCGGTACCGATAAGTCCGAATATGAAATAAAGGCAACCACCGACTCCGGAAGCAGTTTTTTTACCCTCGTTAAAAGCACGGAAGTTACCGATTCCGAGGTGTTAAAATCATCCCAAACGCTCTCTTCCGGACAGGATTTCGCTGAACTTGAGATTAGAATAAATACAGAAAAAGATGAAACGCCTGATGATAAATTTTTAAGGGTGCATGAAATAGCAACAGAGGGAGAGTTTGTCTCAGATGCAGATGTAAAGTATGAGGTTCAGTTTTCTTCAGTTTCAGCTGTATTTACCAAGGGG
>Ga0207421_10003910_pt1 | contig 17498 bp, 15 predicted proteins | sample SodLakKL_010_SED_4_FD_187542 | JGI IMG/M metagenome (GOLD analysis project Ga0207421, IMG submission 187542) | Alkaline sediment microbial communities from Lake Tanatar, Kulunda Steppe, Russia - 8KL_010_SED (SPAdes) (version 2) | ecosystem: Environmental > Aquatic > Non-marine Saline and... | reverse complement strand
ATACCTTCAGCCTTTCAGAAATAGACAGAGCATTTGATCTTTTCTTCCAGGGGCAAACCGCCAAAGCAGTAATTAAATTTTAGGGGTAGATTGTTTTTTGAAGTTTTTTATGGGAGAATATTTATTTTCTCTTATTCGACTATATATTATTTGTATTAGAAATATTAAATGCATAATGGTCGTTTATATGGACTATTTGTACTTTATTAAATTGTAAACCTTGGGGCATTGTAATATAAATGCACATTTTTATAAAATATTATATGTATACTTGACTGTATACATATAATATGCTATTGTTTTTATATAGATTAATTTTACATATATCAAATATATCAAAAAATTAATAAAGTTACGGCAAAAGCATGATTTTGTAAAAAGTAAAACTATTAAAGTAATTATCATATAATCAATTTAAAGACTTTTTTTAAGAAGTACATAATGGAAAATGTAAATAAAATAGTAAAGAAGTATGTCTTTTGATAATGGAGGGATAATATAGAAAAGCTGTTTTGGTAAAGTATACAGTCAGGATTTGGATGAGAAATTTAATTAATTAAAGCAGAAAAATAGTATGAATTCACAAAAATATTTTTATTGTTTTCAAAAAATATCATATAATGGAATAAATATGATATAAAAAATTGTTTATTATTATTACATCATTTAGGTTCTTTATTATATATATTTGTTAAAAAAACATCCTGTTAGCTTAATTAAAAAGAGCAATATAAAGGATGTTTTAAAAAATAAAAAAGGGAGGAATTAATTAGCATGAGCCACAAAAGACTTATGGTAATGTTGGCAGTTAGTATTTTGGCTATAATGATGGTTTTACCAGTCGGAGCAGTTTCATTCAATCAGGCACCGGAGCTTGATCCTCTAGTAGAGGAAGGAGAATTACCTTCTGTGGAAGAACGTCTTCCCGAAAACCCCCAGGAAATAACTCCTCATGATCGAATTGGTGATTATGGAGGGACCTGGAGATTTTTCATTGATGGAACACATGCTACCGATTATATGATGAGTTTTAGTCACACAGGGCTCCTGAAATGGAGCAAATGTCAGACAGAGTTTAAAGCTGATCTTGCGGAAGATTGGGCGGTAAATGAAGAAGGAACAGAATTCACTTTTCATCTTAGAGAAGGATTAAGATGGTCTGATGGAGAACCATTTACTACAGAAGATGTAGAATTCTGGTATGAAGCCATCTTATCTAATGAAGAAATTACGGCAGCACCTGATCCATTTTATCAATCTAATGGTGAATTAATGGAACTTGAGATTATCGATGATACTTCTTTTACATTTGTTTTTGAAGAACCCAATGGTTTGTTTTTGAATCATGTAACAACACATAACAGTTATGATTTCTTTGCCCCCAAACATTATCTAAAACAATTTCACATAGATTATACTGATGAAGGAGAAGTTATGGTAATTGCTGATGAAGAAGGATATGATGAATGGTATGAGTTGTTTGGATCCAAAAATGATACCTGGACACTGCATAATCCTGATCGTCCTTATATGCATCCCTGGGTTCCAACAACCGAACCCCCCTCTGACCGATTTACTTTTGTCAGAAATCCTTATTTCTACAAAGTAGATACAGAAGGGAACCAATTACCCTATCTAGATGAAGTAGTACTTGATATTAGAGAAGATGAAGTAATTATCATGGAAACGGTGGCCGGTACTCCAGATTTCCAGCCACACGAAATTATCCAGTTCCGTGAATTACCTATGTTGATGCAAAACGCTGAATCAGAGGGGTATGAAGTTTTACTTTGGGACCATCTGACAGTTACAGAACCAGCACTCCATCTCAATTTTAATACAGAAGATGAGGTGCTGAATGATTTGTTTCACACAGCTGATTTTCGGAAGGCTCTTTCTCTTGGTATGAATAGGGAGAGGATGTCCCAGATGTTGTACAACGGAGTGGCCGAACCTGCTCAACCATCACTTAGTCCTGTTTCTCGCTATTACAGAGAAGAATATTTAAAAGCATATACAGAATATAAGCCAGAAGAGGCAAAAGATATGCTGCTAGATATTGATATACTTGATTTTGATGATCAGGGCACCCTTATTGGCCCTGATGATGAACCCATAAGTATTGAAGTTATGCTTCCTACTGGGTGGCCCCAGATGGTTGATGTCCTGGAACTTGTTGAAGAAGATTGGGCAGATCTCGGTATTGATCTGATTATTAACCCGGTTGATCCAGGCTTATACTGGACAAATAAACCGGCTGGAGATTATGAAATAGATGCCTGGCCTTTTGCAAAATCTGCTCGAGATCCTAATTTACTGCCAAATTCAGTAAACAGCTGGGCTCCTGATTATGCCCGCTGGTATATAGCAGGTAGAGAAGAAAATGATAATGCTGTTGAACCTCCATCTGAAATCAAAGAATTGTTTGATATCTGGGATGATATTCAGGCAACAGCAGATCAAGAAGAGCATGATGAATTATATGATACGCTATTAAAAAGACAGGCTGAAAACCTTTGGATTATTGGGACTATTGGTCTTTTACCAAAGGTTATGCCCAAAGGGAATCATTTTCATAATGTTCCTGAAGAATCAACCTGGTCCTGGCATCATGGTCACTATATTGGGCAAAATGAGGTGTCACAGTATTTTATTGAAGAAGATGCACAGTAGGAATTAATACAAATGAATTCAAAAGAAAAGCAGGATAGAAAAATATCCTGCTTTTCTCCTTTTTGAATTTTTAGCTGCATGTAGTTAAGCATTTTTTTATAAAAATAGCTGATATTGCAGATATTGTACTATGCACAAACCAAAATAATGAGCAAACGAAGAAAATAATGACCTTCTAAAAAAAACTGCAAAAAATTATTAAAAGGCCATTGGAAAATTCTTTGTTTTCATGAACTCGCTTACTATATTTTCTATTAACATAAGTGCATAAATTTAAAAGGTGGTACTTTTTCAATAGTCTCCCTCTAATTATTTTGTCTTGATGTAAGTGCTGACAAATTGTTAATAGCTAACTCAATATGGTAAGATAAGTTTGAGAAACGGAAAGCTGCTTAAAGAAGAGGTATCCGTGTGGTTTAGTAATGGTTCCATGAATAAATGCTGGTCTTGCATTTATAAATTGTGTTTTAAATGGGAAAAAGTTTATTATTAATGTTGATTAAAAGGAGTGTTGTGGATGCTCAATTATTTATTTCGTAGAGTATTAATCATGATACCCATGTTATTTTTTATATCTGTATTTGTCTTCTTTCTGATTCAATTACCTCCTGGAAGTTATGTAGAATCTTACATCAGCCAGCTGCGTTCTCAAGGAGCAGAAGTTACTGAATCTCAGGTCCAGACCATTATTCAAAGATATGGTCTAAATCAGCCATTTTATATACAATATATTTCTTGGGTGAAAACCTTTCCTTCCGGACATTTTGGGGGCTCATTTTTATATGGAGGTCGTAGGGTCTGGGATGTGATTGCTGAATATTTGGGTTTTACTCTGTTAGTAGCTTTTTCAACACAGTTATTTACAATAATTGTAGGAATTCCCATAGGTATTTATTCTGCTACTCATCAGTACACTATTCAGGACCATATTGTTACTTTTTTGGGATTTATAGGTTTATCGATTCCTAATTTTTTGCTGGCTTTGATTTTAATGTTTGTAGGATATTATTATTTTGATATGGGAGTTTTAGCAGGACTTTTTTCCGATGAATATATAGAGGCTTCCTGGAGTATAGGACGTGTTATAGATTTACTGAAACACCTCTGGATTCCTGTTATTGTCCTGGGAACAGCAGGCACTGCTGGTTCTATAAGAGTTATGCGGGGTAATTTACTGGATACATTAAATCTACAATATGTTCAAACTGCTCGGGCAAAAGGTTTAAAAGAATCAATTGTTGTCTATAAACATGCTGTACGTAATGCCATTCATCCGGTGATTATGGGTTTAGGAATGAATCTTCCAATGTTAATATCTGGAGCTACAATAGTGTCGATTGTTCTTTCACTGCCAACTCTGGGCCCAATTCTTTATAACGCACTTATGTCACAGGATATGTATCTTGCAGGCACTATACTGTTATTTCAAAGTGTACTGCTTTTAATAGGGAATTTGCTGGCTGATGTAGCTCTGGCAGTAGTTGATCCTAGAATTAAATATGAATAATATTTTCATCAAATTGCTGGGGTGATTTATAAATGGATTCTGATTTAACATATGAAAAAAAACAAAAAACATCAGAGACAGAAGATAAAAAAGAAAAAAATGAAGCTCTATCACAGAAAAAATTAATGTGGAGAAAGTTCAAAAGGAATAGAGTGGCAGTGCTGGGATTACTTGTAATAATATTTATTTATTTTCTTGTCGGATTTGCAAACTTTTTTTCTCCTTATCCTCAAAATAAGAGACATGAATATTACACTAATAAACCTCCTCATATTGTAAATTTTTGGGATGAAAATGGATTAGGTAGACCATTTATTTATGAATATGAACAGGAATATGATATGGAAACTTTTCAAACAACCTATGTACAGAATGAAGAGAAAAAACATTATATTTATTTTTTTAATAGAGGGGAAGAATATAATCTGCTAGGTTTTTTTAATACAGATATAAAATTTTTCGGTCTGGAAGATGATGAATATCGGATATTTTTATTGGGGACAGATCGATTTGGCCGGGATATGGTTTCTCGTATACTGAATGGAGGGAGAATTTCGCTTTCAATCAGCCTACTAGGTGTATTAATTATGGTTGTTTTGGGTTCTTTACTGGGAACGGTGTCCGGATATTATGGTGGAATTATTGATGATTTACTTCAGAGGGTGATAGAGTTTCTTCTCTCTTTTCCCCGAATTCCGTTGTGGATGGCTTTATCAGCGGCTTTACCAAGTGATTGGTCTTCTGTGAGAATTTATATTGGGATTGTTATTATACTCGGAGCTGTTGGTTGGCCTCGTCTGGGGCGCCAGGTTAGAGCTATTGTTATGGGCATGAGTGATGATGAATTTGTTCAGGCTGCCAAATCTTCTGGAGCTTCAGATTTTTATATTATAGTTCGTCATTTGATCCCAAATTCACTAAGCCATATAATTGTAGTTGCTACTTTACAGGTTCCGGGAATGATTCTGGGAGAAGCATCTTTAAGTTTTTTAGGACTGGGAATTCAACCTCCTATGACTAGCTGGGGTGTTTTACTTCAGGAAGTACAGAATGTTAGAAGTTTGGCTCTAACACCATGGCTGTTTTTACCCACAATATTTATAATTATATCTATTCTTTCTTTTAATTTTTTGGGAGATGGTTTACGAGATGCTGCTGATCCGTTTTCAAATTAATTTTTTGAATAATTTATATTGCTATTTTTATAATTTAGTCTGCTGTTAGAAGGAGGAATAATCGTTGAGTGCTAATATACTTCTGGAAGTAAATAGTTTAAAAACATATTTTCATAATGAAGTAGGTTTAGTAAAAGCTGTAGATAATGTTAGTTTTAAAGTAAAAAAAGGTGAAACATTGGGGATTGTAGGGGAAAGTGGCTGCGGGAAATCCGTAACTTCATTATCCATAATGAATCTGGTTCCCCAGCCTCGGGGAGTTATTGAAGGAGGAGAAATTATATATCATGGTTATGACAATCCTCTGGAGATTACTACTCTAAACAGTCAGAGTAGGGATATGAGAAATATCAGAGGCAACAGAATTGCTATGATTTTCCAGGAGCCTATGACTTCATTAAATCCAGTATATACCGTAGGTGAACAGATTATGGAATCTGTGAGACTGCATCAGAAACGAGATAATATTAAAGCTCGAGCAAGGGCAATAGAAATGTTAAAATTAGTTGGTCTACCTGCACCAGAACAGATCGTAGATGAATATCCCCATGAATTGAGTGGTGGTATGAGACAAAGGGTTATGATTGGAATGGCCCTTTCCTGTAATCCTGATCTATTGATAGCTGATGAACCTACAACTGCACTGGATGTAACTATTGAAGCTCAAATTTTAGATTTAATGGAAGAACTGCAGGATGAGTTTAATATGTCAATAATGCTTATAACTCATGACCTGGAAGTAATTGGAGAAATGTCAGAGAGAGTTATTGTAATGTATACGGGTAAAATTATGGAAAAAGCAAATATAGATGACATTTTTCATAACAGCAAGCACCCCTACACTCAAGGTTTATTAAATTCTATCCCTCAGATTGGAGCTAACAAAAGATTGATACCCATTGAGGGCTCTGTACCTGACTTGACTGATCTGCCTTCTGGATGTTATTTTGCTCCTCGCTGCAATCAGGCCAAAGAAATATGCTGGGTTGATGAACCTCCTGAATATAGTATAACTGAGGTGCAGAAGGCGAAATGTTGGCTATATGATGGGAAGGAGGAGTTATCATGAAAAATGATTATTTAATTCAGGTCAGAGAGTTAAAAAAATATTTTCCAATAAAAAAAGGTCTTTTACGTAGGGTTAAGGGCTACATTAAAGCAGTAGATAATATAAGCTTTCATCTAATGGAGGGCGAGACAGTTGGTCTGGTGGGTGAAAGTGGTTGTGGTAAATCAACTACCGGCCGCTGTATTAATAGATTATTCAAACCAACTGCAGGAGATGTTTTATATAAGAATTCTGAAGGTGAAATCATTAATGTAACAGAATTAAGTCGCAGGGAATTAAAAACCATATATAAAGATATTCAAATGATATTTCAGGACCCCTTTTCTTCACTGGATTCTCGTATGTCAGTGAGAGATATAGTGGCTGAGCCCCTGAAAGTTAATAATATTGGTGACAGAAAAATGAGAACTGAAAAAGTAGATAATCTTTTAAATAGGGTTGGATTAAGCAGCTATCAAATGAACCGCTATCCCCATGAATTTAGCGGTGGTCAGCGTCAAAGGATCGGGGTGGCTCGAGCTCTAGCTTTAAATCCTCGTTTGATTATTTGTGATGAACCCGTCTCTGCACTGGATGTATCTGTTCAAGCCCAAGTGATAAATTTGCTGGAAGATTTGCAGGATGAGTTTGGGTTCACTTATTTGTTCATTGCTCATGATTTGAGTGTGGTTGAACATATAAGTGATCGAGTAATGGTGATGTATTTAGGGAAACTGGTTGAAACTGCTTCTTCTAACTTGATATATGAGGAGCCACTCCATCCTTATACTGAATCTTTACTGGGTTCTATTCCTGTCGGTGACCCTAGAATTAAAAAGAAGAGAAAATCTTTACCAGGCAATGTACCAGATCCTTCAGACCCTCCTTCAGGCTGTAATCTTGCTCCACGCTGTCCTTATGTTGAGGAAAAATGCAAAAACAAAGAACCGAAGATTGTTAAGAAAGAAAAGGATAATATTGTTCGTACAGCTGCCTGCCATTTTGTAGATGAATTAAAATTGAATGGTTATAAGGAATTGGCGAATGATACTCCAGCAATTTAATATTTTATTAAAATCAATTTTATATTATTATATTTAGTCACACTTACTCTATAAAAGTCAATTGCCAGCAATATTTATTTATGATTTAATTTGATAAGAGGGAGGGGGGATTTTATTTGTTTTTGGAAGATGATAGGGAGAATGAAGTTCAGGAAATTTTGTCAAAGATAAAAGAGGAAATAGAAGCTAATGAAGGTACTAAAAATATGTCTCAGTCCCAAAAAGCTTATTTGGTTTTAAATGAAGCTATTCAAAAATTAATATTAAAGCCGGGAACCCCTCTTTTTGAGAATGATTTTTCAGAGTATCTTAATATGAGCCGTACACCTATTCGAGAAGCAATACATCGGCTCGAAAACGATGGTCTTGTGTTTAAACGAAAGGGAAAAGGAGCTTTTGTGAAGACATATAATCGAGAAAATGTACGTCAGATATATGAAATTGTTGAAGCTCTAGAAAGTCAGGCCTCTTTTCTTGCAGCCAATAGATATGAAAATGAAGATTTGAGAGAACTAGAACAAAGTGTTAATAAAATGATTGAGGCAAAAAAGAAAGAAAAATTTTCACTATGGATAGAAGGAGATCAGAAATTCCATAATACTTTACCATATTTATGTAACAATCCTAAATTTGTTGAGGCTTCGGAAAGCCTTTATGGCCAGATAAATTTGTTCAGAATGACATATTTAGATACCAATGGAATTGACAGTAAATCTGTTGAGGAACATAAGAAAACATTTGAAGCAATAAAAAATCAAAAAGGGGAAATTGCTCGTAAAGTGACTTTACATCATTGGCAGAGGATTAGAAAACAAACATGATATCAATCTGTTTTAGGGTAAACATTTTATTCTTGCTGTAATTGGTAATATTTTAACTTTAATATATAAAAAAAGGAGAGATTATTAATGACAGGCAAAAAAGAGAGACAGGAATTAATGAATTTGTATAAGGAATTAAGAGTAGCTGATGTTAGGGACGGAATGGATTATCTTGGCTTACATAATTATGGTTCTATGAATAAAGAAATTAGACCACTAGAAAGAACAAGAGCCTGTGGAATTGCCCGTACTGCAAGATATTTACCATATGAGGGAGGAATTCCTGATTTAACACCAGAAGAATATGGAGAATGGTCCGGTTATTATTATTCTGAGGTGTGTACTTATCCCTGGATGAATGATATAGAAGAAGATGACTTTATTGTAATTGATCAGAGTGGTGTTGATGCTGGTTTAATGGGTTCAAATAATGCACTGGAAGGCAAAAAGAAAGGTGTTAATGGTTATGTTTCTAATGGAGGAGTTCGGGATACGGATGAAATAATAATTGAAGATATACCTTTCTGGTCCCGGTTTATTTCTCAATCAATGGTCCAGGGTCGCTTAAGATATGATGATAAGGATATACCTGTAAATGTTGGTGGAGTTCAAGTGAATCCTGGTGATATTGTGATGGCTGATGGTGATGGGGTTATAGTTGTACCGAGAGGTAAGGCTTTTGATGTAGCTAAATATGCACAAAGAGAACTTAAAAATGACAAAAAAGCCAGAAGAAATCTTTATGAAGAAATGGGCATGGAATTGGATGAAACTGTAAAATAATAAATAATGTAAATTTTTTTTAAACAAATACGGTTTCATTAAAAAACCAATGGTCAAAATGTAAAATAAGAAAAAGGGCATCGGCATAGAACCTCCAATATAATAAATAAAACATCATAATTTAATAAGGGGGTTTTGCCGATGTCTTATAACAATAATATATTAAAATGTCTAATTGAATATTAATATTTTTGAAATCAGGCTGGAAATCAGAAGCAGTAAAATGCAAAATAGAAATGCTTATAGTTCAAATGAAAACAACTATTTTAGGAGTAAGATTTATAAAACTTTACTGGAAACAAAAAATATTAACCAGTGATTTTAAATTAAATTATTGTTATAAAATAATTGTGGTAAGCATATGGAAGTTTTTTTAATGTAAATCAAAAAGGAGGGAGAAAAAATGAGAACGGGAAAAGGAAAGATAGAAGAAACGGTGATAGTTAGTTTAGATAAAGGCGAAGATGTACTGAAATCTTTAGAAAAAGCAATAGATAAATACGATGTTCAGCATGGGACAATATTATCCGGTTATGGAACTTTAGATAAAAGCACCTTACATATGGTTACTACAACGGGTTTCCCACCCGAAGAATATTTTGATAATAAAGAACAGGCATTAGAAGTCATTTCCCTTGATGGAATAATTGCAGATGGAGAATTACATGCTCATATAACCTTATCTGATACTGAACGAGCATATGGTGGGCATCTTGAGCCTGGATGCCGGACCCTTTATTTATGTGAAATTGTAATTGGTATATTTACAGAAACCAATTTAAAACGAGTAGATAACAAACAAGATATTCCTGAATTACATATAAATTAAAAAATGATTATGTGAGGTGATATTCAATGAAATATTTAGAAAATGTCCAGGACCAAGAGCCTGATATTGACCCTCGTTCAATACGGGATAGAGTTAAAAACCGAGATAAAGAAGTACTAAGAGACACCTATTATTTAATTGATCCAGAAGAATGTGATTCCAGCCGTTTAACAATGGGCTGTACTACTATCTATCCTACTGGTTCAACCACGGGTCATGCTCATGATGATATGGAAGAAGTCTACTTTGTAGTATCGGGTGAGGGAATTATGAAGGTAGGAGAAGATGAATTTCAAATTAAAGCTGGAGACTCATTTTATGTTCCACCTGGTGAATACCACATTACTTATCAGAGGGGGAATTTGCCTTTAACTGTTGTGTGGGTTACAGGAAAACTTGATTCTGAGGAACGATAAATCAATGGGGGAAAATATATGTTAAAAGAAAAGAAGATGTACATCGATGGTTCATGGACAGATTCGATAAAGGGAGAAAAAATAGAAATTATTAATCCCGCTACTGAAGAATTTTTTTCAACTGTACCGAAAGCAAAAAGAGAAGATGTGAAAAAAGCAATAAATGCTGCTGAAAAGGCTTTTTCAGGATGGTCCAGATTAACATCAATACAAAGAGGGAGGTATTTACGTCAGGCTAGTGAAAATGTAGCTAAAAAATCACGGGAAATTGCTGAATTAATGACAAAAGAAGAAGGCAAACCTCTTGATGAAGCTGAAGGAGAAGTAATGAAAGGAGCAGATATACTTCGCTATTATGCGGAAGAAGGTGAGAGGGTATATGGTAGGATAATAGAAAATGAAGAAAAAAACATTAAAAGCAAAGTGATTTATCAACCAATAGGAGTTGCAGGAGCAATTTCCCCATGGAATTATCCAGTAGAGCTTTTAGCCTGGAAAATAGCCGGCGCTTTAGCAGCTGGCTGTACGGTGGTTGCAAAACTTCCTTCTGAGACCCCTCTTTCTCCTCTTGCTTTTATAGGATGTATTGCTCAAACTGATTTGCCAGGCGGGGTGTTGAATGCTGTTACAGGTTCAGGTTCAGAGATAGGCCCTGTAATAACCGGAAGTCCTAAAGTCAAAAAGATTGCTTTTACCGGTTCCACAGCAGTAGGGAAACAGGTGCTGCGAAATTGTGTAGATTCGTTTAAGAAAGTTTCTTTAGAACTTGGTGGAAGTCTTCCTATGATAGTATGTGAAGATAGTCAGATGGATAAAGCAGTAGAGGGAGCCACTTACCGTTCATATAGAAATATGGGACAAATATGTATTGCTGTTAACAGAATATATGTTCACGAAAATATATATGAAGAGTTCCTGAAGAAATTTGCTCGAAAAGTCAAATCTTTGTCAATAGGAAATGGTTTAAAAGGAAAACCAGATTTAGGGCCTATGTGCACTGAAGATGGTTTAGAGAAGACTAAAGAACATATAAATGATGCATTAAATAAAGGAGCGCAGTTAGTTTATGGTGGAGAAAAACCAAAAGGGGAGGAATTCCAAAAAGGATATTTCTTCAAACCATCAATTCTTAGGGATGTAAATCATGATATGTTAGTTATGAATGAAGAGACCTTCGGACCTTTAGTTGGTGTTATGCCATTTAAGGACCTGGATGAGGCTATAGAACTGGCTAATGACACAAATTATGGGCTGGCAGCTATTGGTTATACGGAAAGTTTATGCAAATCCAAACGTCTAACAAAAGAGATACAGGCGGGAAATATTTCCTTAAACAATCCTTCTCCAGGTGTTATCAATGCCCCTTATGGTGGCTGGAAAGACAGTGGGTTCGGTCATGAACATGGACCTGAAGGTCTTGAAGAATATCTATTGACAAAACATGTGAGGGAGAAATATTTTGATTAAGAATAAATTACATTTATGAATTATACAAGAAAAGAGAACTGATTTATAAATAAATGATTATTTTTTGGGAGGGTGAACCTTGAACATTCTGGGGGTTGACATCGGGACATCAGGGTGCAAAACTATAATCATTGATGAAAAAGGAAGTATTTTGGGGACTAGCACCAGGGAATATCCTTTATATAATCCCAGACCGGGCTGGGTACAGCAAAACCCAGAAGACTGGTGGGAAGCCGTAAAAATAAGCATAAATGAAGTAATGAATGAAAATAACATTCCTTCTAATTCAATATCTGGAATTGGTTTATCTGGGCAAATGCATGGGCTGGTTGTTTTGGATGATAAAAAAGAAGTAATTCGGCCTGCTATTTTATGGAACGATCAGAGAAGTTCATCCCAGTGTGAAAAGATACATAGCCTTGTTGGTGGAGCTGAAAATCTTATAGAATACACAAACAATACTATGCTGGCAGGATATACTGGGAGTAAAATATTATGGTTAAAAGAGAACGAACCTGAAAATTATAAACAAACAGATTATATCCTTAATCCCAAAGATTATATTCGGTATAAATTAACCAATGATTTTGCTACTGATGTGTCCGATGCCTCAGGCACAGGTCTTTTTGATGTTAAAAACCGACATTGGAATAAAAAAATATTATCTTTACTTGATATTCCTTTAGATCTTTTACCCAATTGTTATGAGTCAATTGAGATAACCGGTGTAATTTCAGAGAAGGCTGTCCAAAACTTAAATTTAAAAAACAATATACCTGTAGTTGCCGGTGGAGGAGATGCTGTTATTCAGACAACTGGTACTGCTGGTTTAATTCATGAAGGGATACTGGGGACAGTGATAGGTTCTTCAGGTATTGTAGCTTTGGGGCTTGATGAGTTTCGTTTTAATACTGAAAAAAACCTTCAAATATTTTGTAACAATGCTCCAGACAAATGGCATGTAATGGGCGTAAATCTTTCTGCTGGAGCTTCTTATAAGTGGTATAGAGAAAATTTATGTAGACAATTAAATTATAACCGAAATGATGAAAAAGATTTTTATAAGCTTCTGGATGGTGAAGTGGAGAATTCAAAACCGGGCAGCAATGGTTTATTATTTTTACCATATTTAAATGGTGAACGTTGTCCTTATTCAGATGCTTCCGCACGTGGTGGATTTATTGGACTTGGTCTTCACCATAATCATTCGGATATGACACGGGCTGTACAGGAAGGTATTATTTTCAATCTTCGTCATGTATATGAGTTAATAAAAAATCTTGATAGAGAGTTAGAAGTATCTGAAATAAGAACTTCAGGAGGAGGTTCGAAAAGTAAAGTTTGGAGACAGATTCAAGCCGATATTTTCCAGCTTCCTGTAAAAACAGTACATGGCAGCAGTGAAGGAGGAGCATATGGTGCAGCATTAATAGCCGGGGCTGGTTGTGGAGTATGGTCTTCAGTTGAGGAAGCCGTTAAAAATTTGAAAATAGAATCTGTACAGCAGCCTAATCCAAAAAATGAGGATATATATAATGATTTCTTTAATGAGTATAAGAAGCTTTATAATAAATTAAAGTCAACTAATGAAAACCTTGTAAAAATCGAGGAAAACAAATATAATTAACTAAAATAAGAAAGGGATATAATATGACATATAAAGACAATTTAGCTGGAGTGTTTCCTCCGATGGTTACTCCTTTTGACAGTGATGAAATATTATTTTCAGATTTAGCAGAAAATGTTCGGAAATATAATAAAACAGGGTTAAGGGGTTATTTTGTGTTAGGTACTAATGGAGAATTTAAATCACTTTCTGTTAAAGAAAGATTGCAGGTGTTAAAAACAGTAGTAGAAAATTCCGCTGAAGATAAAATAGTAATGGCGGGAACTGCAGCAGAAAGCACTAAACAGTCGATTGATATAACTCTTGAAGCAGCCAAAATTGGAGTTGACCAGGTGAGCTTATTAATGCCTCATTTTTTCAAAAAATATATGACAGATGAAGTAATTACAGATTATATAACAGATGTGGCTGATAAATCACCAGTTCCTGTCGTTTTATATAATAATCCTTCTGTAGCTTCAGGAGTCCTTATTAGTGTTGAAGTGATTAAACGTGTTTCTTCTCATCCCAATGTAATTGGCATGAAAGATAGCTCCAAAAACAATTATCAAGATTATATAGCTGTAACTCAGAATGAAGATTTTCATCTTATTGCTGGTTCTGCAAGTTTCTTTTATGATGTTCTCAAAGCCGGAGGAGTTGGTGGAGTATTATCACTATCTAATGTGTTCCCCGAAGAATGTGTTAAATTGTATAATCTTTTTCAGGAAGGAAAAACTGAACAAGCTGAAATTCAGAACAACAAACTGGTATCATTAAATAAAAAGGTATCTGGTTTTAAAGGAGTAGCTGCGGTGAAAGGGGCCATGGAACTTGTTGGTTTTAAAGGAGGTACTCCCCGCCGACCTCTCAAGGGATTATCAAAAAAAGAAGAGAAAGAACTGAAAATAAATATTAGAGAAAAAGGTTTTTTGGGGGAAAACAAATAATGACATCAAAAAATATTACTGTATTGATTCCTCAGCCTATTAGAAAAGAAGCTGTGAATATACTTGAAAATAAAGGATATAATGTTATCCAGCCTGATGACGACAGCAGGAAAAACATTGCTTCCTTAATTGATAAATCCGAGGCTGTTATACTGAGATCCGGAATTAAAATGGATAAAGAGCTTATGGAAAATGCAGAAAATTTAATGACAATTTCCCGGACAGGAGCCGGGGTTGATAATATTGATCTTACTGAAGCGACCAGAAAAGGGGTAATAGTGACCTCAAGTTTGGGGGTTAATACCTCCAGTGTCGCCGAGCATTGCTTGGCTTTAATTTTAAATTTGTATAAACAAATTCCCCTGCTGGATAGAAATGTTCGGGAAAATAATTTTGCTATTAGATATGAAAATCATCCTCAGGATATAAAAAATAAAATATTAGGGGTAGTTGGTTTTGGTAGAATTGGTCGTAAGGTAGCTGATTTTTTCCAAAAAATTTCCCAGGAAAATACTTTGGTTTATGACCCATATCTTTCAGAAGCAGAAAAAGAAAACTATCAAGACAGATTTGATTTTCTGTCGCTAGAAAAAGTGCTAAGTAATTCTGATATTGTTTCACTACATGTACCCCTTACAGATGACACTTATCATCTCATCACCAAAAGACATTTTGAAATAATGAAAAGAGAAGCTTATATAGTTAATGTTTCACGCGGCGATGTTATTAAGGAAGATGATTTAATCTTGGCCCTAGAGGAGGATTTAATTGCAGGAGCTGGTTTAGATGTTTTTTCCAGTGAACCTCCGAAAGAAAATAATCCTTTATTAAATATGGAAAATGTAATTCTCACCCCCCATGCTGCTGCCCTGACAGAGGAATGTGTTGTTAATATGGCTACAGAAGCAGTCAAAAGGGCTATTGATGTATTAGAAGGGGAAAAACCAGCTAAAATTGCTAATCCAGAAGTTATTGAACAAAAAAGATGGAAAGATTTAAGGTAAAATAAAAAGAAACATAAGAACAGGAGGTGTTTAGACTTTGAATAAAAAATATCAGCCTGCTTATAGTTGTGATCTACACTGCCATACAGTACGTTCTGATGGTGCAGACACACCACAGGAGTTAATTGAAAATGCTGTTTCTATGGGTTTGAAAGCAGCTGCTATTACTGATCATGATACTCCTCCTCCTAAAGTCCTTGCTAATGGCTTATCTCCCAAAGAATATGCACAACAAAAAGGTTTATATCTGATTTTAGGATATGAATTTTCAACTGATACATTTGTGGACGATGTTCATATCATAGGTTATGAACTTGACTGGGAGAAACAAGAACTTCAAAATGAAGTAAAAAGAGCAAGAAAAAGTAAAACTGAAGCTTATCGTAAGTTGTGTGAAGTTTTGACAGAACATGGAATGCCAATTGATTATGAAAAAGAAATATTGAAGTATAAAGACCAAAAAGGTAACCAACAGGAAAGAAAACCGGATGAGGTAGAAAGAAAATTTGTTTTTGAAAAAATGGCAGATAAAGGGTATGCTCCTACCTGGGAAGATGCAAAAATTATGGTTAGAGATAATCCAAAATTGAATGTTCGCAGACGTAAAATAAATCCTTTGGATGCTATTAATTTAATACATGACTGCGGAGGAATAGCAGTTTTAGCTCATCCTTATTTAATTGATAAAGAGGTAGCACCAAAAGAGACCGGGGAAATGACCCGGGAACTATATATAGAGAGATTAATAGATAATAATCTTGATGGAATTGAAGCTCGTTATACTTATGATAAAACAAGTTATAAAGGGTCAAAGAGTGTTTGTGGAATAGAAAGAGAAATAAATGAAAAATATAAAGATAAACTATTAATCTCAGGTGGTTCAGATTATCATGCCGGGCATAAGAAAAATCGTGAAAATCCTCGCAAGTTAGGAGAAGCAGGTATTTCTTTTAAAGCATTTAAAAACAATTTTTTAGATATTTTATAAAGGTGAGTAGTTTAATATTATTTTTTATATTGAACATTAATATTAGGAGGGTTTTTAATGTCACTGGTTACTTCAAAAGGAATGCTTATAGATGCTAAAGAAAGAAATTATGCAGTTGGAGCATTTAATGCCAACAATATTGAGATGGCCCAGGGGATAATTAAAGCGGCAGAAGAAAAAAAATCTCCTGTTATTGTACAGGTTAGCCAGGGGGGAGCAAAATATGCAGGTATAGAAGAATTAGGGGCAGCAATTAAAAAAATGGCAGCTAAGTCAGAAGTTCCAGTTGCCCTTCATCTGGATCATGGAGTTGATTATAAATACAGTGTATTGGCCTTGAGGGCAGGATATACATCAATAATGTTTGATGGTTCTCTTTTGGATTTTGAAGAGAATGTTAAAATAACAAAAAAAATAGTTGAAATGGGTCATATCGCAGGTGTTCCTGTAGAAGCTGAACTGGGTGAAGTACCTAAAGATCCAGAAAAAATATCACTTGATGAACTTGATAAATATAAAACAAAGCCGGAAGAAGCCCAAAAATTTGCAGAAAGGACAAAAGTTGATTCTCTAGCGGTGGCTGTGGGAAGTATGCATAAAATGAAAGTACAGGAAGCTGAATTAGATATAGAGCAAATTAAAAAAATTAAAAAAAGAGTTTCTGTGCCACTAGTTCTACATGGTTCTTCAGGTGTAACTAATAAGTCAGTCATAGAAGCCATAAATGCTGGAATATGTAAAGTTAACGTTCATACTCATATTGCAAAAAGTTTCACTGAAAGAACAAGGGAAGTGCTAGAGAAAAATTCGAATATGGTAGATTTAAGAAAATATCTTAAAGAAGGAAGGGAAGCTTTATATGAGGAAGTAAAAAATAAAATACAGATTTTTGGTTCTGAAGGAATGGCTGCTAAGCTATAATTAATTTGCACTGATGTTAGAGTTTTTCCATTTAATAATAGTTGAATATGTAATATTTAAATCATAAGACTCCTCTTTTTATTTATAGTGTAAGAAACATTATCAAATGGGGGGGTCTTTTGTCTATGTTAATAGAAAACATCTTTTTATTAAAACTTGTCAAAATTAGCTTTATTGTATATAATAAAGATGTAAATATATTATACCTATATAGTTAAGATATGAACTATTAAAATATTCAATGAT
>Ga0207421_10003909_pt1 | contig 17501 bp, 17 predicted proteins | sample SodLakKL_010_SED_4_FD_187542 | JGI IMG/M metagenome (GOLD analysis project Ga0207421, IMG submission 187542) | Alkaline sediment microbial communities from Lake Tanatar, Kulunda Steppe, Russia - 8KL_010_SED (SPAdes) (version 2) | ecosystem: Environmental > Aquatic > Non-marine Saline and... | reverse complement strand
CCCTTAAGGGTTTTAGCTCTCCTTACAGGAAAAGATTTGCCTGCTGAAAAAATTAGAAATAGTAAGCCATGTCTATTAATAGTCTTTAATAAATTTAAAAATATTTTTAAATATAATATTCGCTAGTAAAACAAACGCCAATGAAACAAAAACTTTAAACTTTACTTAAAATAGAGTTTTTTTATATTTAAAGGGTTTATTAAGTTTTTGTTGAACATAAAACTAGTAAATTATAGGGGAAGCTAATATAATAGAGATTGTATTAATTTTTGGCATAAATATTGGATTGGAGGGATTCTGTTGCAGGTAATTATTATTGGTGGGGGAGAGGTAGGGACTGAGCTGGCCAGCCGAATTTCCAAAGAGCATGACGTAGTAGTTATTGAAAAAAATAACCAGCTGGCTCAAAAAATTAATGCCTCTATGGATGTGATGGTTATAACCGGCAATGGAGCCAGTGTTCGTATTCTTGAAAAGGCCGGTATTAATGAGGCAAAACTTTTAATTGCTGTTACGGAAATAGATGAAGTTAACATAATTGCCTGCATGTTGGCTAAAAATTATGGCGTTCTTACTACTGTAGCCAGGATACGCAATACAGAATATGCAGACGGATCACAGGTTTTAACCAATGAGCAGCTGGGTATAGATTTTATAATTAATCCGGAGAGAGTAGCGGCTCAGGAAATTGCTAAAATGATAAGAACCCCTAATGTAAGTGAGATTGAATATTACGCTGACGGTAAGGTTCAGGTTCTAGGATATTATATGGATGAGGATTCTCCTTACGTTAACAAAAGAATACAGAATATGGGTTTACCTGATGACTGTATTGTATGTGCCATTGTTCGTCAGTCTGGAGAAGTAATCATCCCTAGTGGAAACGATAAAGTAAAACCAGATGATGAAATATATTTCCTGGGGAAAAAAGAGGTTTTTGATACCCCTTTTTTAAATTCAAAGAAAAATCATTACCCGCAAACTGTTGTTATTGCCGGCGGGGGAAGAGTAGGCCTTCAGCTGGCGGAGTTTTTGGAAAATGAAGGTAAAAAGTATATTGTAAAACTTGTAGATGTAGATAAAGACAGATGTGAAGAAATTTCCACCTATTTAAGCAGGACTCTTGTTTTACAGGGAGATGTTACAGACATAGCGTTTTTAAAAGATGAAGAAATTGCCAGGGCGAATGTTTTTGTAGCTGTAACCGGGGATGACGAAGTAAATTTACTTTCTACCCTTTTAGCTGATCACCTGGGAGTTAAAGTAACCATTTCTGAAGTGATTCGCCCAGATTATAATATTATTCTAAACAGTATAGGTATCGATCGGGTGGTTAGCCCGCGTCTCCTGACGGCAGCTCAGATTATGAAAATGATTCGTAAGGGAGATGTAATTTCCTTAACTATTCTTAAAGAGGATAGGGTTGAAGTTGTAGAACTGATTGTTTCTGAAAAAGCTTCTATCTGTAACAAAAAGCTGGAAGATGTTAACCTGCCCCGGGGGATCCTGGTAGCAGCTATAGTTCGGGGAGACCAGATAATTATTCCCAGTGGTTACCATAAGATTCATGCAGGAGACCGGATAATCCTTTTTTATGTTACAGAGCTAAGTGGCGAGGTAGATAAGTATTTTTCTATAGAAGATAGTATGGTTAGAAGTATGGGAAAGGCGCTAAAGAAATTTATCCGGAGGAAATAATACATGCGCTTAAATGTTGTTTCTCACATGTTAGGTATACTGCTTATATTTGTAGGGGTTTTTAAAATATTTCCTTTAGTATGGTCAGTTTATTATAAGGAACAGGAGGTCCTGGTTTTTTTAGTATGCATTATTATCACTGTATTGGCAGGCTATCTTCTAAGGGGATTGGGTAGTTATAAAGAAGATATTAATCTTAAAGAGAGTTTTGCCTTTGTAACTTTCGGGTGGATACTGGCTGCTGTTTTTGGCTCTTTACCTTATTATTTTTCTGGAGTTTTTATCAGCTTTGCAGATGCTTTTTTTGAAGCAATGTCCGGGTTTACCACTACAGGGGCAACGGTAATAGACGACGTAGAAGTGTTGGGTTATGGTATTTTAATCTGGCGAAGTATGACCCAGTGGTTGGGTGGCATGGGTATAATTGCTCTTTTTGTAGCTGTTTTACCCCGATTAGGGGGCGGAAGTTCACAGTTATTCCGTGCGGAAATTCCAGGACCTGTTAAGGAGAAAATAGTTCCCCGAATTGCGGGAACAGCCAAGATATTGTGGGGAATATATGTTTTTATTTCTCTTTTACAGGTAATTCTATTGAGGATCAGCGGGTTGTCTTTTTTTGATTCTATTGCCCATACCTTTACTACAGTGGCTACCGGAGGGTTTTCCACTAGAAGTGAAAGTATTGCTGCTTTTAATAACCCAGCAGCCGAGATTATTATAATATTTTTTATGATTTTGGTCGGTATTAACTTTTCCCTATATTTTTCCCTTTATCGTAAAAATATTAAAAGTTTCTTTAAAGATTATGAATTTCGTTTTTATCTGGGATTTTTGTTTGTGTTCAGCCTGATTGTTTCTATTAACCTATTTTTTAAAGAATATTATTGTATAATGGAATCATTACGTTACGGAGTATTTCAAGTAGTTGCTATTACCACAACCACAGGTTTTGCTACAGATAATTTTGATATGTGGCATCCCTTGCTTAGGGGCATAATGTTATTTCTTATGTTTTCAGGAGGAAGTGGAGGTTCTACTTCCGGGTCAATAAAGCAGATTAGATTGCTGGTATTATTAAAGGTAAGTATTAGAGAAATAAATAAGCTGGTCCATCCTCGGGCTGTATTACCGGTAAGGCTTGGAAATAAGATGGTTAACGAAGGGGTGGTTTTGAATATAGTGGCCTTTGTTTTGCTTTATATATTAATATTTATAATAAGCTCACTTTTAATGACTTCCTTTGGCCTTGATCTGGTAAGTTCCTTTTCTGCTGTAGCGGCTAACCTGGGCAATGTAGGCCCTGGTTTGAATCTAGTAGGTCCTTTAGAAACATATTCTTTCCTTCCCTCTGCCGGTAAAATATTATTAAGTTTTCTCATGTTAATAGGAAGATTGGAAATATTTACTGTGATGGTAGTATTCCTGACTTTAATCCCCAGGTCTAGCTCAAGGTAAACAGGACATCCAGACAGCCAGCGCATTCAAGGACAGCTAAATATAACGTGATGTTTGCGCCAGGCTGCCGCAGGTTATATAAAAAAATAATATGACACAAAAATACGAAAATTGTGAGAAGAGAGGGATTGGATCATGAGAGGAATAATGCTTCAGGGCACGGCTTCTAATGTAGGCAAAAGTGCTGTAGCTACGGCCTTGTGCCGGATATTTAAACAGGATGGTTTGAAAGTAACACCTTTTAAAAGCTGGAATATGGCTCTTAATTCATATGTTACTAAAGACGGTGGAGAAATAGGTCGGGCCCAAGGAGAACAGGCTATGGCCTGTGGGATAGAGGCAACGGTGGATATGAATCCTGTTCTAGTTAAGCCCAAAGGAGACGGGGAAGCACAGGTGATTATCCAGGGGAAACCCTGGCAGGATAGAAAAGTTGGTCAAAATGAAGAAGAATACCGGGAAGTTTCCTTAAGGGCTATTTCCCAATCCCTGAAGATTATAAAAGACAATTATGAGGTAGTGGTTATAGAGGGAGCCGGAAGTCCTGCTGAAATAAACTTGAGGGATGGGGACATGGCCAATATGAAAACAGCCCACCTGGCAGATGTTCCGGTTTTATTGGTTGCCGATATTGATCGGGGAGGAGCCCTGGCCTCGGTAGTAGGCACCATGATGCTGTTAACCCCGGAGGAAAGAGATCGGGTTGCCGGGTTTATTTTTAATAAGTTTCGGGGTGATTTAAGTATTTTAGAACCGGGACTCCGTATAGTGGAGGAAAGGACAGGAAAACCAGTTGTGGGGGTTATCCCTTATGTCCGGGGCCTAAATCTGGCTGCGGAGGATGGAGTTGTCCTGGAGGATTTTAAAAAGAAATCCCGGGGCTCTGTAAAGTCTGATGGAGAGATTAATATAGTCGTAATTAATCTGCCTCATATTTCTAACTTTACTGATTTTGATGCTTTAAAAGAAGAACCTGGCGTTAACCTGGAATATATAAAATCGCCGGAAGAAATAGGGTCACCAGATGCCATTATTATCCCCGGTTCTAAAAACAGCGTGGCTGATCTGCTTTACCTGAACGAAACAGGTTTTGCCCGGGCTGTATTCCAGGCCGCGGAAGAAGGTATACCCGTTGCAGGTATTTGTGGGGGCTTTCAGATGCTGGGGAAAGAACTGTATGACCCTTTAAAGACGGAGTCCTCCCACGGAACCGTGCCGGGGTTGGGGCTTTTAGATACGGTAACTTCTTTTTACCCGGAAAAGCAAACCTGCCAGGTAGAAGCGCAGGTTGAAGGCCTGGCAGATCTTTTGCCCTCCTTAAAAGGGCAGGTTGTTTTTGGATATGAAATACATATGGGCCAAACCAGGTTATTAGAAGGTTTACAGCCTGCTTTTCTGATCCAAAAGCGTTCCGGAGACTCTGTATCTACTGCCGATGGGGCTGTAGGAAATAAGGGATTTATTTTAGGGACATATCTTCACGGCATTTTTGATAACTACAATTTTCGCAAGAGTTTTCTTAACTATCTTTATAAAAGAAAAGGGTTAAGTTCTAACCACAATAATATTTTTACCTTTCATGATAGGATGAATCAAACTTATGATCGGCTGGCCGGGGTGGTCAGGGAAAACCTGGATATGGAAGCTTTCTATAAAATAATGGGGGAATAATATGACTGGAAAAGCACTGATGATTCAAGGGACCGGTTCTGATGTAGGTAAGAGCGTTTTGACTGCTGCCCTGTGTCGTTTGTTTGTTCGGGAGGGATACAGGGTGGCACCTTTTAAAGCCCAGAACATGGCCCTAAATTCCTTTGTAACCATAGATGGGGGAGAAATCGGAAGGGCCCAGGCGGTTCAGGCAGCAGCAGCCCGTGCAGAGCCTTCCGTCCACATGAATCCTGTTTTGTTGAAACCCCGGGAGGATACTTCAGCTCAGGTAATTGTTCATGGGTTCCCCGTGGGGAATCAGGATGCCAGGGAATATATTAAATATAAAAAATCCTTAATTCCTAAAGTAAGGGAATCCCTGGAATATTTAAAGAATAATTATGACCTGGTAGTAATTGAGGGGGCGGGAAGTCCTGCAGAGATTAATTTACGGGAACATGATCTGGTAAACATGGCTACAGCCATAGAGGCCCAGGCCCCTGTTTTGTTAGCTGCAGATATAGACAGGGGAGGCGTGTTTGCCTCCGTAGTAGGAACCCTGGCCCTTTTAGAAGACTATGAAAAAGAAATGATAAAGGGAGTTATTATTAATAAATTTAGAGGACAGGTGGAAAGGCTGAGGCCCGGGCTGGAACAACTGGAGGGGCTTATTGATAAGCCGGTAATAGGAGTAATTCCTTATTTTTCTGATTTCCGGGTTCCGGAGGAGGATACTTACCTGCCCCGGGAAAAATCCAGAAGACAAGGGGGGAAAAATGTTGAAATTGTTGTAATTCATCTGCCCCATATTTCCAACTTTACGGATTTTGATCCCCTGGAGGAAGTGGAGGGGGTCTATTTAAGGTATGCCGTAAATCCTGAAGATTTGGGATATTCAGACGCTATTATTATTCCAGGCAGTAAGAATACCATAGAGGATTTGGCTAATCTTTGGGAACAAGGATGGGCCCAGAAGATTATTGATTTTTCCCAAGGGGGGGGCACGGTCATAGGAATTTGCGGAGGGTACCAGATGCTAGGCCAGGAAATAGTAGATCCTAAAGGATCGGAGTCAAAGATAACCCGTATTCAAGGTCTGGGGCTGTTAAACATCAAGACTGAATTCTTTTCCGAAAAAATAACCTGCCAGGCCAAAGGTAAAGTTATAGAAACCAGTGAGGAGGTTATGGGCTATGAGATCCATATGGGGAAAACCACGCTTCTTTCCGGGAGCCAGCCTTTACTGGAGATAAAACAGTGGGGAAGAGAAAAAGTTAACAAGTTGGATGGAGCCGTGAGGGATGATGGCCTTGTTTTTGGAACGTACCTCCACGGTCTGTTTGACCAGGTTCCCTTCAGGATAAGATTTATTAATAACCTTCGTAATAAAAAAGGCCTTCCCCTACTTAAAGAAGAAGAACAGTTAAGCCAGTTTGAGGTATGGGAAAGAAGTTACGAAAAGCTGGCTAATTTAGTAAGCCAGAATATCCAAATGGATTATATTTATAATCTTGTTTTTAAATAAGTAATGTGATAGACTTTAAAAAGAATTTAATACAAAAGCTAGAGGTGTTGATCTCAGAATAATAAAAGGGAATCAGGTGGAAATCCTGAACGGTCGCGCCACTGTAAACCGGAGTGGACTTAAATTAACCACTGAAGCTAAGGCTTTGGGAAGTAATAAGTCCCATGATGAAGGGAAGTCAGGAAACCTGCCTTTAGTTTATAGTGCTAGTCATCCTTCGCGGAGTAGGGGTGGAGTACATGTTTTCATATAATTTACTTACCCTTGATCATTGATAATTAAGGGTATTTTAGTTTGTATTGGGGGTTTTAATATTGGAAGCTTTGGGAAGTCATCAGCTTCCTGACGGCAGGCTTCTTAGAAGGGGCTTTACTACAGGAACCTGTGCGGCGGCGGCTGCCAGGGCAGCCGCCTGGATGTTGATCAATAAAAAAACAATAAAACGGGTAAAAATTGATATTCCCGCTGGCATTCAACTGGAGCTGGATGTTTTAACCCCTGAATCAGGTTCGCTTTTTGCATCCTGCGGCATCAAAAAAGATGCCGGGGATGACCCTGATATAACCAATGGAATCGTAGTTATGGCCCGGGCCGAATATTTTTCCCAGGAAGGTATCCACCTGGAAGGGGGAGAAGGGGTTGGCAGAGTAACCAAACCCGGACTTTCTTTGCCTGTAGGAACCAGTGCTATTAATCCAGTACCTCGGGAACAAATAAAGAATGCCTTAGAGGATCTTGTTTCTAAAGGCGAGGGCTTAAAAATTACTATTAGTGTTCCGGAAGGTGAAAAACTGGCTGGGAAAACTCTCAACTCCTCCCTGGGGATAGAGGGGGGTATATCTATTTTAGGCACCTCCGGTATTGTGGAACCCATGTCGGAAGAATCCATTAAGGAATCCCTGGTTTTACAGATTCCTGTAGCCCTGGAAGAAGGTTTTAACAGCCTGGTTCTTACCCCGGGACGAAGGGGCCAGCGGCAGGCTGTTGAGGTTCTAGGATTCCCGGCCCCTTCAGTTATACAGATGAGCAATTTTGTGGGATTCATGCTGTCTACCTGTGCTGGCTATAAAGTAAAAGAGGTGCTTCTGTGCGGCAGCCTGGGAAAACTTTCTAAAGTAGCGGGGGGTATATTTCATACCCACAGTAAAATAGCTGATGGCCGCCGGGAAATTATTGCTGCCAACAGTGCGCTGGAAGGAGCCTCCCAGGAAACAATCAATCAGATAATGGAAAGCGTAACGGCTGAGGGAACAGCTAAAATACTCCAGGAAAAAGGGCTGGAAAGGGTTTTTTACAGACTGGCAGAAAGGGCCAGTTTCCGGGCTGAAAAACATGTGCAGGGAAATTTAAAGGTAGGCACTATTTTTTTAAGCTATGAGGGAAAAGTTTTAGGGTTTGACCAGAAGGCGCAAAAGATGGGAGGAGGGCTGGGATGTCCAAAGATATTTCAGTAATAGGGATTGGCCCGGGAAGCCTGGAATACCTGCTTCCTGTAGCGTTAAACAAAGTTAAGGAGGCAGATGTGCTTGTTGGCGGCAACCGGGCCCTGGAATTATTCAAATCACTGAATAAAGAAACTTTTAAAATTAAAGGGGACCTGAAGGCGATTATTAACTATATAAACAATCTTTCACCGGATAAAAAGGTTGCCGTCTTGGTTTCCGGCGACCCCGGTTTTTACAGTTTCTTAAATTATTTAAAAGAAAATTATCCTGGGGAGAATATAAAGGTAATTCCCGGCATCAGTTCTATCCAGATAGCTTTTGCCCGGATAAAGTCTTCCTGGCATGATGCCTGTCTGATTAGCCTTCATGGGCGCCGCAGGGAAAACTTGGGTCGCTTCTTAGAGGAAAAGTTACGGGAATACCCTAAAGTGGCAATTTTAACCGATTCCCGGCTGACTCCCGATGGGGTGGCCAGGCTCCTCTTAGAAGAAGGTTTTAAAGAAAGAACTTCTTATGTTCTCACAGATTTAACCATGCCCTCAGAAAAAGTGAAAGAAATACCTTTGACGGAACTGGCTGAAAGCAGGGAAAAAGGAAACAGTGTGGTGATAATAGGAAATGACTGAAGATGTCTGGCCTTATTTGACCCCCGGCATTGAAGACGAAAAATTCATTCAGGGAAATGTGCCCATGACCAAACAGGAAGTAAGGGCTGTGATTCTTTCTAAAGCCAAAATCAAAAAACACCATGTAATATATGATATCGGGGCCGGTACAGGGTCAATCAGCGTAGAAGCAGCCGTCCTTGCCAAAGAAGGAAGGGTATATGCTGTAGAGCAGGAGGAGGAAGCTCTGGAACTGCTACATAAAAACAAAGAAAGTTTCCAGCTGGATAATTTAATAATAATAAAGGGCAGCGCTCCCAATGCCTTGGAAACACTACCCCCCGCCCACAGGGTTATAATCGGGGGTAGCGGGGGAAAGTTAGAAGAAATCCTTAATATTTGTGCTCTAAAAATGAAAGAAAGAGGTGTTTTAACCTGTGTTGCCGTAACTATGGATACTCTCACTGGTGCCCAGGAATATTTAGAAAAGACCCCCTGGAGAAACCTTAACATTGTCCAGATATCCGTCAATAGAGCCGTAAAGGCGGGCAGGTTTAAAATCTTTAAGGCTCTGAATCCAGTATTTATCTTAACCTCGGAGAGGAGAAACACGTAAATGACAGGAAAAGGAAAACTGTATGCCGTAGGAGTAGGACCTGGAGAACCGGAACTGTTAACTTTAAAGGCTCTAAAAGCTTTCAGGGAGGCCCAGGTTATTGTCGTCCCTAAGGGGAAATCAGAAAAAGAAAGCGTAGCCTTGTCTATAATCAGCAGTTTTATAGAAGGCAAGGAAGTCTCAGAACTGGTATTTCCCATGACCGGTGATCAGGAAATTTTACATAAGTCCTGGAAGGAATCTGCCAATACTATTAGCGGGTTGTTGGGCCAGGGCAAAACAGTAGCCTTTGCAACTCTGGGGGATCCTTCCCTGTACAGTACCTTTACTTATATTATGTCAATTTTAAAAAAACAAAACAGCAGTTTACAGGTAGAAATAATTCCCGGGATTAATTCTTTTTCTGCTGCCGCTTCCCTTCTTCAACTGCCCCTGGCAGAGGGGGAAGAAAACCTGGCTGTTATTTCCACTCCTGCAAACACCTCCAGGTTAAAGGATGTTTTGCAGCTTTTTGATACAGTTATACTCTTAAAAATACACCGCTATTTTGACCAGGTCATGGAGACTTTATGGGAGCTGGGCCTGGAGGAAAAGGGCTATTTTGTAAGCAGGTGTGGGAGCAAAGAGGAATATTTTACCAGTAACCTGAAAGCACTATCGGGAGAAAGTCTTGATTACCTGTCCATGTTGATTATAAAAAAGTAGAGCAGCACATTGCACACAAGGGAGTGAAATTATGAAAGTATATTTTGTTGGAGCCGGACCAGGAGACCCAAAGCTTATTACCGTTAAAGGTAAAACCCTGCTGGAAGAGGCAGATATAGTGATATACGCAGGTTCCCTGGTTAACCCCCAAGTGCTTCAATACACCAGAGAAGAAGCGGTAATATATAATAGCGCCTCCATGAATCTCAGGGAAATAATATCGGTTATAGAAGAAGGCACAAGGGAAGGCAAAAAAATAGTCAGACTGCATACAGGAGATCCTGGCCTTTATGGTGCCATTCAGGAGCAGATAAACCTGCTGGAGGAAAAAGGCATATCCTATAAGGTGGTGCCGGGAGTAAGTTCCATGGCTGCAGCGGCAGCTTCAGCAGGAAGGGAGTTTACCCAACCGGAAATAACCCAGAGCGTAATCATTACCAGGTTAGAAGGCAGGACTCCCGTACCGGAAAAGGAGGAGCTGTCCCTTTTATCAAAACACCGGGCTAGTTTATGTATATTCCTTAGTGTTCATAATATAGATGAGGTTGTTTCCAGGCTAACGGAAGGTTATCCCCCGGATACTCCAGCAGCTGTTGTTTTTAAAGCCTCCTGGCCTGAAGAAAAAATTATCAGGGGAACATTATCCAATATTGCAGATAAAGTAAAAGAAGAAGGCATAGAAAAAACAGCCCTTATCCTGGTGGGAGATTTTTTAAAAGGCAGCGGAGAAGCATCAAAATTATACGATTCCCAGTTTACCCATGGTTATAGGGAGGCCGAGAAGTAATGAAAATAGCTGCTGTGGCCCTTACCAGGGGGGGTAAAGTTACAGCCGAAAAAATACAACATCTTTATCCCCCGGGAAAAGTTGACCTTTATCTACCCTCTAAGCTGGGCAGCAACCCTGAAGATTCCAGAGAAAGCAGCATAATATATTTTCAAAAACCTTTTAAAGAAGTATTTGGCAAACTCTTTAAGGAATACAACGCCCTGGTATGTGTAATGGCCACCGGGGTTGTAGTAAGAACGGTTGCCCGGTATTTACAAGATAAGAGGGAGGATCCCGCTGTAGTGGTGGTGGATGAAAAGGGTGAATATTTCATAAGTCTGCTTTCAGGCCACCTGGGAGGGGCTAATCTTTTAGCGGAACAACTGGCGGCAAAAACAGGGGGACAGGCAGTTATTACTACAGCAACAGATGTCTGCGGTAAGCCGGCTGTAGAAATGTTAGCCCGCAGCTTAAACTGTGAAGTTTATCCCCGGGAGAATATTAAAAAGATTAACTGGGCCTTTGTAAACGGGGTTAAAGTTAAGGTTTTGATAGAAAAAGGTCTTTCTTTACCGGAGGAATTTCCCTTAGAAAGGGAAACACTGGAAACTCCCATAGGAGAACAATTGATCTTTCAAGAAAATAACGCCTCTGGTATTGAGAAATATTTCGTAATAATAACCTCCCGGATGCTACCGGAAAAGGAAATAAACAGGTTTTTTAATGCTAATCTCTTTTTATATCCTAAAAACATTGTTCTGGGGGTGGGTTGTAAGCGGGGTATCACCTCGGGACAGCTTTTATCTTTTATTAAAAGGAGCTTTTTAGAGGAGGGCTATAGCCTGCACAGCTTGAGTAAAATTGTTTCCGTAGATATTAAAAAAGATGAGAAAGGCCTTTTAGAAGCAGCAGAAAAGCTGGGAGTTTCGGCAGAATTTGTTTCCATAGAACAGATTAAAAGTATAAAAGAACAGGTCAGCCATTCAGATTACGTGGAAAATGTTATGGGGGTCGGCAGTATTTGCGAGCCGGCTGCTCTAATTGGGGCAGGAAGGGGAGAACTTATTTGGAAAAAGAAGAAAACAGCAGGGATAACTACGGCAGCCGCCCGGGTTACATCCAGGTGGTGGGAATAGGACCGGGAGACCTTTCTCTTCTTACCATGCAGGCCAGGGAAGCCATTCATAAAGCGGAAGTGGTAGTTGGCTATACTAAATACATTGAAATAGTTCAATCTTTGCTAAAGGATAAGGAAACTATATCCACAGGTATGACCAGGGAAATAGATCGAGCAAATAAGGCGGTAGAACTGGCTTTAGAAGGGAAGAAAGTAGCAGTAATAAGCAGCGGAGACCCTGGCGTATACGGTATGGCCGGACTTGTCCTGGAGATAACCTCTTCTAGACCCTTGTCGGCAGAAGTACCGGTAGAAATAATTCCTGGAATAACAGCGGCTAATGCCGCAGCCGCCGTTTTAGGAGCGCCTTTAATGCATGATTTTGCCGTTATAAGCTTGAGCGATTTACTAACTCCCTGGGAAGTAATAGAAAAAAGGTTGAAGGCTGCCGGCATGGGCGATTTTATTCTCGTTTTATATAACCCTGCCAGTAAAAAACGCCGAAAACAGATTGAAAAAGCCAGGGATATATTGCTTAAGTACCGGAATAAAGAAACCCCGGTAGGCATAGTAAGAAACTGTTTTAGGGATGATCAGGAAATATATCTTACAGATCTGGAAAATATGTTAAACCATAATATAGACATGTTTACTATCCCGGTTATTGGGAACTCCCAGACCTACAGGCAGGGGAAATATCTTATAACCCCCAGGGGGTACAGAATTTAAAAGGCTGATGACAGCGGGCGAAAAAAATAGTGTTAGCGAAAACCACACTTGATTGGGGGTTTAATATCTTGTGATCTTATTATTAGGAGGCACTATAGAAGGGAAACAGCTGGCGGTCAGGTTAAAAGAGATGGGATATAGCTTCACGGCTACAGTAGTAACAGATTACGGTAAAGAATTGGCCGCCCAGGCAGCCCCAGACCTTGATTGTGTGATTAGAGGAACGCAGGATGAAAAATCCCTGGAAAAACTTATAGTAGAGAATAAAATATCTGCTGTAATTGATGCCACACATCCCTTTGCGGTAGAAGCCAGTCTTAATGCCAGGGAAGCTGCCGTAAAGAGAAATGTAGAATATATAAGGTTTGAACGTCCTTCCCTGGATATGCCCGCCTGCCCCTTAATTCATAAGGTCTGCGGTTTTCCTGAAGCAGCTGCGGAGGCGGTTAAACATGGTGAGGTGATTTTTGTGGCCATAGGGGTTAATCACCTGAAACCTTTTGTCCAGGCAGCTACAGCTGCTGAAAAACAACTGGTTGTCCGGGTGCTGCCGGTTTATTTTTCTTTAAAAAAATGCAGCGAAATGGGCCTAACCCCTTCCCAGATTATTGCTGTCCAGGGGGTAGGCAGCCTGGAATTAAATAAGATACTTCTTAAGGAATTTAGGGCAAGCCTCCTGGTCACCAAGGATAGCGGTGATGCAGGGGGCACAGGTAATAAAATAAGGGCAGCGCTAGAGCTTAACCTGCCTGTAGTGTTAATAGAAAGGCCTTCTGTGAATTTTGATTATGGAAATAAAGTTTTTAAAAGTATTGAAGAAATTGTTAGATATATTTCTCAAAAATATGATGTATAGGGTTTTTACCTGATAACGAAAGGAGATAGGTTTATGAGTTCAAGTATTATACTTCTAGCCCACGGCAGTCGAAGAGAGGTAGCCAATAATGTCCTGCCTCAGTTGGCTTCAATGATTCAAGAAGACAAGTCCTTTGGTAAAGTTGATTCCGCCTTCCTGCAGTTTACCAGCCCTAGTCTGGAAACAGCTCTGGAAGAACATATTAAAGAGGGAGTAAAGAACATAACTGTAGTTCCAGTTTTTTTATTTAACGGGATACACTTAAAGGAGGATATTCCCGAAATATTAGAGAAAAAAAAGGAAAAGCACCCCGACGTAAATATACTGATGGCTCAACCCCTTGGGGCCGATTCCCGCATTGGAGATATAATAAAAGACCGCATCAAAGAAACGCAAAGAAGGTGAGTATATGGATATTATCCGGGAACCACAAAAAATAGAAGAAAAGAGCATGGCTATTATTGAAGAGTACCTTCAGGGACTGAATTTTAACTATGGGGAAAAACAGGTGGTCAAGAGGGTAATTCATGCTACCGGTGACCCTTCTTATGCTCAAATAATGGTGTTTAGTCCGGGGGCTGTGGAAAAAGGTATTTCCTTATTATCTCAAGGCAAAGATTTAATTACCGATGTAGAGATGGTCAGGGTAGGAATTAACAAGAACAAGCTAAAAGAACTGGAAGGAGAGGCCAGCTGCTTTATCCATCATTCAGAGGTAATTAAGGGAGCCGGGGAAGAAGGAATAACCAGGGCTGCCTATACCGTAAGCTGGGCCAGGGAAAAAATTAATGGAAATATTATGGTTATAGGTAACGCGCCTACTTTTTTATTCGCGCTCCTTGATTCAATAAAAAAAAGTTTGGTTAGCCCCGCCTTTATCATAGGAGCACCCGTAGGTTTTGTGGGCTCCAGTGAAGCCAAGGAAGAGTTAGAAAAACAAGATATAGTACCCTTTATAACTTTAAGGGGTATAAAGGGCGGCAGCCCTGTAGCAGTCTCTATTGTAAATGCACTATTGAAGATGTCAAATCCCAGCCAGGGATGAAGATGATTCCAACTAACTTCCTAGGAGGTTAAAACAGATGTCAAGGTTTATTATTGCTGGAACCCACAGCGGTGTAGGTAAAACTACTATTACCTCGGCTCTTATTAGGGCATTGAAGAAAAGGGGCTATGAAATACAGCCCTTTAAAGTAGGCCCTGATTATATTGATCCCGGATATCATACTCTGGCTTCCGGGCGGCATACCCGCAATCTAGATGGATGGATGTTAACCGCAGAACAGGTAGTAGAAGTAATGGCCCGGAATACTCCTGAAGGAGGACTTGCCCTTATTGAAGGAGTTATGGGTCTTTTTGACGGTTATTCGGTTGAAAGTATAGAAGGGAGCACTGCCCATATTGCCTTGATTACAGATACTCCCGTCATACTAATAGTTGACGGTTCTAAAATGGCCCGCAGCGCAGCAGCAGTGGTCCTGGGATACAAAATGTTGGAACAAGAAGTGAATATAGGTGCAATAATATTTAACCGGCTGGGGGGCGAGAGACATTACGAGATATTAAAAAAAGCAGTTGAGCCGCTAAACATACCTGTATTAGGATATTTCCCCCGGGAAGAAGACACAAAGCTACCGGAAAGGCATTTGGGATTGGTGCCTACTTCAGAAATGCAAGAGCTGGAAAAATACCTGGATTACTGGGGTGAAATGGCAGAAAAATATCTGGATATAGATAAACTGGTAAACCTGTTTTCTCATAAACATCCCCTTAATCTCCCGGATAACCCCACTATGCCCAGGGAATATGCTAAACCCCAGTGCAACCTGGCGGTGGTAAAAGATAAGGCCTTTACCTTTTATTACCCGGAAAACTTGGAGCTCCTTGAGGCCCGGGGAGCCAGTATAGTTGAAATAAGCCTGCTGGAGGACAGGGAACTTCCTCCAGATTGTCATGGTCTTTATATAGGGGGAGGCTTTCCTGAAGTATTTGCATCTCGGCTTTCCCAAAATGATTCCATGAGAAAAAGCATAGAGAAAGCTGCCCGGGAGGGGATGCCTGTGTATGGTGAGTGTGGGGGCTTTATGTATCTCACCAGGGAAGTTAAAGATTTTGAAGGAAACACTTACCCTTTGGCCGGTGTTTTTGACTGTACGGCAGTTATGTGCTCCAAAAGGCAGGCTTTGGGATATGCCCTTGCCCGGACCCGGATAGATAACTTTTTAACTCTGAAGGGTGAAGAAACAAAGGGACATGAATTCCACTGGTCGGAAATTAACTTTGAAGGGCTGGAGGAGCGTGAAGAGTTGGATAAATTTGTATACTGTTTTCCCAATAAGGGCAACAAAGAAGACGGCCTCCTTTATAAGAATGTATTAGGTTCTTACGTGCACCTTCATTTTTACAGCAATCCAGCTATTGCCGACAGGTTTATAAAGGCCTGTAAAAGTTATTGTGAATTTAAACAACAGGGGGGTCGTTGATTTTGCCTGTTCAGAAAAAGAAATTAGTTTTAGTTACTGGTGGAGCCAGAAGCGGTAAAAGCACTTATGCAGAAAAATTAGCCGGGGGATACGGAGAAGGTATAGTTTACCTGGCCACTGCCGTTGCCACGGATGGTGAGATGGTTCAAAGGATTAAGGATCACCAGGCTTACCGCCCCTCCAGCTGGACAACTGTTGAAGAAAGCTTGAAAATCTCAGATGCATTGGCCAAAATGCCCTTGGGAACTAAAGCTGTTCTCATAGACTGTATTACCTTCTGGGTTTCTAATCACTTAATAGATAAAGGGGGCATGGAAGAACCCCGGGGAAAAAAAGTTCAAGAGATAGAAATGGCCATTATTGAAGAAGCCGTAAAACTTTGCGAAAGCCTAAAAGAACTGGATTGTTCAGTAATTATGGTCAGCAACGAAGTTGGCCTGGGTCTGGTGCCGGAGCATGTTTTAAGTCGAATTTACCGGGATGCCTTGGGAAGAGTAAATCAAATGCTGGCACAAGATTCGGATGAAGTTATTTTTATGGTAAGCGGAATTCCTTTAAGGGTAAAAGGATAACCGTAACAAACCACGCTGGAGGAAAAAGATATGGAACTACTGCTACTGTTGCCAGGAGCTTTTGTAATTGACTTGATTATAGGTGACCCCCGGGGGATCCCTCACCCGGTAGTAATTATAGGAAAGTTGATAGGCTTTTTGGAGAAAAGGTTGTATAGAAAAAAACTATCTCCCCGCTTGTTGATCCTAAGGGGTGTTTTATTAGTTTTACTGGTACTTTTTTTTACTCTGGGGACAACCTTACTGATACTTTACTTATCCTCTCTGATACATCCATATTTTTATCTGTTTGTTTACTTGTGGCTGCTGGCATCAACTTTAGCTGTTAAAGGTTTGAGTAAAGCCGGCCTGGATATATATAAAGCCCTGCAGGATAATAACATGGCTTTAGCACGGGAAAAAGCCGGAGAAATTGTAGGTAGAGATACAAGCAGCCTGGAGGAGGGAGAGGTCTCCCGGGCGGCGGTGGAAACAGTGGCTGAGAATACGGTAGACGGCATAACAGCTCCCCTTTTCTATGCTTTAATAGGCGGGTTACCCCTGGCCATGCTTTATAAAGCTATCAATACTTTAGATTCCATGCTGGGCTACAGGAATGAAAAATACCGGCATTTGGGCTGGGCTTCTGCCCGGTTAGATGACCTGGCTAATTATATACCTGCCCGGATAACGGCATTATTAATGCTGGTTTCTTCAGGACTGATAAACCTTAACTGGAAAAGGGCATGGAAGGTTTTGAGAACTGATGCCAGGAATCATCCCAGCCCCAACAGCGGCTTTTCCGAGGCTTTGGTGGCAGGAGCTCTGGGCATTCAATTAGGCGGGATTAATTACTACCGGGGCATTTCCTCCCAAAGACCTTTCATGGGGATAAAGACCAGGGAAATAAAGGCGCAGGATATATTGGCGGCAGTAAAGCTTATGTATTTAACCTCTTTTCTAACCCTGGTTTCAGGAATAATAGTAAGACTTGTGGTGCAGTAAACAGTGATAATATTTATTCCCCGGCTGGTAGTTCCGGTATTCCCTGCGGCACATTATATATTACCAGCTAAACTATACAATAAGGAGTTACTTTTATGAACTCATTTTTAATAGCCATACAGTTTTTGACTCGAATCCCCGTTAATATTAAAGATCCTATAGAAGATAACGACCTGATAAATTCAGTTTATTTCTATCCACTAATAGGGCTAATTATCGGCATCATCTTAACTGCCTTTAATTTTATACTAGTAGACCTTGTGCCTTTTGGTGCCAGGGCAGCCATTCTAAT
>Ga0207421_10003908_pt1 | contig 17506 bp, 17 predicted proteins | sample SodLakKL_010_SED_4_FD_187542 | JGI IMG/M metagenome (GOLD analysis project Ga0207421, IMG submission 187542) | Alkaline sediment microbial communities from Lake Tanatar, Kulunda Steppe, Russia - 8KL_010_SED (SPAdes) (version 2) | ecosystem: Environmental > Aquatic > Non-marine Saline and... | reverse complement strand
GCGATCGTCACGACCGGCAACACGCCGCCGTTTTGCAGTTCGTAGCTGTGTGTCTCGGTCTCACCAGCCGGAATTACGTCCGCCCGATCGGAGTCGAACTCCGCGCTTACGAGCCCCATCTCGGTCGATCCCGACATGGCGACCATCGTCGCAAGTGAGACCGTGGCGACGAGGATGGCCATCGCGAGAACAAGCCGCCGTGCGTCGAACACGTCACTCCGTCTCCGCGTCCGAGAGCGCGATCGATCGGCTGCCGATCGGCGATCGAGGACGGCTGAAGTCACGAGAATCGCAAGCCCGAACCCGAGCAGGAGATACGCCAGTCCCTGCGTTCCGAGGACTGCAGTCGTGCCGAGCGTCGACGCGAGCGCCCACTGGGCCGACTCGAGAGCGCTCTCGACTCCCATCACTGCCGTCCCGAGATGTGGGATCACCACCACCTCGCCGTTGACCTGCAGCGCTTTCGCCTCGATCTGTCCGTCGGTGACGTGGGGCTCGCCGCTGTCCTGGTCGGTGAACGGATTCGCGTCCCCGCGGGTCACGTAGCCGTGGTCGGTTTCCTCGACCACCCGATGGGTCGTGAGCCCGCCACCCTCGATCTCCTGTGCGTCGTAGACGACGACGTCACCCGTTTCGACGGGGCCGGCGATCGCGGCTGGAACGGCGACGAAGCCGTCTCCAGCGTCCATCGTCGGCTCCATGCTCCCGGTTTCGACGTAGCCGAGTCCGATCGGGACGCCAAGAACGTGTCCGATGAGGAGCGCAGCGATCAGCAGTGCGATACCGATCATCACCACTCGCCGAACGATCGTGCGACCAGCCGTACTCGTCTGTGTCATATGTGTTCCAGCCTCGACGCGGCAACGAGCGCATCCGTCCAGGTTCTCGCGGCGCGTCGTTTCATCGAACGTGACTGTTTGGTTTTGCTATGGACCGGTTTCGACCCCTGCAGGTCACCACTGCAATCGAAAAATGAGAGACTAGAGACAGTATTTCGAGAGTAGTCGCCGCACTCTCGGTTGTTGAAGATCGTTCAAAGAGGCCCTCAATGCGGCCGAATAGCTGCAGAACTGTTCATTCACTAACCTGCTCGGTCGTAGAATAGACAGCCAGCCGAATCTTCTAATTAACTAATGTGTGCTCTAGTGGGTGACCTAGCAAGGGGGACGAAAGGGTGAACGAAACGATTGCAGCGAGAGCGGGAACGCAGACTCAGTCCGAGGGACTATCTCGTGACGAGATTTTCACGATGCTGAGCAACCGGCGACGGCGGTGGGTACTACACTTCCTCAAGCAATGTGACAACGGGCGGGTTGACCTCCGGACGCTCGTCGATACGCTCTCGTCCTGGGAGTACGACACGCCGCCCGAGGAGTTACCCTGGAAGAAACGAAAACGGATCTACACTGCACTGCGACAGTCACATTTGCCGAAACTCGACGATGCAGGCGTGATCGAGTACGACAGAAACCGTGGTGAAGTCGCGCTTACTGACGACGGGCAGAAAGTCCGGATGTACCTCGAGTACGTACCGGAGAACGACATCCCCTGGAGCCAGTGTTATCTCGGGCTCTCGACGATCGCCGTGACGATAACGGCACTCACGTGGGTTTCGGTCTTCCCATTCACTGAACTCTCCGGAATAGTGCTCGCGATGGTTCTGACAGCACTGTTTGCAACGACGGCGATCGCACACACCTACTACACGTACCGAAACCGACTCGGTTCGGAGGGGAAACCGATATGACAAACCGTCTCGGAGTCGTGTTGACACTGCTGGGAGTCGCGTTGCTCGTCACCTCGAGTGTTAGCGTCTCGACTGTCGCCCTCGAGCGCTCAGTCACGATCGAGGTCACCGATTCGCCGCCGGTCGAGTTCGACCCCGATACGCCAATAGTGGACGAAAACGAATCAGAGATTGCCCTGTTCAACGTCACGAACGAAGCTGGCACCCCAATAACCGTGACCGACGTCGAAGAAGCCGGCGAGACATCGATGATCGGTACCGTTGATCGAGGTGGCGAGATCGACGCCGGTGAGACTGCAACGGTAACTGCGGACGTATCCTGTACGGACGGAGCCGAGGAACTGGTCCCGATCGACGTGACGGTCTCCGGTGACGGAATCACGATCGAACGGACGATCGAGGTTTCGATCGACTGTAGCGACTGACAGCGACACTCCCCGGTGACCGATTGGTCGGTATCGCTAGGGGAAACGAAAATCGGAATGTTAACAGGGCAGGTTCCCTACCATACGACAATGACGTGGCTCCGCGCGTTGGCCGCCGCCGGCCTCTCTGTCCTGCTCCCCGGTGCAGGCCACGCCCTCATCCGAGACTGGGTGCGTGCGCTCGTGTTTAGTGGACTGTTCATTTCTGCGCTCGTGATCTTCATGCCGACCGATCAGGTCGCCGCCGCTGGCTCGGTGACCGACGGAATGGACGTCGTGACCGAAGAGACGAGTACGGCGAGTCAGTTCGTCTTCTCGTTTATCATCCTGTTTGCCGCGATCGACGCGACCTTCCGAGCGATGGGGTTCCCGCCGAACGGCTCCAGCGCCGACGCCGACGACGGCCCCTCCTGTCCCGAGTGTGGAAAGGAACTCGACGGAGATCTGACGTTCTGTCACTGGTGTACGACCCGCCTCGAACCCCAGGAGGCGGACGACACACCCGAGGGCAACCGGGAAGACGAAGAGCCGGTCAGCAGTTGAGCACGATCCTCGATCGGGCACGTTCGGGGCGTCGGACGGACAGGTGTATTCGAGTCCCGCCGACCGGCCGATCTACGAGACAGTTGTCATCCTCTCCGCGCTGAAGCGCGAGGGTTTGCGCCTGTTCATCGCATACCCACACTCCAGTGGCTACTAACGTCAGTGCACGCCATATCGCATGACAGTTGTGCGATCGATCGTTTTGGGCCGCTCCAGGGGCGGACGGTATCTTACGCAACGTTCGCCGACTGGAACCGTCGACCGAGCCGACTACTTTTCGATGATACTCTCTTCGACGGCCTCGCCGAAGTGGCGAGCGGTATCCTCATAATAGAGGAGGAGTTCGTCGCCGGGTTCGAGATCGGTGACTGCCGTCCGGCCCTCGCTCGTCGGCACCTTGATGGTCTCTGCGTTCTGAAGGAGCGTCTCGACGCGGTCGCCAGCCTCGGTCTCTACCGCGACCCGGAACATCGGTCGTTTCTCGATTTTGACCCGGCCGACGATCGCTTCACGGGTGTTGCCGTCGGTGTCGACGACCTGGACCTCGTCACCGCTTTGCAGTTCCGAGAGGTACTTCGTCCCACCATCGGGTGTGCGAACGTAGGCGTGGACGGCACCCGCGTTGACCCGGAACGGGCGGGAGGCGACGTACGGCGATTCGGCCGTCTCGGCGTGGACGAACACGAGTCCACGGGCCATCGAGCCGATGAGCATCCCTTCGTCGTGTTCGAGCAGGCTCCCCGTATCGACACAGACCCGATCGGCGCTGCCGACCTGTTCGATGTCCACGACCTCGGCGTACTCGAGGTCGAGTGACTCGCGTTCGGCGTCGTCGCGTACGGCGACCGTCTCACGGATCACGTCGGGACTGTCGGAGTCTACCAACACGGCATCGGCGCCGATTTCGAGGGTCTCGAACGCCGTTTTGGCTTCTTCGGCGGTCGTTACGCCCGCGACGAGGTCCGTCTCCTCGCCGATGCGGGCGATCAGGTTCTCCAGTGGGATAATCGTCCAGTCTTCGCCGACGACGATCGTGTGATCGGCGTCCTGGGCGGCCGTCTCGGCGAACCCTTCGTACGCTTTGCCGAGGATGCGCACGTACGCGCCCCGATCGATCTCCGCGTCGCCGTTACGGCGCAGCGTCGAGAGATCGGCCGACCCCGAGAAATCCTCGGGGAGATCGACCGTCCCGTCACCTTCGCCGTCCTTTCCGACGACGATCGCATCGGGCTGTGCGCCCGGTTCGTCGGTGCTCTCGGCGTCGTCGACCAGCGTCACGTCGCCGTCCGTACGGAACGCGGCGACGTTGATATCGCCGAGTTCGCGGACGCGTTCGACGTCGTCTTCGTCAACCAGTACCCAGTCTGCACCCGATTCGAGCGCGGCGGTGATCCGCGCCCGACGGTCGTCCCAGTCGCCGACGGCGTCGTCGGCTTTGACCCAGACAGCTCTCGTCATAGTTCGACGATCGAAGGGAACCGGCTTGAACGTGGCGAAACGCACAGCAGCGTCAGACGCAGTGGAGACGACCGGGACTGGAGCTTCGATCGGCGGCGGAGCGCGATCGTCTCCAGGGGTTCGAGCTCCCGGGGTCACCCCTCGCAGACGCGACACCGGAGCTGGTTGCGCGGACGGGACGACCTTACGGCCACCGGGATGCACTCGCAGATGTCGGCCTGACAGCTGCGGAGCTTGGGGCCCCATGTGAATCGCCTCGAAGCGGCTCTCGAACTGGCACGCCTCGGGACGGCGTTGTACGCAGCGGTCTCCAGCGAGGAGTGAGAGAGACTGTTGAAACTGGGCACTGCCGATCGACAGCCGTCGTGCGATCGGGTGTGCACTGACGTTCAGTGGCTACGAGAGCCAGTCTGCTGTGTACGGAGATCGACGTCGAATTCGAGCGGCGTCTCGTCGAGTTTGTGGCTAAACGCCCGGTAGGCCTGCCGTCCCTGGTCGGTCAACTCGACGACGCGTCGCCGACCGACCGACTCGATCGTCACGTAGCCGTCCGCTTCGAGCGGATCGAGCACGTGCGTATCGAGCACCCGGAACGCCCCTTTATCCTCGCTGGCCCGGTCCGGCGGCGATCGCCGATCGGTCATAAACGACAGCTCCTGCTCCCGGGCGAACGCGATGAGGTCTTTCTTTTTCGGGGCTGCGGTACGATCCTCGTGATACCCCTCCCAGGCAGCCGGATCGGCGAGAAACGCCATGATCGCGACCTGGTCTGGCGTCGGCGAGTCGATCGGATAGGTCGGAATCCGCTGGGTCTCTTCGACACCGAACGACGCCGGTTCGGTCCGTCCGTCGTGGGCGTACTCCTCTGGCTCGACGTAGTAGGCGGTTGCGTCCGTCGAGACGTCCATACAGGCGATCGTCGCCCCGATCGCGGGGATGGTTCCGGCACCCGACGCGTTGACCGAAACCGAGTCGTCGGCGTGATCCGCCGCGATCGTCGTCACCACACCGAGGACGTCGTAGACGTCCGTGAGGTCACATGCGACCACGTTGACCGCCGGGACGATCGCGTCGAGTTCCACACGCAACTCCTCGTGGTACGTCGCGGTCAGCGATGATGCCGCGTCGGCGTCGGCGTTGGCCGTCCGCCCGGAGTTGGTGTCGGCCGTCTGCCCGGAGTTGGTGTCGGCCGTCTGCCCGGAGTTGGTGTCGACCGTCCGCCCGGAGTCGGTGTCGTTACCCACCGTCGGATCGTGTTCGAGCAGATACACCAGATCGGCTCGCTGCTTCCGGATCGGTTCGACGATCCGATCGAACTCATAGCCCACAGGGACGACGTGGACACGTTTGAGGACATCCATACGTCGAGCAGGGATAGCAACCGGTTAACATCTACCGAAATATCAGCGTGCGGGAGCGATCGTCGTTCGGCCGCCCGCCACACCACTACACGCGGACGGGATGATGTGCCGACAACCGGCACGATCCGCGGGGAGGTGTTGGATCGGAACTGGCTGCTAGCGGACCGTCTCACGGGCGAAACGTTGAGCATCGTCGAGCCAGTACTGTACGCCAATGGCTCCCTACGACGCGATCTGCTTTGACCTCGATCAAACTCTGTGTGAGTCCACACAGGACGCCGCGGCGCTGCTAGAGCGGACGTTCGATCGGGCCGGAGTCGATCAGTTCTGTACACCCAGGGAGCTCCGGGCAGTCGTCCCGTCGCTACCGACGGCCGACTCCGATCGCGAGTTTTACACCCAGCTCTTTGCCGAAGTCGCGAGGCAGGCCGACGTCCCTCCCAGCATCTCCGCGACGCTGACGGATCTGTATCTGGAGCTTCGGGACCCGACCGCCGTCCAGTTCAGACCCGGTGCCGAAGCCGCCTTAGACCGCGCCGCCGCCACCGGTCGCGTCGGACTCATCACCAACGGTGGGCGGCCCACACAGACCAAAAAGCTCCGGGCCCTCGGCATCGAGGACCGCTTCGACGCCCGGGTCTTCATTGACCCGGGTGCAGGGGTGTATCCGAAACCCGACGCCGCCCCCTTTGAGCGCGCGCTCTCGATGCTCGAAACCGAGCCGGATCGGGCCGTCCACGTCGGTGACTCGCTGCACGCCGACGTCGCCGGGGCGAACGCGATGGGGATCGACTCGGCGTGGGTCGGCACCGACCGGGCCACCGACCACGTGCCGACCTACAAGCTCGCGTCGCTCGAGACCTTCGAAGAGATCCTCTAGACACTACTGTGGCACGTTCGTGTGACCGGACCATCGCCGACGGCGGCTGCGTTACCCGGTCGACGGCACGAGGTCGGTGTGGACGACCGCCCGGTACTGGCTATCGGTGGCCACATCGAGACGGCCAAGCAGGTCGACGACCGCACCGAAGCGCTCCGGAAGCTCGAACTCGTCGTGGTCGTGATCGTTTCGTCGTTTGCAGTGGGTGACAAACGCCCGAACGTCCTCGTCGGCGCCCGGTGGCAGGTAGACGACCCCAAACTCGCGGTCCCCAGCGAGCTGGTCGCGCCAGTTCTCGACCAGCGGCTCGATTGCTCGCCCTGGCGCCCCGCTCTGTTCGACAAGCGCGTCGACGTCGATCGCGGCGTCGTCGCCGAACCCCTCGACGAGCTGTTCCAGTTCGTCGCTGTTCTCGGCGAGTGATGGTGCCGCCTCGATCGCCTCGAGTGTCGCCTCGATCGCCTCGATCTCCGATCGGCGGATCGCGATCGGATACACGTATGCGTGTGTGTCCTTGGCCAGGACGATCGAGTTCGCCATCGACGCCCCGTCACCCTCTGAGGGAGACCCAAACATCAGGTCGAGCAGTCCCATAGTGGCCCGTAGGTACCGATCAGATAAGTGTGCTGGGCGTCCAGTTCGGCCACGCAGAAACGGCTACCACTGCTCACCGAGTGCTGCGTTCGCTTCGCCGTACCCGCTCGCGGACGTCCACGTTCGGCCGCTTGCGACGTATTCGACCTCGTAGTCGCCGCCACAGTTCCCACACCGGTACGCTCCTGGCGTTGTCACCGGTTTCGAGGCCCGATGGCGATCGGCCTCCCACGCACAGTCGCGACACCGGAGCACGTAGCGTGGCTCGGCAAACGATCGGCAGTGACGCGGCGCCTCGAGGGCCGCCGCCTGCTCGCGGAATCGCTGTCCGTGGCCCGACTCCCCGAACTGCTGGAACTCCCAGGCGTGGACGAGTTCGTGTCTGACAACCGCCGCGAACGCCGGCCAGTCGTAGGCCTCGTAGGCCCGCCGGGCGAGGACGATCGTAACCGACTCGCGATCGGGATGGTACCGACAGACGCCGGCGCGGCGACGCGCCCGCGTCGAGACGCGCCACTCGACGGCACTCAGGTCGACGGCGATATCGGCATCCTCGATGGTTTCACGGGCGTGAATCCGTGCTCGAGCGATGAGTTCGTCGTCGATCGTGTACTCGCCACCTGTCACGGACTGCCAAAGGGAATCGGCCATCGAAATAGTTCCGATCGATCGGCCGTCGCCCCTTGACTCCGGTGGGCCTTTGCGGGCTGGGATCGACGACACCAGTATGGATACCACCGCTCTCCCGGAGCCGCGGCCTGTCGATCCGGCCGACCCGGTTTGCCCGGCGGCACTGGTCCTGCCCGCAGTCGCCGATCCGCCGCTAAACGAGCGCGGCCCGTGGCTTGACCGCCACGAGATCGTCGACGCCGTCACGGTACCGGGGTTGGCCACGCCGCTGTATCTGACCGCCGAGGACGTTGCGGTCACCACGACCAGCATCGGCAAGAGCGATGCAGCAACGACGACGACCGCGCTGCTTTCGACCCCTGCAGTCGACCTCCGATCGGCGTACATCGTCTCGGCCGGGATCGGGGGCGCACCGCCGGCAACCGCCGCTCTCGGCTCGGTCGCCCTCGCAGACGCCGTCGTCGACTGGGATCGGAAACACCGCTGGGATCGGGCTGGCGAGACCGGGTCGGGCGGGCTGACACCCGAGGAGATGAGCGGGGCAACCGATCTGGATAGCGACGATCGACCGATCGATCTCCTCAACTACCGGCCCAGAGACTACGTCTGGCAACTCGACGATCGCGTCGTCGAGACCGCCGTCGATGCGGCCCAGGAGGTCGCTCTCGGCGAAGATCCAGTAGCAAAAGAGTACCAACAGACGTACCCGACCGCGCCGGCGTCCGGCCCGATCGTGACGACCGGGACGACGGTCACCGGCGACGAGTTCTGGCACGGCCCTCGCTTTGCCCGTGAGGTCGAGTGGCTCTGTGAGCAGTACGACGTCGCTCCGTACACGACCACACAGATGGAAGACGTCGCGACGGTGACCGCACTCGAACGCTTCGACCGAGCGGATCGCTACCTCAGCATCCGGGCGATCGCGAACTACGACCGATCGGCACCCGGCGAGTCGGTCGAAGAGAGTTTCGACGGCACCGAGGCGACTCTCGACCTCGCGATCGACAACGCCGAACGTGTCGGCTCGGCGGTCGTAGCGCGGCTCGTGGCCGACGATCCACTCGAGATAGCCGACACAGGCAACTAGACCGTTCCAAGCGTCGACGTGTGAGTCGAAACGGATACCCGCCATTGGTTCGACTCACACGTTCAGGCTTGGACCGCCACTAGAGGCAGTCTCTATTTTCGCCACCCGGCCCTCGCCACCGGAGTTTACTCGCTGCACCTCGTTTCCTGCCGTATGTCCGACCTGCCCATGGCGTCGGCCGGAGAGCTCGCGGCGGCGATCCGGAACGGCGATCGATCGTCGATCGACGTCGTCGAGACGGTTCTCGATCGGATCGCTGCCACTGCGTCGTTGAACGCCTACGTAACCGTCATCGAACAGCGAGCACGCGAGCGGGCCCGCGAGGCCGATCGTGCGGCTGCTGCGGGCGAGACCCTCGGCCCACTCCACGGCGTGCCGGTCGCGATCAAGGATCTTCGCGATCGAAAAGCGGGCGTCAGGAACACGTTGGGTCTCGCGGCGCTGTCGGACAACGTAGCCACGGAGAACTCGATCACCGTCGAACGACTCGAAGCCGCAGGTGCGGTGATCGTTGGGACGACGAACACGCCGGCGCTTGCACATACGATCAAAACCGACAACCGCCTCGTCGGTGCGACGGCGACGCCGTTCGACCACGAGCGATCGGCCGGCGGTTCGTCGGGTGGCTCCGCGGCAGCGGTTGCGGCCGGTCTCGCCACGATCGCGACCGGATCGGATATCGGCGGCTCGCTGCGGGTACCCGCTGCCTGTTGTAACGTCGTCGGCCTGAAACCCAGCTTCGGGCGCATCCCGTCCGACAGCCGCCTCGACAGCTTCAGCACCCACACGCCGTTCATGGTCGGCGGCCCGATCGGCCACACGACCGACGACGTGGCACTCGCCGTCGACGTGCTCTCGGGCCAGGACGATCGCGACCCGCTCAGCGTGCCCGACGGCGACGACCTCCGGGGAGCAATCGAGCGGCCGACGGACGCGCTGTCGATCGCCTACAGTCCGAATCTGGACCTCCAGCCGGTCGCGCCGGTCGTCCGCGAGACAGTCGGTGAGGCCGTCGACGCTCTCGCAACGGCGGGAGCGACCGTCGACCCCGTTGGTATCGGCCTGCCGCCGGCCGAGGCGCTTCGGCGCACATACTACACGCAGGTCGGAAGCTACTTCGCCGCGCTCGCCAGGCGGGTCGACGAACAGTTCGGAATCGACCTCGAAACCGCCGACGTCGAACCGACGCTTCGATCGACGATCGCACTCACAACAGGGACGAGCGCGGTCGACGAGCGCCTCGAAAACGGCTCCCGGAGCAGGGCCTACGACGCGATCGAATCGGCGCTGGCCGGCCACGACGTGCTCGTGACGCCGACGCTGACGGTGCCACCGTACGGGAAACACCTGGATGATCGCTACCCGACCGAAATCGACGGCCAGCGCGTCGACGGTGTCCCGACCGACGCGATGCTGACGTGGGTGTTCAACCTGACCGGCCACCCCGTCGCGTCGGTCCCGGCTGGAGTGACCGACGACGGGCTCCCGATCGGGCTCCAGGTCGTCGGCCGCCGGTACGCCGAAGTGGACGTACTCGCCGTCGCTGCGGCGATCGAGCGCGAGCGCCCCTGGGCTGGCCACTATCCCGACATGGCCGCTACTCGACAGTAATCGACGGCTGTGGAACTCGGCGCGTTGTGAGTCAGGCGCCGGGACGGACTGTCGGAGTGATCGCTTGCCGTCGTCGGACGCCATCCGACTGCCAGCGGAGCGTCGCAGGCGATCGAATACGAACGAGGATCCGTCTTAGGCTTCGATCGCCAGCCCGGCCGTTTCCAGCGCGTCCTCGGTGGAGCGATCGTCGTGGATGACCGCCGAGACCGCGGTGGCGATCGCTTCCGGATCGTCGTGCTGGAAGATCGAACGCCCCATCGAGATCCCCGCCCCGCCGGCGTCCATTACGCCGCGGACGTTCTCGACGGTTTCGCGATCGGTGCCTTTCGCGCCGCCGGCGATGACCACGGGGAGCCGAGTCGATTCGACGACGTGTTGGAAGCTCTCTGCGTCACCGCTGTAGCCCGTCTTGACGATGTCAGCGCCGAGTTCCTCCGCCAGCCGGACGGCGTGGCCAAGCGCCTCCGGATCCGTCGAATCGACGCCGGGGCCGCGGGCGTAAGCCATCGCCAGGACGGGGATCCCAAACTGGCTGGCCTGGTTCGTTACCTCGGCAAGCTGTGTGATCTGGTTCGGCTCGTGGTCCGAGCCGACGTTGATGTGGAAGGAGACGGCGTCGGCACCGACGCTGATCGCCTCCTCGACAGTGCCGGTCATCCGTTTGTCCTGCTCGTCGGGACCGATCGTCGTCGAGCCGTTGAGGTGGACGATGTAGCCTTTCCCGTTTTTGTGTTCGTGGACGCGCGGCGCGATTCCCTTCTGGGTCAATACGGCGTCGGCGCCGCCGCTCGTGACGGCGTCGATCGTCGATTCGATCTCTTTGAGCCCTTTGACGGCACCCATCGTGATGCCGTGGTCCATTGGGATGATCATGTACGAGCCGTCCGTCCCGATCCGATCGAGTCGTGCGTCGATGCCGGTGGATGTGCTCATTGCGGATGTTTAGCAAGCTTGCCGTTATTGATGTTCCGGTTCCGGTTTCGGTTCGAGTCCTGCGCCGCGGCGTGCACCGCGCTTGAGTTCGGCGGCTTTGGCCTCCAGGTCGGCCGCTGCGGGCGCATCGCCGTCACCGTGTGCTGCGATGATGTCGACGAGTGCGCTGCCGACGATGACGCCGTCGGCACCCGCTTCGACAATCTCTGCGGCCTGATCGCCGTTACTGACGCCAAAGCCGACCGCCTTGGGCACGTCGTACGCCGAGAGCCGGCTGAGACTGTCGTGAGTCGCCCCCGAGACGTTTGCACGCGCCCCGGTCGTCCCGAGTCGGGCCTGGACGTACGCAAAGCCCGACACCTGTGACATGATCTGGTCAAGTCGATCGCCTTTCGTCGTCGGTGCGACGATGAAGACGAGATCGAGCCCGTGGTCGTCACAGGCCTCGCGAAGCGGATCCGCCTCCTCGGCGGGCAAGTCGGGGACGATGATGCCCGCAAGGCCGACCTCGGCCGCGCGTTCGACGAACGGGCGCACGTCCGGGCCGTCGTGTGCCGTCGCCGTGTCACCGTCCGAGGTGCGTGGTGTCTCGCTTCTCCCGTACTGCAGGATCATATTATAATACGTCATCACCAGCAGCGGGGCCTCAGTGTCGAGGTCGTCGACCAACTCGAAAAACCCCTGTGGCGTCGTCCCGGCGTCGAGCGCCCGGTTGATCGCTCCCTGGATCGTCGGCCCCTCCGCGATCGGCTCCGAGAACGGGAGCCCGAGTTCGATCAGATCCGAGCCGCCGCGATCGAGCGCCTCGACGTACGCCTTCGTCGCTTCGAGGGAGGGATCGCCGGCGGTAATGTAGGTGATGAGCGCCGGCTCGTTCTCGCGGATCGCGGCTTCGACGTCGCTGTCGATCGCCGTCGGCTCCGCCGACTCCTGGCCCTGGCTCATTGGTCGAACACCTCCACGTCGGGTGCGGCTTCGAGGTCGCGTTTTTCCGTCTCCTCTAGGACCGTCTGGAGGTCCTTGTCTCCGCGGCCCGAGACGTTGACGATGACGACCTCCCCGAGGTCCTCGGTCGCTTCTTCGAGGTAGCCGAATGCGTGACTCGTCTCGAGTGCCGGGATGATTCCTTCACAGTTCGAAAGCCGGTGGAAGCCGTTGAGCGCGGCATCATCACCGACGCTGACCGGTGTGACACGATCTGTCGAGACGAGGTGGGAGAGTTCGGGACCCACTCCCGCGTAGTCCAGCCCCGCGCTCACGCTGTGTGACTCCATGATCTGGCCATCACCGCTCTGGAGAAGCTTCGTCATCGCGCCGTGGAGCACGCCGTCGGTTCCCGTCGAGAGCGTTGCCGAGTTCGGCGCCAGTGCGTTTGCTTCGTCGATCTCGAGACTCGAGCCGCCAGCCTCGACCGCGACGAGATCGACGTCTTCGTCCGGCACGAACTCGTGGAATATCCCCATCGTATTCGAGCCGCCGCCAGCACAGGCGACGACGGTGTCGGGGAGGCGACCGACTTGTTCCCGAATCTGTGCGCGTGATTCCGCACCGATCACTGCATGGAAGTCCCGGACCAGTTTCGGGAACGGATGTGGGCCGACGATCGAGCCGATGACGTAGTGTGTCCGTTCGACGGTGGTCGCCCAGTCGCGCATCGTCTCGTTGATCGCCTCCTTCAACGTGCCACTCCCCGCAGTAACCGGGTTCACCTCGGCACCGTTCATTCGCATCCGGTAGACGTTCGGCCGCTGGCGGTTGATGTCCGTCCGGCCCATGTAGATCTCACAGGGCATATCGAGGTGGGCGGCGGCCATCGCCGTCGCAGTGCCGTGTTGGCCCGCTCCGGTCTCGGCGATGATCCGCTCTTTGCCCATATACTTGGCCAGCAGGACCTGGCCGAGCGCGTTGTTCAGCTTGTGTGCGCCGCCATGGAGGAGATCCTCGCGTTTGAGGTAAATCTCCCGGTCGTAGCGATCGCTCAGCCGATCGGCCCGCTGTAACGGTGTCGGTCGGCCGCCAAAGTCCCGCATCCGATCGCGGAACTCGTCCATGAAGCCGTCCTCGTTGTTGAGGACGTATCGCTCGTAGGCGTCTTCGAGTTCCTGTACCGCCGGCATCAGCGCCTCGGGAACGTACTGGCCGCCGTAGTTGCCGAACGTGCTCTCACTGTCTCGCTCTCGGTTTCGGGTATCCATGCTCATTGGTCGTCCTCCGTATCGATCGTCACTGCCTGTGTCAGTCGCCGCGTGTTCTCGGTTACGTCACTCGCTTCGCCATGGTCCATAATTGCACTGCCGATCAGCAACGCGTCGGCTCCGGCCTCGCGCATCCGCCGGACATCGGCTGGCGTCGAAATGCCGCTTTCGGCGATCAGGGTCACGTCGTCTGGAACCTGGGGAGCCACCGACTCGAATGTTCCGAGGTCGACCTCGAGTTTCGCCAGGTCTCGGTTGTTGACGCCGATGATGTCGGCCCCCGCCTCGATCGCTGTCTCGAGTTCCGCCTCGTCGTGGACCTCGACGAGCGGCTGGAAGCCGCGATCGCGTGCAGCCGTCACCAGGGCGTCGAGGTCGTCGACGAACCGGGCGATGAGCAAGAGCAGGTCGGCGGAGACGACATCGAGTTGGTCCTCCGTGAGCACGAAATCCTTCCGGAGCACCGGGACATCGACGGCGTCGCGGATACGGGTCAGCGACTCGGGTGAGCCGCCAAAGTGAGAGGGCTCCGTCAGCACCGAGATCGCCGCCGCCCCACCAGCGACCATCGATTCGGCGAGTTCGACGGGGTCGTCGTCGCGAGTTCCGTCGGCAGTCGGACTCGTCGGCTTCACCTCCGCGATCACCGGGATCCGATCGGCCGCTTCAACGCGTTCGAATGCGTCCGGCAGCGACCGCGCCGTCACTGACACCCGATCGTGGCCGTCGGCCGATCGCTCCCGCGCGGCAGCGAGAATCGACTCGACGGCAGGGGCGACCTCCGTTTCAGAGTTCATTATTGTACATCGACGTACTCATATGTACATAAGGTTTGCGCCATCTTCGTGAGGTGGCCGTCCCAGCGATCGCCGCTTTACAGCAGCGGGGGCTACTGGCGGGACGACTGGCGGGTTCGCTTCCCGTCGTCTCCTCCCCGTCGCGGACGATCGACGATAACTCGCCGATGAGTCGCCGTGACACCGCGGGGTCGGCCACAGCGGACGGGACCGGCGGATATTCAAGGGGTCACCCGCATCTGGTATCTATGGACGAGGTCACCGACGCGGGGATCTACGAACGGGAGTCGACGTATCTCGATCGGTACGTACAGATCGGTGTCGCCAGCGGACGCGTCCTGCGCGTCTCGTTTCCGAACTCGCCAACGGACGACGCCGAGGACGACCACCCGGTTCTCGATCGCATCTTCGAGTATCTCGACGCGCTCGGAGCGGGCGAGTTCGACGACATCCAGGTCGCCCTCACTCTCCCGACAGACCAGCGTGCGATCCTCGAACGGCTCCGCGAGATCCCCTACGGCGAACAGGTCGACGTCAAGAGTCTTGCACGGATGACGCCGGAACTCGATCCGGACGACCAGGACGACCTGGTTTTGGTCCGAACTGCACTTGATGCCAACCCCGCACCCATTCTTTTGCCCGATCACCGCGTCCGCGACGGGCCAAGCGCCGCCCCACCCGAAATCGAGCAGAAGCTCCGCTCGATCGAGGGGTTGTAGGCCGACCGTGGCTCTCGGTCGGCGGTACCGAAGCGACTAGCCACGAGCGGCGTCACTGAAGATAGATCGCGTACACGTAGAAGCCGACACCGATGAAGACCGTCAGCGACGCGAGCAGATCCAGCTCCGGACGGCCGGTCGCGAGCCACAGCAACTGTGTTATGCCACCGACGACCAGACAGGTCGCCGCAGCGGTGATCGGATCGAGCTGTCGCGATGACTGGACGTACAGCGCACCTCCGATCCCGATCGCGATGAGGCCGAACATGGCGTTTGCCACCAGTGCAGTGAGTGGGTCGCCGGTGAGCGTCGCGTATCCAAGGAGCAGAAAGTACGCGACGACGCCAACGACGATCGTTCGATACACCAGCGGAGACGCGTCCTCGAGAGTCGTCATATCATCCAGAACGAACGCCGAGATCTTAGTCTTCGATGGTCTCTGCCCAGTCGAAGCCGACCCCTTCGTGGACGACGAACTCGAGGGCGTTGATCCAGTAGTGGGCGACCACCACGACGAGGACGCTCCCGGTGACAATAAACGCCGCCGCGAGGACGAAGCCGAGCAGCCCCGTTACGACGACGCCGACGGGGCCCTGTATCCCGTGGCCGAGTGCGAACGCGATCGAGGAGCCGATCGCCAGCAGCCACGGATCGATCCCGAAGCCAGCTGACAGAGCGCCCACCAGCGCCGCCCGAAAGAGCAGTTCCTCGAAGACGGCGATGATCGGCAACACACCGACCAGCAGTATCAGCCAGCCCTGGGCTGTCTCCGGCGCCAGCAGTTCCCGCAGCCCTTCGTCGTGATCGAACCCGAACCGTGTCGCTGCCGCGGCCCCGACCTCGTTTGCGATGTAGAGACCGAACCCGAACGCCGTTCCCCAGAGGAGTCCCGTCTCTAGATACGACCGCGAGAATTCGACCCCGAGCGCATCGGCCGGGATACCGGTGTAGATCACTGCACCGAGCAAGACGATCGCGAACAGTCCCTGTGTGGCTGCTACGTTGGCCAGGACCATTCCTGTTGACAGCGACTCCGGATCGACCTGTCCGCCGGCTCGCCGTTCCCCGGACCGTGGCGGGCGGTGAGAGCCGATCCTGTCAGCCTCTCCGATCGGCTCCCCGCCCGCCGCCGACCGATCGCTCGATACCGTTCGGTCGACCCGCTCTTGCTCCCGGACGGAGCGATCGCCGGGAGACGCCGACGATTCTGTGGGAGGTGACGACGCGGCGGTCGGATCGATCGTGTCCGACGCCGCCGATCGCCGATCGTCACCCGCGGTCTCGCCGGATTCGGGTGACACTCCGGCTGAAGCCTCGCTGGATTCGGGTGACGCCACACCGGGAGCCTCGTCGGATTCGGGTGACGTCACACCTGGAGCCTCGTCGGGTTCAGATGGGACTCCGGCGGGAGATCCATCATCAGTCCCGTCGGTAAACGCCGACTGGGTCAGCCGCGTCAAAACGAGTAAGAGAACGAGGACGACGCCCGTGATGCCGGCAAACGTCGCCCACTGGGGCATTTATTGTGGACTCGGGTTCGACCCGCTCGTCGAGCCAACAGCACTCTGGTCGAGTGCCGACCCGGTGATCTGCTTGAGCCGATCGACAAGCGAATCCTTCTTGGGTTCGCCCATCAGCGCGACATCGAGCACTTCACTGATGTTCGCACAGGGGATGATCTCGATCATCTCCTCGTACTCGTCTTCGATCATCACGTCCTGTTCGTTTGCCTTGGGGATGATGACCCGCTCACAGCCGGCCTTGGCGGCGGCCTCGATCTTGTGGGTAACGCCGCCGACGGGGAGGACGTCCCCGCGAACCGACAGCGAGCCGGTCATTGCAACCGTCTGGTCGATCGGGATGTCTTCCAGCGCGCTGATGACGGCCGTCGCAACCGTAATCGAAGCCGAGTCACCGTCGACACCGCCCTCGCCCGCCTGGACGAACTGGATGTGGATGTCCTTCTCCGAGAGGTTCACGTCGGAGAACTTCTTGATGATCGCCGAGACGTTCTGGACCGACTCCTCGGCCATCTCTTTTAGCTGGCCAGTGGCGATAACCTTGCCCTGGCCCTGTGCGGGCGCGATTTCGGCCATCACTGGCAGCATGATCCCGCTGTCTTCGCCCATGACGGCGAGGCCGTTGACACGACCCTCGACGCCGCCGTCTGCGATCTGTAGCTCGTAATCCTTGCGCCGTTCGATGTAGTCATCGGCGAGCTGTTGCTCGATCGATCGCGAGCGACCTTTGGCCTGCAGGACGTCGTCGCGGGTGGTCGCATCGCGGTCTTCGGAGCGAGCGATGTCGCCCGAGACCCGGACCAGTCCACCGAGCGTCCGGAAGTGAAGCGTCAAGTGGTTCTTCCGGCCCGATCGGCGTTTGGCTTCCAGGACAAGTTCCTCGACGGCGTCGCGCGTGAAGTGGGGCAGGCGCCCGTCGCGTTCGACTTCCTGGGCGACGAACCGGGCGTACTTCCGGCGCATCTCGGGGGTGTCCTCGATGGTGTCCTCCATGTAGACCTCG
>Ga0207421_10003907_pt1 | contig 17507 bp, 18 predicted proteins | sample SodLakKL_010_SED_4_FD_187542 | JGI IMG/M metagenome (GOLD analysis project Ga0207421, IMG submission 187542) | Alkaline sediment microbial communities from Lake Tanatar, Kulunda Steppe, Russia - 8KL_010_SED (SPAdes) (version 2) | ecosystem: Environmental > Aquatic > Non-marine Saline and... | reverse complement strand
CCCGACTGCTCGCGGAGCGTCGCTCCGCGCTGATCGGCGAACCCGTCCCGGCCGATCGGCGGTGACTACGGACACTAATCCGTATCAGGCGACGAACGTCAGCAACTGAACGAGTACGCCAAGCATGACGCCGGTCGCGATAACCGTCTTCGGATCGATACGGATCGCGTTCGAGTCTTCTGCGTCGAAGTACCGGACCAGTCCGGCACTGGACATCAGCCCGCCAGTGTTCTGTCCTTTGTCCATACACGGCCATACGCCTCACCGGCACTAAATCTTTCGTCGTAAGCCGATCGATCGGTCCCGCTACCGATCGCTGATATCGGCGATCTGTACCGTCCCCGTCGCACGAGAAATGTGCACGTTGAACGCGCGCTCGTCTGTTTCCGCGTGAACGATCCAGTACCCACCCATCTCGTGGGGATCGTCGATCTCGAGTGTGTCAGTTGGGGCATCCAGAGCAGTGGATTCTTCGAGTTCCGTTCTGGCCACCTCGATCGCTTCGTCGGCGCTGGTAACCGGTTCCTCATCCTCCTCGGGCCGCGTAACAAGCACGGAACAGTCCGCGTTGCGAACCACAAACTCGGAGACGCTGCCGAGCAGGAGCCGATCGATTCCGCTGTGACCCTGTGTCCCCATGACAATACAGTCGATACCGGTGACACTCGCGTATGTAATGATCTCTTCGCGAGGATCTCCTTCTTTGACAGTCGGGACGACCTCGAGGTCATCCGGGGTGCGTTCGGCGATGCCGTTGGTCAGTGCCGTCCCGTATTCGGATATCGACGTCGCGGAGTGGCTCTCGGAGAGATCCCCGAGGGGCTGCTCGTCGACGTCGGCGACGAACAGAGCGTGAAGCGTCGCATCGAACTCGGCTGCAAGCTCGATCGCCTGTTCGACTGCACGTGATGCGGGCGCGCTCCCATCGGTCGGGACCAACACGTTCTGAAACATACCTGGCCGTCCCATCCGAAGCTACAAATGTGTACGCCACGACCTCAGCTCCCACGATCGACACACCATTTCGTGGCTGCACATTCGGACGACGGCAACCGGTTCGAGAAGCGAGTCGCGACTGTGGCACGCTCGACCAACTGGGAAACCCTTATGCGCGCCGCGTTGATACACTAGCGGTGAACCCATGACTGTCACACTGAAGGACTTCTACGCGGACTGGTGTGGCCCATGCAAAACCCAGGACCCGATTCTCGAAGAACTCGAGGACGACTGGGAGGGCCAACTAGCGGTCGAAAAAGTAAACGTCGACGAACAACAGGACATCGCAAACGAGTACCAGGTCCGTTCGCTGCCGACGCTCATCATCGAGAACGACGACGGTATCGTCGAGCGATTTGTCGGTGTCACACAGCGCGACGACCTCGAAGACGCACTCGAGTCGGCCGAAGCGTAAGGCGACTCCCACAGTCCGTTTCTGGTTGTACTGGACCCATAGCCTCTGCGTTGGGCCGATCGGGCTGGGGTTGCTTATGCAGGCCGGACGTTGATATTCGAACCGCGACGATGTACGATCGAACCGTCCAACGGGCATGCGGTGCCAGCACCTCGTTCGATAGGAGGGTGCGTACGTATGTTTACTCTTGTGCGCTATCGCTGCTAGCTTCATGATTTCGCCAGCTTGCTACGTTGAATTCTAGCAACCAATTAAGCCAATTCCAGAACATTCATATTCTTGGCCTGCATCCACTCAGGTATGAACCCCGACCTGCAGTCGATCGGGAACGGAGACGATCCGGATATCGTGGCCACAGTCGACGAAATCGACGGTCAACCACACGTCGTTATCGCCGACATCACGCGAGACGACGGCTGGCTGACGATGTCAGAGACGGCGGCTCGATGCCTCGACGACTGGCGGTAACGGTCCCCCCGCCGACGGGTCGGTTTTTTTCGAACGTGAGCGATCGGCAGTAATTGCTGCCACGAATCCGTCTCAAGCAAGCGATCAGTCGACGTTGCGGACGGCCGTGCTGTCCGATCGCGCGACCGGAACATGGGTGGTGCAACCGAGACAAGCGAACGGCAAAACGAGGTCACCGGCCACAGTCCAGATGCGTTTCATCGGGTTTCGGGTGGAGTAAGTGGTCAGTCCGTTCGTCAGACCCACTTCACGCCGACGTCGTGCATGTCGTTGTTGTACTTTGCGATGTTGATCACCAGCGGCGTGACGCTCTCGACTTCGGCGGCGTTGGCAAGCGGGCCGGCATCCAGGGCACGGAGCCCCTCGATCTCGGTTGTGAGGTTCCTGACCGTCGACTTCGCGTCGTCGTCGTCGGCGACGAGGAGCGTGTCGAGATCCAACTCGGTGTCGAGATCCGACAGCGCGCCGGCAGCGAGGTTGTGGAACGCGCCGACGACAGGCACCTCGTCCGGGGCCCGCTGGGCGACGAGTTCGGTGACGCTCCCGACTCCTGGTGGGTGGTAGTGGAGGCCGTCTTCGTCGCCTTGCATGCCGACGGCTGGCGTGACAAGGATCGTCTCCGCATCGAGACTGTCCGCGACTGCCTCGACCGTGTCACCGGCGTAGTACGGTGGGACCGAGAGCACGACGATATCGGCACGGTCCGTAGCCATCTCGTTGACGAAGCCTTTGATCGTCGCGTCGACGCCGCGTGACGTGAGTTCGTCTTCGTAGTCGGCGACCGCTTCGCGGGCTTTCTCCGGATCACGAGAGCCGATGAGTACCTCGTGGTCCGTGTCGCGTCCAATCCGCAGCGCTAGCCCTTCGCCGATATCGCCAGTTCCGCCGAGTAGTGCGATTCGCATACTCGCCCCTCGGGACGGCACGCGAATAAAAGGGTGGGAGGTCGGCCGATCTCGCCGCATCACGATCGATCGGTGACCGCCACCCGACCTCGGCGGCGAGTGGGCGATCGCGTCCACCCGGGATCGTGGCTATCAGGTCCCGATCTGCCAGTTGCCCTCCGGCGAGCTAACCGTCCCGTCCGCCCCGACGACCCACGGCACCACCTGACACGTGTGACAGAGTCGATCGGCCTCGACGGACAGTCGCGCAGTGTCCACAGACCCTGTAAGTTCGGTCACGTCGAGGATCACGTCGGCCTGTGTGAGCCACCAGACGACGCGATCGAGGCGGCCGTCGGAAGCTGTGACGTCGAGTTCGAAGGTGACGGTCTCGCCGGGTGCACTCGGCAGGCTACCGGGCGGTGGGCGCTGTGATTCGATCGCCGGGGCGACGGGTCCGTCGGCGGTGACTGCGACCGTCCAGGTGGCCACGTCCGTTTCGGCCGCCCCGTATGGAATGACAGCCGCGGCGATTTCGTGGGTCCCGGTCGTCTCGAACGAGTGCCACCAGTAGTCAAATCCCGTCTCGGTGGCGTAGGTCGCCTGCCAGGGGCCACCGACCGGCCCGCCGACCTGTTCGCCGTCAACCCACCAGACGACCGTCTGTGGCTCGTCCGGATCGCTCTCACCGACCTCGAACAGCACGTCGGTCCCCGGCTGGACGGCCAGATCGGTGTCCGGACGCGTTACTGACGCCAGCTCCGCGCCGGTCACGCTACCGGTTCCCTCCGCGACGGCCCCCGACGTTTCGACTCGAATCGGGAACTCGCGCTCCGATAGAGCCGGATACGTATAGAAGCCCTGGGACAGCGTCGTCGTCTCGCCGGCCTCGATCGTCGTCGTCACCCGGCCAACGCGTTCTCGGTCCTCGCCGACCAGAAAGTCGACCTCGGTCCGAACGTCGCTCGTCCCGGCGTTCTCGACGGCGACTGTCAGCTCGAAATAGTCGCCCGCGCCCACCGACTCGCTCGTCTCGACGATCGCAACGTCGAGCGCCCCGGTGGTACCATCATCCGTCTCTCCGTCGCCGTCGCCCGTCTCCCCGTCGCCGTCGCCCGTCTCGCCATCGCCGTCGTCCGGCCGGCCGGCAGTCGCATCCTGCCACGGCGTTCTCGACAAGAGGATGGCTCCGCCCGACACGCCAGATAGCAGCCGTCGTCGCGTTGGTCCACTCATTGGCGGCGGTAGTTCCCGACACGATGATAACAACGAGTTATTGTTCCGCGAGTAATCCCTCGTTTCGGCCGGCATGAGACCACCGTTCGCGTGGCCGATCGCGAAAAGACGGTGCGTTCACGGTGCGTCCTCGTCGTCCGGGTTCATCGCCGCCCCGAGTTCGCTTCTGTCGGCGTCGCGGGCGGAGACCTCACGGAGCCGCTGATCGATCCGGGCCGCGATCGCCCGCCGTCGCTCGTCGTCGACATCGGGCGCGCCGTCGAGTTCCTCGATCGTCTCACGTGCCGCCTGCAGGATCTCGATTGCTGTCTCGGTTTCACAGTCGGTCGCCCGATCGAGTTGCCGTTCGACGTCGTCGAGCGATGGATCCGTCATGAGTTCTCTAAAGCGTGCAGGCGTTTGAAACGCGACCCAGTATGTGCCACGCGCTCGGTCCGCTTTCAGGACCCGATCGTCTGTCGATCGGGCCTTGGTTAGCCCAGCGGTGACCGCTTGCCGTCCGGAGCCTCCGTGGCCCGGCGATGACCGCTTGCCGTCCGGAGACGGCCGATCACAGTCTCCATTACGCTCGCCTTCCTTTCTCGGGTATGAGCCGCCCGTCCGTAATCGCCCACCGGGGGTATGCCGGTGTCGAACCCGAGAACACGATCGGTGCAGCCCTCGGGGCGGCCGATCGCGACGAGACCGCGATGATCGAACTCGACGTGCAACCGGCTGCCTGCGGAACGCCGGTGGTGATCCACGACGATCGACTCGATGGCACCCGTGGCGGACGCCCGCTGACCGACGGCTCGGGACTGGTCTGGGAGACGGACCTCGAGACGCTCCAGGAAACGCGGGTCCTCAGCACCGACGAGACGGTGCCGACACTCGCTGCGTTTCTGGGGGCGATCCCCGAGACGATCGGTGTCAACGTCGAACTGAAAAATCCCGGTACGGCTGACCTGCGGTTCGCCGAGTGCCTCGATCCAGATGGACGCGACGATCGCCGTGCTGTCTGGGAGCCGTTCGTCGATCGGGTCGTGCAAGTGTGTGACGATTTCGGCGGCGAGGTACTCTTCTCGTCGTTCTGTGAGGGGGCGCTGGCGGCGATCCGGAACGTCGCGCCTGACTACGCCGCCGCGACGCTCGTCTGGGACGATCTCGACGCCGGCTTCGAGATTACCCGCCGGTACGACTGCGAGGCGATCCATCCGCCACGGAACGCGATCGCTGGAACAGGGCTTGCGTCGACGGCGTACGCCGGATTCCGGGACGAGCCCGCGATCGACGTCGTCGAGACTACCCACGAGGAAGGCCGAACGGTCAACGTCTGGACCGTGAGGACCTGGCAGCAGTTCGCACAGCTGGCTGGGGCCGGTGTCGACGGGATCGTCGCTGACTACCCCGGACTGGCGAGGCGGGCGGGTGAGCTGTAGCCATCGAACAGGTCCGCTCAGAACCCGTCTACCGTGACGCCGCACCACAGGCCACGAGCTGGATCCCGATTGCCACGAGCCCGGCGATCGGGCCGTTGGCGAGTCAGGCCACGTCGAACAGGATCACGGCTGCTACCGGGAGCACACCCAGCGTGGCGGCGGCAACGACCGCGAGCGAGAGCAGGGCAAAACGGACCGGAAACTCGTACAGCGACAGATCTGCGGCTCGAACGAGGAGGACACCGGCGATGACACACCACACCCAGACGATCCCGACGACCGTCTCCAGCGATCGCCTGCGCTCCCCGACGACGCCCCGAGGCTCGATCGGAGTGAGTCGACCAGTTAGTAGGTGTTTTCGACTGTATCAAATACCCGTTCGGCCCGCCAGCCAAAACCCGGTGACACCGCTCCGAACGACGTCAGTCCGACTCCCGATCGGACGGCTCTCGGGGACTGCGAGCGGCCAGCCCCTCGGTGGCCGGCCCCTCCAGTCGCTCCCCGTCGGGTCCAAAGCGCGAGCCGTGGCAAGGACAGTCCCAGCTTGCCTCGCCGTCGTTCCACTCGACGAGACAGTACATGTGGGGACAGACGGCCGAAACGGTGTGGAGTTCGCCGTCCGAATCGCGCGCGCAGGCGATCGGCTTCCCACCCCGTCGGCGGATCCGTCCCTCGCCGGGTGCCAGCGGAGATCGATCGGGCGCGAGCAGCGTCTGTGTCCAGTCGGTGAGAAACTCGCTTGCAGCGTCGGCGTTCTCCGTGAGGGCGTCGCTAACCGATGCCGTCGGCGTCACTCGAAGCGGACTGAACAGTTCGAGAGCCACAGGATCCTCGCCTGCGAGTTCCGCGGCAAGCAGGCGGCCGGCGGTAACGCCGTTTGTCATCCCCCAGCCTCGGAAACCCGTCGCGACGAAGACGTTCGCCGTTCCCGGGCCAGCGCGGCCGATGAATGGCACCTTGTCGTTCGGTGTGTAATCCTGGGTCGACCACCGGTAGGCGATTTCATCGACGGGAAACCGTTCGCGGGCCCAGCGAGCGAGCCTGCGGTACCGATCGGCCGTCGACCCACCCTGGCCGGTCTTGTGGTTCTCGCCGCCGACGAGCAAGAGTGTCTCCTCACCGCGGTGGCTCCGCACCGATCGGTAGGGGTCGCCGGGACGGTAGTACATTCCCTCCGGTGGCCGCCCGTCGAGCCGAATCGCCAGTACGGAGGAGCGTTTCGGGGTCATTCGGGCGAAGTAGCCGGCGCGATCGAGGATCGGGAACCCAGTGGCGACGACGACCTGTCGTGCGGTGACGGTCGCGTTCTCGGTTCGGACGCGACAGGGCCGGCCGGGGTCGACGTCCGTGACGGTGGTCTCCTCGAAGAGGGCCGCATCGTCGTCCGCCCGGAGTTCCTCGGCGATCGCGAGCAGGTACGATCGGGGGTCGAACCAGGCCTGGTCGTCGAACCGAACGGCCGCTGCCGCCCGCTCGAACGGCGGCACAGAGGTGACGTAGCTGGCGTCGATCCCGGCCCCGCGTGCGGCGTCGACCTCGCGTTCGATCTCGTCCGGACTGTTGCTATAGAGCGTAGAGGGCTGGCGCTCGAAGCTACAGTCGATGTCGAGTTCGTCGATCCGCGCTTCGACCGCGTCGATCGACGCCTCCTGGACGGTGGCGTACTGGCTGGCCTGTCGGCGGCCGAACTCACGGCGGAGGTGGTCGTAGATCAGCCCGTGCTGGCTGGTCAGTTTCGCGGTCGAGTGCCCCGTCACACCGGTCGCGACGCGATCGCGCTCGATGACGGCGACCGACCGGCCGCGGTCGCGCAACTCGATCGCCGTCGAGAGGCCGGCGATTCCGGCCCCGACTACACAGACGTCGACGGTTCGGTTGTCCGTGAGCGGTTCGGCAGGTGGATCGTCCTCCCTGGTCGCCGCGAGCCAGACCGAGATCGGTTCGCCCGGAAGATCGTCGCGATGAAACGCCTCGTCGGACATCGGTTCGCGAGGCTACGTCGACGACGGCGAAAAAACGACGGGGCCGACCGCTCGGACCGATCGGCGACACGCAGTTTGGACCGACCATCTCGGCGGCCGACCCCGACATCGGTCGCGATCTGGGAGGATTCGTTCGGTAGCGACACCGACCAGGACGCTACTCCGACGGCGACGACTCGTCGACTGCGGCCGCGATCGCGTCGAGTTCCGCCTTGCGGAAGGAGCCCTCGGCATCGTCTTCTAGGACATCGATCGACCGACGAACCTGCGATCGCATCCGTGCTTTTGCCGGCAGCGAGTTCGTCGCGGGCGCTTCGTCGACGGCCGCACAGATCGCAGCGAGCGCTTCCTTGGTGAAGGCCGTCGATTCGATCCGTTCGTGTCTCCCGACAGCCGTCCGGATCTCGTTTCTGCGGTCGTCGACCGTTGGTGCCATACGATCTGTCACGGCCGGACGAACCCTGACGGTTTCGATCGCGACACTGCCTCTTGGGGACTCGCCATCGGTCGGGAGGGTATCGGACCGGGACCGGATCGATCGGGTTTGCGAACACCCACTGGATGGCGGAATTCGATATGAAAAAGGCATTACTGTGCGATTCTGCCGAGAAAAATACTATGAATGTCCTTCTAATGAGCCCGATGTCTAGATATTAGCTATACAGAAAGCTTTATTATTGAACATACAGTAACTGGGTGTGTGGTGGTGATGAGAACAAATCGCAAACCAATCACTCAGGACGTTCCCATCAGTGGATCATAACACTGTGCCGGTGTGGCTAACCCGCCCACCTTGTGCTATCCCAGCTTGTCGCTGTGGCCTTCTTCAGGCCTCATAGTAGCCCCTGGACGTCGGTGACACCCGATCGCACAACCGTCGTGCGATCGGTGTGCAAACAGTTTCGGCGGCTACTATGTTTCGTTTTCCGTCACGAAGTTCGGCTCTTGATCGTTCGTTCCGTCCAGTATCACCTACCCTGGAAAAAGTTGCAGCCCTCGTTTCAGTGGCGTCTCAGCGGACTCACTCGTCGTTCGATCGCACCGCGAGCAACTCGGGGACGTCGTTGATGGAGTCACAGACTGCCTGTGCCCCCTCGTTTTTGTACTTTCGGCGGCCCGCATCGCCGGTCAGACCGCCCGTGAGGACGCCGATCCCGTGATAGGTCCGATCGGGGTCGGTCTCGGCTGCGTTGACCGCGGTCCGGATGTCGTCTAGGGTGTCGCCGACGAACGCCACGCTGTCGGCGTCGAACCGCTCGGCGAGCGTGACCAGCGCCCGTGGATGTGGTTTTCCTTCCTCCCAGTCGTCCATCGTAAACCGGTGGTCGACGGCGATCGCGTCGTCGAGTCCGACCCGACCCAGGGCGATTTCGGCTTCGGCTTCCGGCCGGCCGGTCAGGATCCCAACGTCGTAGTTCGCCAGGAGCGACTCACGTGTCTCGTCATCGAGTAAGACCGGCTCGTCGTGGATATACCCCGGCATCTCGCGGTCCGGCTCACCGCCCTCGAGCCCGCGATAGAGCTCCGCACCGAGGTAGAGCTGCTGGAAAACGTCTCGGAGTTCCTCGCGATCCCAGCGATCGATGACACGGTGGGTCGCCCGTGCGCCGATCGCCTCCCTGACGACGGTTTCGGCGGCGTCGAGCCCGCCGCCCTCGGCGACGATTCCCGACGTGAACTCCTCGATCGAGGCGCGATACCCTTCGTTCGTCGCGAGGATGTAAAGTGCGGCCGCGTAGGTGAGTTCCCAGTCGTTGTTGAACCCGCCCGCGTCTTTGAACTGCTGAATGTCGGGTTTGCGGATCGTCCGATCGTAGACGTACTCGACCGAATCGACGATCGCCTGGCGATAGGAGTCGGCGACGTCGACGAGTACGCCATCGACGTCTAACACGACGGCGTCTGCGTTCATGTCTCCCCCAACGGTCCGGCAATGATAAAGGCGACCGGATTCGGATCGTCGTCTCGCCGGTCGACCACCGTCCGGCCTGGCTCCGTCACACGCCGCCAACGATCCAGGACGCGAGCAACAACAGCCCGATCGCATACAAGAGATCGGCCCACAGCCGCGAGAGCAGGTTACCGACGTAGATCACCACGACGATCGGGATCCCGGCCAGAACGATCGGTGCCTCGCGCCACTCGGCTCGCGACCGGTTCCAGAGAGTGTTCGCATCACCGGTGCTCGGAAACGAGTGCATGCCGATACTGATACCGAGCCAGAGGACGACGAGGCCAGGGAGCCCGGCTGCCGACGGATCGACGCCCGCACCTCCGCCCGCAACCGTCATGATCGCCAGTCCGAGAAACAGACCGAATGCAATGATCGTGTTGATGAAAAACGGGGCAACGCTAATCACGAACGAGTCCCGATACCGCTCCGGTTCGAGGTGCTGGACGTACCCGGCCGGTGAGCCAAGCTGGAAATAGACGACCTCGCCGACTGGAACGCCGACGTACGCACACGCCTTCTCGTGTGCGTACTCGTGGATGACGACGCCGGGAAACGTGAGCAGTTGAACGAAAAATCCAACGATCGCAATTGCAACCATAGCACTGGTCGTAATTGAAAAATAATAACTGTTCGTGCTGTCACCCGCGTCGATCATCTCGATCGCCGAGCCGTGCTCTCCGGGCTCGATCGCCCGAGACTCGAAGGACGGTGGTGTACGCAGTTGCCGCCGATCGGCCGCACAAGTCGGCGATGGACTCCCGGCTCCAGCGGATCGCTATCGGGGGCCGGGGCCGGGGCCGTCACAGGCCACGTACAGCGTTCCGCTCTCGATTCGCTTCCGTTCGACCGGGACGACGGGTTCGTCGCCGCCGAGCGTCGTAAACAGGAATTCGGCGTCGACATCGCGAGCGACATCGAACGCCGGGCGGTGCAGTTCGGGCGGCAGGTTTCTGGCGTAGATCGCGTCCGCGTTGGCGTAGATCGCCCGATCGGGCGTGAGGATATCATCACGGACGAACCGGACGCCGTCGGGGACTGTGCGGTCGTAGACGTCCGTTGCCGTGACGGCAACTCCTGCTTGGACGAGCGCCGCCGCCAGATCGGGGCGCCGACCGATCCCGATCTCGACGACCCGATCGGCATCAGCGAGGTAATCAGTCATTGTCCGTCGATCCCGGCGAGAGTGGGTCACGGCGGGACGTTTATGCTGTCCGCGGTGTAAGGCCTTGCTATGCTCGTCGATATCGTGCCGGTCGGCAACGTCCCCGCACGGGTCAAGCGGGTCGCTTCGTCGGGGTTGCGATCGGTCTACGACTGCGACGTAACAATTAGCGAGTCGCAGTCGGTCCCAAACGGTGCCTACGATTCCGGTCGAAACCAGTACTGTGCGGAAACCTTTATCCAGCTCGCAGAGCGCGTCGGTCGTGGCGAAAAGAACATCGCAATCACGCCACACGACCTCTTCTACCGGCGGCGAAACTACGTCTTCGGGCTCGCCTATCTCGACGGGAGCGGGAGCGTCGTCTCGACTTACCGACTCCAGACCTCGAGTGATGGCGGCTTCTCGAACAAGAGCGCAGCCGACATCTTCCAGGACCGGGTTCGAAAGGAGATCGTCCACGAGATCGGCCACACCTACGGGTTAGAACACTGTGACAACAACCGCTGTGTGATGAACTTCTCGCCGACGGTCCGCGAGGTCGATATCAAAGAGGAATCGCTCTGTGGGAGCTGTCAGCGACTTATCGACTAATTGTCCGTTGAAACCAGCTCACTCGTGGCCCCGGCGACTGTCCTACGTCGCCAGCGTCACACCTCCGGACGAACTCACTCGATCGTCGTCTGTCTGTGACGAACGTCCCCGCCACAGTTCGGACACGCGCCGGGATTGTTGACTGCCGAGACGATCGTCCCGCAGTCAAAACACTCGTATGCGCTCTCGTCGCCGGGATCGTACTCGACATCGTGGATCATTTTGTTAAGAACCTTCTTCGATCCCTCCTCGTCGAGTGCCTCGATAACATCGCTGGCTCTCACCACGCCACACAGCACTGCCGACTCATCGACGACCGGGAACGCGACGAACGAGTACTGTGTGAACATCGTCGCAACACGATCGAGCGGATCGGTAGCCGCCACCGAAACCACAGTATCGCTGGCGGCCCCCGAAATGAGTGTCCCTGGATCGGCGTTCAGCAGCTCTCGAAGCGACACGATGCCTTCGAGCGTCTCGTCTTCGTCGACCACGTACGCGTAATAGACGGTGTGGGACGCGTCCGAAGCCGAGGTCCGGATCGCGTCGATCGCGTCGTCTACCGGTGTCGACGCCTCGAACGCCGTTGCGTTCTCATCGAGTATGTCTCGGGCGGTTGTCGGGGACATGCAGTACTGCCGTCCACTCCCAGAAACATAGCCCTGTGCGTGTCCGGATCGCTGACACGAACCGGCCCCACGTCGTCGCTGCTCCGACCCGCTCAGGGCGCGTAGTAGTACTCGCCGTCGCGCTTTTGCTCCTGATCAAGCTGGGACTCCGGCTTGTTGATCCGCGGCCGCGAGGTGCGTTCGTCCCGACGGAACGTCACGTCCAGGTTCGCGAGGAACTCGTTCATCCCATCGCGCATCGACTCCGGCGGGCTAGCACGCCCATGAACGGCTGGTTCTCCGTCGAAGACCATGAGCCGATCGGCCAGCAGGTCGATCATGTAGATGTCGTGGTCGATGACCATGACGGTCGCGTCCTGCTGTTCGGCGTAGCGACGGATCGCTTTGGTCGCCTGGACCCGCTGTTCGACGTCGAGGTGGGCCGAGGGTTCGTCGAGCAGGTAGAGATCGGCCGAGTCAGAGAGACAGGCCGCGATCGCGACCCGCTGGCGTTCCCCACCGGAGAGGTCGGCGAGGTTTTGCTCCATGATCCGCTCTAACTGGAGTGGCTGGGCGATCTCGGTGTTCCAGTAGGACGAGCCAAACTGGTCCGTGATCGAGGAGAGAAAGGCGTCGACCCGCATATGCTGGTCGATCGTCACGTACTGTGGTTTGTACGAAATGTCGAGATCCAGATCGGCGTCGCCCGCGTCGGGTTCGAGATCACCGGTCAACAACTTCGCAAACGTCGACTTCCCGATTCCGTTGGGGCCGACGATGCCCAGCACTTCGTTCTCTCGGATGGCCCCTCCCTCCACGTCGAGGCTGAACTCGCCGTCGCCGTAGCTCTTCGTGAGGTCGGGGTACTCGACGAGGGTGTCGGCACGGGTCACCGATCGCGGTGCGTGTTCTTCGAACTCGATCGCGTTCGGCCGGATCCGCATGTTCTCGTTGTCGAGATACCCCGAGAGATACTCGTTGATCCCGTTGCGGACGGATTTTGGCGCCGTGATAACACCGTAGGCGCCGGGCTCACCGTAGGCGACGTGGAGCGTGTCCGCGAGCAAGTCGAGGATCGCGAGGTCGTGTTCGACGACGAGCATCGACTTGTCTTCTTCCTCGGCAAGTTCGCGGATCAGGCGGGCTGCCGTGACTCGCTGACCGATGTCGAGGTACGGCGTCACCTCGTCGAGGAAATAGAAGTCCGTATCCCGGGCCAGCGTCGCGGCGATCGCGACACGCTGGAGTTCTCCACCAGAGAGGTCGTCGATCGATTGGTCCATCACGGGGCCGATCGAGAGGCGTTCGACGAGCGAGTCGAGGGCTCCGCGCTCGTCGGTTCGTTCGAGCAGCGCTCGGGTGTTTCCGTCGAACTGCTCGGGAATTTGGTCGACATACTGTGGCTTCTGGGCGACGGTCACCTCGCCATCGCGGACGTCGGCGATGTAGTCCTGCAGTTCGGTGCCACGGTAGGCGTCGAGCACTTCGTCCCACCCTGGCTCGTCACCGTAGCGGCCGAGATTAGGTTCGAGTTCGCCGCCGAGGATACGAACGGCGGTCGTCTTCCCGATTCCGTTCGGACCGAGGATCCCAGTGACCGTCCCCTCCTGGGGAGCGGGCAGTCCGTACAGCGAGAACGCGTTCTCGCCGTAGCGGTGGGCAGGTTCGTCCGTGAGTTCCTGGGGCAGATTGATGATTTCGATCGCGTCGAAGGGACACTTCTCGACGCAGATCCCACAGGTTTCGCCCAGACAGATCTCTTCGGAGATGTGGACCTGGTCGGGCTGGCCCTGTGGCGTCTCGTCGCCCCGGAGCGTGATACACTCCTTGCCCGTCCGGTTTGGCGGACAGAAGTTCTTGCACTCGTAGTTACACCGATCGGGCTGACATCGGTCCAAGTCTACGACGGCAATGCTATCGTCGGCCATGTTACTGTGCCTCCGCGGTGAGCAAGATTCCCCACGTCACGAACCACATCGAGAAGGTCATGAACGTGACAAAGAGGTAGTGTTTCGCTCCCACCTCGTCTTCGGCGTAGATCCCGGAGCTGTTGAGCAGCGGGATCTGGACGAGAATCGCGGCGAGGATGAGAAACAACGCCCGCGTGTCCGATGCCGCGTCAACGGAAAGCCCAACCCAGGTCGCGGAGGCGAGGGCTGCGCCGACGCCGAGCAGCGCGGCGACTGCCGTCACGCTGATCGAGCGAATGTGCTCGCGTCGGTCGCTGATCGATTCGGTCGACATGTCGAGAACTCTGTTTTCGGCAGTGAAAAGGGGTTCGGGTTACGGCTGAACAGGGTGTGGCTACCGTTGGCTTCTGACAGGGGCGAATTAGCCGATGGTGGCCGTGTCGGCGTCGATACTGATATCCGATCCGGGGCCGGTCGACGTGTCCCGCGAGCCGTCCGCGTTGCCGGTATCCAAATTGACGTCGCCATCGTCGACGTCACCGGTTCCCGAGACCGGACTGAGCGACGGTCCAGTCGAACTGCCGGGTTCCTCGGCGGTTAGCTCCTCGCAACCCCGCGTGTCCTCGCTGCGAGCGCTGATAGCTGCGGTCCCGACGACGTCTGCGCCAGCCTGCCAGACGAGAGATTCCGTCTCCTCGCTCGTCCGATCGCTCGGGAGCGGTACCGTCTCCGTATCGATCGTCCGGCCGTCGGGGTCTTCGAGGGCGATCGTCCGTGTCACGTCCGAGTGCTCTCTGTCGAAAGAGTACTCGTGGCGATTTGAAGCCGATCGTGGATACCGTTGATTTCACACAGCAACGTCAGCCTGTAGAATGGGGCCGTCTGCTGTACTGAAGACACCGTCTGTTCGATTACTACGTCGAGGCGGCCATGAGTCGACATCAATCAACGACGATGTGATCTGAGTCGAGTTCAACCCCAGTATCAGTGCTGGATGTTCCGCTCTCGCTGGCATCACCAGTCCCGATGTCTGGTGAATCACCTGAATCAGCGGTACCACCAAGCTCGAGGGATGGGTCCTCCGGTGTGCCGGGGTCGGTACCGTCACCAGGATCGCCGTCGGCTCCGTCACCGGTGCCAGGGACGATCGTAATGCTTGGCGTTCCGGGATCGACGTCGGCCCGTTCGACCTCAGCATAGACGATCAGATCGTTGAAATTCGGGTCGCCAGCACCAGTTTGTTGCTGTGCACTCTCCCATAGAGCGTCGATATCGTCGTCGTCGGCATCGCACCCGGAGTCGCTCATCCCACACTCGGTGGTCGTCTCGAAAATGAAGAGGAACTCGTTGTCGTTCAGATCGAGTTCACCGTCCTCCCAGAGTGTATCCCGATCGATGGCTGGATCGTCGAGTTCCGAAAGAATTTCATCGAGACTCTCCTGTTCTTCGTTCCCGGGCTGAAGCGTCGGCAACTCGTTGTCGTCTGCCGTCCGGACCCTAAGGTTCTGCTCTTGCTCGTCGGCAGTTGCATCAACCGGATCGACGAGGTACTCCGTCGACGAGGTGTCGAAGTCCTCACACCAGACATGGTTGCTCAATAGTCCCCTCGACTCGGTTCTGCGATCACACCCAGCCGTATTTCCGGGTAATCCGTACGATCTGGATGCGAGCGTCAGTGTCGCTTCGTCCTCAACCTCGATCGTCGCATTAAATACGTGGTCACTCTTGTCTTGCCACGTCGGGTACGTGTTAATATTGCTTCCTCCTTCGGGATTCTCGAACACGTGTTCCGTCTCCGTCTCACCATCACGCTCGGTAAGGACTTCGAGCGTCATGGTCCCAAGTCCATGATCGACGCCAACACCGGAGACTTGCGAGTCCAGCACGGAGATATCGACCGTCGCATTATCGATGTCGCCGAGTCCGACCCGCCCTGGATCGACGCCAGCGGTGACGGTGAACGTCGTCTCGAGTTCGTCGTCCTCGGTCGCTATTGTTGCGTCGTAGGTGCCGTCGATGAGGACGCTCTCGTTGATCGGCAACTCGACAGTAGCGTTTTCGCCAGCGGCCCGATCGACACTACTTCCGTTGATCGGAATCTCGTCCCCGTACGGATCCTCGTCGAGGTCGTCAGGCATATCATCCGGTCGCAAGTCGAGGTCGAGAGTTACGTCCTGTGTCTCGTCGCCGATGCCGTCTTCGACCCCCGTGTTGTGCAGATCGGCCGTGAGCACGACTTCCTCTCCTTCGGTTGTCGTATTGCCGTTTGACAGCTCGAACTCGGTCCCGGGGTGGCCGAAGTAGAACGATCCAGTCGGATCCAATCCATCGCCTTCGGCCTGGACGTCGTACTCGTAGCTCTCTCCGTGGTCGAACTCGTACTCCTCCGGGTCAACTTCAAAGTCGACAGTGTCGGTGGTTCCGTTCTCGAGGGACACCGATTCGGTGAGTTCGACACCCGCCTCCTCGATCGTCATCGTCACGTCTTCTTCCTCGGCGTGAGAGTACGCGTTCGCGACGCTGGCGCTGACAGTAAACGGTGTCCCGTCGTCAGTGACGAACTGATCGTCACCGGCCCCTTCGTCGCTGACCACGGTGAACGCCGCTTCGCCGCCGGTGGTCGCCTCACCCTCGATCGTGCCAGTACCAGTGTTGTCACCCGTATCGACTGTGAACTCATGCTCTCCCATCGGGACTGCGCTCTTGTTTACCGTCCACTCGACGGTGCCGTCCGCTCCGTAGTCGAGATCGAGCGTCTCGTTCGCCTCCACACCAAGATCGGAGAATTCGAGCGTTATTTCCTCGTCGGCGGCGTCTTCGACGCCCACGTTTTGGACGGCGGCCTCGATCGTGACGTTGCCGTCGTCGGTGTCCGTATCGACATCGACCTCGAGGTCGGTCCCCTCATTGCCGTAGTAGAACGATCCCGGATCGTCGAGTTCGTCGTCTGCAGTCGTGATCGTATACCGGTAGGTTTCGCCGGCCGCAAGATCGTGCTTGAAGCTGCCCGGCTCGAATTGGATGAATGTGCCTCCTGTCGCCTGGCCGAGATGTTCAGTTTCTCCTGAATCGAGCGTTACCTCCTCCGTATTATTTGCGTACTCGTCAGCGGGATCGTCTCCCCAGATCGATACCGTGACGTCTTGTGTTGCCGAGTCCTCTCCAGTGTGTTCGAGTATTCCACCGACCCGGAAGAGTTGGGAGTGGTCGATGACGTGTGGGTCGATCGGATCGGCGTTGGGCTTATAAAGTCCCCTATCCTCGTCGACGACAATCCCATCCGCGTCGGGGGTTTCTCTGACATCACCGATGGCGACCGTTACGATCTCGCCGCCGGAATGCAGTTCGATGTCAGCATCGTCGCCGAGTTCCTCCTGAAGATACCGTTCCCAGCCGTCGGCGTACCGGCTCTCGACACGGATCGCGACTCCCGTCTCATCCCGGTTCGATTCAGCCGTATCCCTGATACGTTCGGCCAGGTTTGCCGTCCGCTCGTAATCAGCCTGCACACTTCGGTCCGAGCCGACAACTGACTCTTCATCGAGATGCAGGAGCGAAAGCTGAACGGCATCGCCGTCGTTCCCGATCTCGGGCTCAGAAATGATCGTCGTGTCACCGTCGCTGCGTTCCCAAATTCCGCCGCCTTGATGGCCAATCGTTCGATCGTCAAGTTCGTATTCAAGCCCACCGAGCGGTTCGGAAACGGTCCGAGTGTCGTCGTTCCAGAGGTCATCGTCCTGAATGGGGTCCTCGCTCGTGGTATTATAGTAGAGGATCGCTATCGAGCCGTCCTCAGAAATGTCGGGCTGACAGGTAGTGTCATCGAACGCCATCGGTTGCTGTGTTCTCGTGGCGGCGGTCGTCTGGAGTCGATGATCCGCTT
>Ga0207421_10003904_pt1 | contig 17513 bp, 11 predicted proteins | sample SodLakKL_010_SED_4_FD_187542 | JGI IMG/M metagenome (GOLD analysis project Ga0207421, IMG submission 187542) | Alkaline sediment microbial communities from Lake Tanatar, Kulunda Steppe, Russia - 8KL_010_SED (SPAdes) (version 2) | ecosystem: Environmental > Aquatic > Non-marine Saline and... | reverse complement strand
CTGGAATAATCAACCTCGGCAATTATGCCCACCCCGTTTGCTATTTCAACCGCTTTCGGCTGGGCGCCGCTCATACCGCCAAGCCCCGAGGAAACAAAGATGTAACCTCTCAGGTCTTCATCGCCTTTGACTCCCAGCTGCTGCCTCCCGGCATTAAGGATAGTGTTAAATGTGCCGTGCACGATGCCCTGGGGACCGATATACATCCAGCCGCCGGCAGTCATCTGGCCGTAATTGGCCACCCCCATCTGCTCGGCCACATTCCAATCTTCAGCGTTATCGTACATGCCGACCATCAGGGCATTGGTTATAATCACCCTTGGAGCATCGGAGCGGGAACGGAACAACCCCAGGGGGTGGCCTGATTCGACCACCAGGGTTTGCTCTTCGGTCAACTCCTCCAGGTATTTCTTGATCAAACGGTACTGCATCCAGTTCTGGCAAACCCGGCCGGTTTCTCCGTAAGTGACCAGCTCATAAGGATAAAGGGCTACATCAAAATCAAGGTTGTTGTCAATCATGACCTGGAAGGCCCTGCCCTCAAGGCATTTACCCCTGTACTGATCAAAAGGCTTTGCCTTGATGTTGCCCGGAGGACGGTACCGGTACCCGTAAATCCGCCCCCTGGTAAGCAGTTCATCCAGGAATTCCGGGGCCAGCCTTTCATGGTACTCTTCGGGCACGTAGCGCAGGGCATTTTTCAAGGCCACCTCTGTCTGCTTTTGGGTGAGGGTAAAGTCCCTGGCCGGGGCCCTGCGCACCCCTTCTACAAAATCCGGTTTTTCGTACCAACCATCATCAAGTTTTATTTTCATCGCTGCCTTGATCTGATCGCTTTCAAACATAAAACCACCCCTACTTATAGTTTGAAGACGCTAATTTATTTTTCGTAAATATGTCTTTAATAATTTCCATGTCACCCTGCTGTTTTCCTTCCCGGTTTTACCTGCAGTTGCAAAGTCGCCCCGCTCCGGTTTATTCCGGTTTATTGTTAGTTTTTCAAATATATGATTTAATAGCAGTAATAATGTAAATCAAAGCTGGAACAAATATAAGGAGCAGGCATGTGGGATTCAAAGCTGTTTAAAACCGGGGTAGGCATCTTACTTCTATTTCTAATAATTTACATGGGAACCCAGATCTCCTTTATCTTTCGACCCGTCGTGGTGGCATTTGAAGCCCTGTTCATCTCTTTTTTGGTTTCAGGTGTCCTCTACTATTTTACCATCCCTTTTGTCGACTGGATGCACGGCCATAAAGTCCCAAGGCCGCTGGCCATCTTGATTGTTTTTATGCTTATCATCGGCCTGCTGGCCCTCTTATTTTTCACTATCGGCCCCATACTGCAGGCCGAGTTTACCAGGCTGGCCGTAAGCATCCCCGAAGGGATCAGGGAAATTCAGCAGATCATCAGGGAGCTGGAAGAAAGCGCGATCTTCAACGCCCTGCTGGACCTGGAGGCCCTGGATGTTGACGAAATAATCGACAACCTGGCCGGGTTTGTCAGCAGGGCCATATCCCAGGTAGCGGTCAGTGTCGCCACGCTGGTTGACGTCATGACCGGGCTGTTTATGACGATCATCATTATTCCATTCCTGTTATATTACATGCTCAAAGAAAAAGGCGGGGATTTCATTCCCAAGCTGGTTGAGCGCCTTTCTCCCGAAGAATATAAGGATAATGTCCACAGCGCCCTGTCCGAAATGAATAAACTCCTTGGAACCTACGTGCAGGGTTTAGCCGTAGTATGCTTATTCGTGGGTATTCTTGCCTACATCGGTTTTTCAATCATCGGGCTTGATTATGCCCTGATCCTGGCCATGTTTATCTTGATCACCAATATCATCCCTTTCCTGGGGCCGTTCATCGGCTCCATACCTGCCGTGGTGGTCGGCCTGCTTGATTCGCCGTTGACCATGTTCCTGGTAATTGTCGTTATCGTGATTGTCCAGCAGCTTGAAAGCCTGGTTATATCCCCCCAGGTAATGGGCCGCAGGATGGCCCTGAGCCCCCTGACCATCATTTTGCTCGTGCTGGTTGCCGGGCGCCTGGGCGGCCTGCTGGGTATCATTCTGGCCATTCCGACATTTACCGTGCTTAAAATAATTGTCAACCATATTTTTGAATACATCAAACCGATCAAAAAATCGTCCGGCCAAACTCCAACAAATCGTTCATAATCCGGTTGTTAAAACCCGGAAACTTTCAGTCATATGGTCCTGCTTTAAAGGGAGGTATAATTCATGACAAGACATGAACCGGGGCAGTTGATGAAAAAAGGGATGTCCCGTGAAGCAATCACCGCTGAATTAAATAAAGCCCGGGATGAAGACGTCGGCTGGATCAGCGGCCAATCGTGGGGGCTGGTATACCATGCCGGGGAAGATGTTGACGAGATCATCAGGGAAGCGTTTCAGCTGTTTGCCCACGGTAACGGACTCGACCCCAGGGCTTTCCCCAGCTTGAAAAAATTTGAAACTGAAGTTGTGGCCAAAACCGCTACGCTTTTAAACGGCGGCAGTGATGCCGTCGGCACAATGACTTCAGGGGGATCAGAGAGCCTGCTCATGGCGGTCAAATCCAGCAGGGACCAGGCCCGGGATTTAAGGCCGCACATTAAAGAACCGGAAATGATTATTCCGCAGAGCGCCCATCCGGCCCTCGATAAAGCCGCCCACTACCTGGGAGTGAAGACCGTGCGCACACCCCTGGGCAGCGATTACCGTGCCGACCTGGATGCCGTTCGTAAAGCTATTAACGAAAACACCATTTTACTGGTCGGATCGGCGCCGGCCTATCCGCATGGAGTAGTCGATCCTATCGAAGGTCTTGGAGAACTTGCTCTCGAAAAAAGAATTAACTTGCATGTTGACGCCTGCCTGGGCGGTTTTGTCCTGCCCTTTCTCGAACGGCTGGGTTACCAGGTCCCTGTTTTTGACTTCCGGGTTCCGGGTGTAACTTCCATGTCTGCCGACCTTCACAAGTACGGCTATTCTGCAAAAGGAGCATCAGCCATCATCTACCGCAACCCGGATCAGCGCCGCTACCAGTTTTTCGTAGTCACCGATTGGCCTGGCGGCTTGTTTGGTTCTTCCACGGTAACCGGCACCAGGCCCGGTGGGCCCATAGCCGCTGCCTGGGCGGTTCTCAACTATTTAGGGGAAGAAGGTTATACCCGCCTGGCAAAAGAAGTCATGGAAACCACCCGTGTGCTGCAAGAAGGAATAATAAGTACGGGCAAGCTGGAGATACTGGGAGATCCGGTAATGAGCGTTTTTTCTGTCGCTTCAAGCTACATCGATATATATGCTCTCGCCGACACCATGGCTGAAAAAGGCTGGCAGCTGGGCCGCCAGCAAAATCCACCGGCCCTGCACCTGATTGTTACTCCACCTCACACCAGGATTCGCAATACCTTCCTGGCCGATTTACAAGATTCACTCCACCGCGTGGAAGGGAGTGACCCGGAAGCCTGTGAAGGAATCGCAGCCATGTATGCCATGATGGGCACAATGTGTCATCAAACGGATTTGAAACAGTTTGCCATTGATTACCTGGATAAAACTTATCAGCTTGAGGATAAAAAGAGCAGTAAAAGATAGTGGCAGGCAGCGGTTAATGAAGCGCTGCTTTGTCTTCACCGACCAGGCCCGTTATTGCCATATCTTTGACCCGGCTTAAATCCAAATCGTAAGGAGACGGGTGGGGACTAAAATCTTTCTTGTATAATAACCGCACAACAGGACGGTGAGTATAACCGGGAATATTAGCTACAACCAGTCCGCTCTCACCGTTGCTTAATATCACATGTGTTCCAATCGGGTAGGCAGCAAGGCTCTCCAGGAAACAATCTACCACTTCGGGATCGAACAATTCCCCGCTCCAATCATTCAACATTTCCATTGCCTTATGGACCGGGTAAGCCAGGCGATAAACCTTGTCTGAAGTTAGGGCATCAAAAACATCGGCTACCATAACAATGCGTGCAAGGGAAGGTATTTCTTTTCCTCTTAATCCACCGGGATAACCCTGTCCCAGGTAACGCTCATGGTGAGATAAGATTACTTCCCCAACACGTTCTGAAAACATTTTTGACCGGCGAAATAGTTCATAACCAATTGAAGGATGCTTCTTGACAGAGCTATATTCTTCATCCGTCAGAGCGCCGGGCTTTTTCAGAATTGCCCGGGGAATGGCAACTAACCCGATATCATGTATAAGGGCCCCTGTAGCAAGCACATGGAGAAACCTGGCTTCATAATTCATCCTGGCTCCGATCAGGGTGGCAAGCAGGCAGCAATTAACACTGTGGGCAAACACATACCCGTCCTGGGTCCTTATATCGCTGATTTGAACCGGCGCATCCTTAACATTCAAAACCTGGTTAACTACCTTTGAAATAACACCCTGGATTTCTTTTTCCTTGAAAGCCAGGCCTTTCTTTTCAGCACTTGCCGAATCTACATCTTTCATGATCTGGGCAATCAAAGCCCTGCTCTCACTGCGCAGTTCATCAGTAGCCAAATCCCTGACCTCTACATCTTCCAGGCGGGGATCGTGAACATAAACAGCATTAACACCCATCCGTTTCAGGTAGTAAATATGTTTTGGCTTGATTTCTATATCAGCATTGAGCATGACCTGCCCTAAAAAGCCAAGCACAGGCTTTTTAGTCACCATCCCATCCTCAAGCTGATCAACAGATACTTTACGCATAGACACCAACTTTTCCTGTAGTCAGTTTAGTGTTTTACAGGCAGAGGTTTTCAGGCCTGCCAAGTCAGAAAGCAGCTTTCCATAAGGGGCCAGGGTTATTAGCGATCGCAGATTGTTTTAACTACCGCTTGGAGATGAGCGGGGGTGGTTCCGCAGCAACCGCCCAGGATCGAAGCCCCGTTTTCCATGCACTCCAAAGCTCCCTGCGCGTATTCTCCCGGTTCCATGTCATAAGTAGTTTCAGCACCCACCAGTTTAGGCTTGCCGGCATTTGGCTGAATGATTAAGGGCAGGGAAGTGGCTTGCCGGTACAGCGTAGTTATAACAGCCATTCCTTCGGGATCCAGATCACCGCAATTTGCCCCAACCGCTGCAGCACCATATTTTTCCGCCAGGGCAGCCGCCTCTTCAACACTGCTGCCCATTATAGTCCTGCCGCCTTTTTGGGTCGTAGTATAGGCAAGCGAGAGCACCAGCGGCAGACTGGTCTTATCTTTACACGCTTTGATTGCGCATTCCGCTTCACGTAAATCTGTAAACGTTTCGATGATCAGGCCGTCTACCCCTTCACCGGCGAGGATTTCAGCCTGTTCGGCATAATTATTATAAAACTGTTCTTCAGTATAAGTCCCGTAAGGTTCTAGAAGCTGGCCGGTAGGCCCCACATCGCCAAAAACCAGTTTTTCTGTTCCGGCGGCCCGCCTGGCCAGGCTCACTCCCGCCTGGTTGACCTCTTCGACGTCTATATCAAGCCCGGTTGATTCAATATTGATCCGGTTCATGGTAAAAGTGTTCGTGATTAATATGTCCGCCCCGGCTTCACTGTATTCCCTGTGGATTTCAATTACAGCCTCCGGGTTCTTCAGGTTGCTAACACCGCTTGTGTCACAGCCCCGGGAAGCAAGCAAGGACCCCATGCCTCCGTCTATAAAAGCTATTTCCCTTTGCTGCAGCAGTTCTTTAAATTTCATATTGCACCACACCTTCCATAAAACCTGTTTTTTGTGCTCTTCTATCCGAACACCTGGACTGTTCACTACGGTTCATGCCTTTTATTATAACAAATATTCCCTGTAATGCCATGGCAGTAAATGTCAGCCAGAAAGGCGCCTGGTTTGCTCAGCAGGGTAATCCATGAAATCCTGCATGGTGGCTATCTCCAGCCCCCTGGACCTTAAACCATCAATGATCGGCCCGAGAGCCTCAACCGTAGGCTTCCTGTTAGCCCCCTCACTGCTTAAAAGAGATCCGCTGTCATGAAACAGGATTATATCTCCACCTGCAGCCTTTTCTACAACCCTCCTGGTTATTGAAGCTTTGCTGGCCCGTGAATGCCAATCCTGGGAAGAAAGGCTCCACAAAACCAGCTCCTGGCCGAGTAACTTGGCAATTCGGCGCATACGCATATCGTACAACCCCCTGGGAGGCCTTAAGTACTGGGGATAAGCTCCGGTATTCTGCAGTATTACCAGGTTGGTGCGCATGATCTGGGCAGCCAGCTGGGGTGGCGGCGAATTAGGCACGGTTATGTGGCTGTAGGTATGATTACCCACTTCATGCCCTTCCTCGACAATTTGTTTTGCTATTTCAGGATATTTTTCAACATGGCTTCCGACCAGGAAAAAAGTGGCCTTAACCCCCTTCTCAGCCAGGATATTAAGAATGTGGGGAGTATAAGCCTCACTAGGCCCATCATCAAAAGTCAGTACCACCTTGTTGCCGGCAGATGGTTTACGGCGAATGATATCAGTCTGAACCCCAAAGCCATGGTAAACATAATAATAGGCAATACCCATCAGAAGTACAGCAGAAATAAAAACTGTCCCCGACCAAAGAAATATTTCGCTAATCCTGGCAAACGGAACCAGGATAGCAATCAGGCGGGTTGTATAGTAACTGATCACGACAGAACCTGATACAAAAATCATCATGATCAGGCCCCTTACAAACAGGTCAATAAGCAAGTTGGAACCTCCTTGGTTAATTAAATCGCCGGTGGTTGTTTGTTTTGTCATCTGCAACCCTTGCTCAAGCGGAACTGAGCTTTCCGGATTGGGCGAAGGGGCGCAGCTGGTAATTCGTATTCAACCTGACCGTATAGCTTTCACCCCGCCAGTTAAATATGATGGAGCAATCCTGGTCTAAACATCCGGCCGGGTTTTCAAACCTGAGGCTTAGTAGAGAGGATTTTAAAAGCGGCCGGCCATCATTGCTTTTCAATAACAGCATTGGCACATCGTAGGCATGTTCTCCAGGTATATTTACTTGCAAAACCGGATTTTGCGGGGATTCTTCGACACTTGGAGGAGACAAATCCGGGTTGTGATCAAAAGTGGTTGCCCACTGGATATGGCCTTTCAACTCTTTAGTATCGTCAAACAGGTAGCGAAAATGCTGGTAACGGCAAAAAATTATCTGTGTTGCCCAGGCCGATGACATGCCAAATTGCATAACAGCAGGGTCGCCCGGCCCACGTGAACTCCAGCCGATCTCGCCCGTCCTGGCGTTATAAGTCTCATAAAGGCCCCTTGAAGCATAAAGGGTGCGAATAATCCGTTTGTGCAGCTCCAGGGCTTCTTCCACGTAGCCAAAACGATAAAGCACTTCCAGGGCAGTATAATTGTTGATCATCCAGATCTGCCCGCGCCAGTAATAGCCGTCTTTACGGCTGTTATATGACTTATCGTAAAAAGCTGCGCTCGGTATGCCGTATGGTCCCCAAAACTTATTGGGGTTTAACAGGTATTTTTCGATCACGGTGCGCACCTTGTCGAGGTTAGATACAGCACCCACAAAAGCCGGCCACCAGACTGCAGGGGTAAAAACTTCGATATATTTGCCATTCCGGCGGTCAAGCCAGGCCTGGTGTTTCGGATCCCATAAATCCTTGTCGATTTTTTCTTTTAATGCAGTGCCGCGTTCCAGGTATTCGCCAGCCTCTTCCACCAGGCCAGCTTTTTTACACAGGTAAGCAACATTCATATAAGACTGGAAAATCCAGCAGTTTAAATCCACCGCGCTGAAAAAGCGGGGCACCAGCCCGATAATAAAGCTGGGTAAAAAGCTGGGAGGATAGAAGCGGGGGCTGTCATCTAATCCGGATTCCAGGCCGTTAATATATGAAAAAAGGCCATTCTTTAACTGCCTGCTTTCTTCCCACCAGGCCAGGTTTTCCCGCAGTGGTGGCAGCACCTCTTCCAAAAATTCTTTTTTTTGAGAGTTATCCTTGTAACGCTCATAAACCCGCACTGCCGCCCAGGATTGAAGAGGAGGCTGGGAGTAGAAGTCAAGTACTCCACGCAGGTAGTCATTAAGCTTGCTCGGGATCAGGTTAGACTGGGTCCCGGATAAAAAGGTGATGCCTTTTAGTTTCAGCTTGAACCGGGCCTTTCGGGGGGCAAAAAAGTTCCCATCCAGCTGAGTTAGCAAAACGTCGCCCGCTTTCCGCGGGTTCCACTCGCTCAGACCCAGGACATGCTGGGGTGTATCCCATCCCCAGATAAAGGGAAAGTAAACCTTAGCGGGTACCGAACCCCACCTTTTCATTTTAGCCCGCGGATAATAAAGGCTGTTTTGTAACGCCCAGGCAGCCAGTTTCAATGTAGCCCTGGCGGGTTCCTTGTTTGCCTCGTAGGGTACAGGCAGACGCTCTTCAAAACGGGCCCAGCGTTTTTCCGTTCCGCCTATTAAACGGGGCAGGTTGCGCAGGGCTCTTTCAGCCCGCTTCACCAGGTTTGTATCACTATCGGCAGAGAAAGATATTATGACCGACCAGGTGGCTTTTTGGCCCGGTTTAAGTACCACCCATTCCCCCTGCATTTCCTTTTTCCCGGTATAACTGCCAGAAGAGGGAAGAAAATAGGCATACATTTTTAATCCGGGTAACCGGTGGCAGCTTGACAGCTGCAAACCCGGTCCTTTTTGTTTAAAAAAATTAAATCCATTAAAATGAGGATAAGGGTTTTCTAAGTCACGTCCCAGGGTCGGCATCAGAAAACAGGCCGGTTTAACCTTTGCTGCCGCATCTTCCCCGTTATCTTTCACTTCCCATTCAGTTTCAAACACGGCCAGGTTATACTGCACAAAATAAAGCCTGCTGTTCAATACGAAGTTTCCGTCACGGGCTTGTTCCTCAATACAGTAAGGGTGTAAATGGATTTTTCTTGATTGCGGAGCTTTAAAGTAAACACTGCCCTTATCGTCGTAGAGGCAGGCTGCAAAATTATACAGACGGCCCGCGCCGAATGAAGCTATTGTGGCAAAAAGAGCGCTGCAGGAAGCCGGCCTTTTGTCATGCACCGCCTTGAAACCGCAGTGGCTTCCCAGGTCACTCAGCGGGGAACCACTGGTCGTTCCCACCACGTAGTTAGGCGCACCTGAACAATCGGCAAAAAATTTCTCCGGCCGGACGAGGTTTTGCAGCTGCCTGCTATAAAGGAGCCAGGCAAAAAGCAGTATTAATAATACTATTGGTAGAAAATACAGTTGAAACATACCTTTCTTAAAATACGGGATTATAGGCTGGCAAATAAAAAACAATCAGCCGGCCCTCTTTCAACCACATTATTATGTCAATTTATTCTGCATTATTATAATCCTTAAAACCCATTTAATAAAGAGTTATTTTACTCATGGATGAATTGGTTTTTGCAGATTACGGATTACTTTAGATTACTTTAATGGTAACATAAATATTGAACAAATCAAAATAATCGGGCCGATCAGCCGAGCATTCAGCGACCAGATGGTTCAGGTCTTAAATCATGACATTTCTCTAATGCAATAATGGATTTATCCAAACCCCGTAACCGGTCTTTAACGACAAAGCACATTAGCGGAAGTATGTTAAAATAGCCTTGTATGTTTTTTAGTTATACGCCGTTATTTTTATTATAAACATGTAATGGAGCCGCATATGAATACAAGCAAAGGCCTGCTGATGGTATCCTGCGCGGGAATATGCTGGGCAACCACCGGATTGTTTGGCACGTTCCTGTTCAGGGAAGGGCTGGACCCAATAAACGTAGCTTCAACCAGGAGCGTGCTGGCAGCAATCCTTTTCCTGTGCTTTCTTTTGGCTGCACATCCTAAAAAACTAATCGTCAGCCCAAAACAAATTTTCATGCTGGCCCTGGGCGGATTGGTCGGCATAGCAATCTTCAACATCTTCTACCTGAGCGCTATCGATGCGGCCGGGATGTCCACCGCGGTGGTGCTGCTTTACACTTCACCGGTCTTTGCAGTTTTATTATCCCGCATTTTCCTGGGCGAACCCCTCTCACGGATTAAAATTGCCGCTCTTGTTATCGCTTTTACCGGGGTTGTCATGGTGGCCGAAGCTTTTAATTTTTCCGCTTTTCTTGATAACCCCCACTCTGTCCTGCTGGGCCTTGGCGCCGGCTTATTCTTTGCCCTGTTAAGTGTTTTCGGCAAGTACCTGACCGGCTCAACCCACCGCCTGACAACATCTTTTTACTTGCTTTTTACCGGTTCCCTGTTCCTGGCTATTATTAGGCCTCCCTGGCTTGCAGTGATGGAAATTATCTCATCACCATCACTGCTGCTGGCCCTTACTGCGCTGGTGGTTATATCCACTTTCTCATCTCACTTCCTTTATATCTACGGGTTGAGTTACCTGGAAGCTGGAAAAGCCAGCATTGCTGTAGCTATCGAACCGCCGGCAGCAATTTTTTTAGCCTATTTTTTCCTGGGAGAAAGGCTTGCCTCCGTTCAATATGCAGGGGTTATCATGGTGCTGGCGGCAGTCTTCTTGCTTAGAATACCTGCAAAAAAAGTTAAAGAGTAACTTGACAGGCTACTTCCCGGGTATTGATAAAACTGCCGGTTATGAGAATAGTATTCTTTAGATCTTTCAGGCCGGCTCGATCCGGCACAGGCAGTCATACAAAGCAGCCTGGGCTCCCATGTCGGTCAACCGGCCGGAGGTCAATTTATTAACCGCCGCCCCGGAATAATGCCACCAGCCTTCATAAACCATAACAGTTTCAAGAGGCAGATCTTCAGTTACCTTTATTTTGGCTTCTATATTGCCTCTCGGTGATGAGATCCTTGCCCGGTCGCCGTCGGCCAGGTTTTCTTTTGCAGCCGTACCGGGATGCAGGTAAGCATACGGTGCCTTTCTATCTCCGGGAATCCTGTGTGTTGAATGAATCGAATCACTGGGGTGGGGAGTTAAAAACCAGTAGCAATACCCTTGAGCGTGCAGGGCAGAATCGTTGAGCTCAAATGGTTCCCGGTAAACGGGCAGGGCATCGCAGCCATCATTTTTTGCTGTTTTAGAATAAAAGTTATATTTCCCATCAGGGGTATCAAATAGCCGGGTTTTCCAGGGAATATCATCACCGCCCGGCAATAAATGCGGTCCCTTTTCCTTAAGATCATTGATGCTTATGCCTGTCGCTTCCGTAAGCGGTCTGATTGCCCGGGCCAGGACCTCCCCAACTTCCCAGCCAGGAAACTCACTTATTCCCAGCCGGACAGCCAGTTCCTTGAAAACCTCGTATTCCGAACGGCATTCCCAGGGAGGATCAAGCAATTTAACCCCGTAGTTTAAATACTGGTGGCTCATTGAATTGAAGTAAATATCTTCTTCCTCCAGGAAACAGGTTGCCGGCAGGATTAGGTCCGACGCCGCTGCCGTATCAGTCATAAAATGATCTGCAGTCACTATGAATGGCACTTTAGATAAGGCCTCACGCAAACGGTTACTGTCTCCTGCCTGGACCAATGGGTTGGCGCGGCTGACATACAAGAATTCAATTCTTGGATCCGCAATTTCGATCAGGCTTTCCGCCAAACGGGGTTTTGGGTAATAGCGATGCAGGGGATTAAGGTCTGCACCTTCCAAAAAGGAATGATCAAGGTGACGGGTAACCCTGAAATTGGCATAACTGGCCCCACCTCCCCGCAAGCCAACATTCCCTGTCATGGCAGCCAGGGCATCTATAGCCCGGACCATATTTCCACCGTTACTGTGCCTCTGGGGGCCAATACCTATTAGAATTGCCGCCGGCTTTATTTTAGCATATTCCAGCGCCATATCCTTTATAATCCCAGCCTCTACACCAGTGACCCCGGCAACTTTTTCCGGTGAATAATCCCTGCACAATTCGGCAAACTGATCAAAACCGGTGCTGCAGTGATGGATGAAATCCCGATCAATCAAGCCGTTTTCAATAATCACATGGCCCATGGCCAGGGCCAGGGCCCCATCAGTACCCGGTTTAACCCTGATATGCACATTTGCGTCTGAAACTGTGGCAGTCCGGACCGGGTCAATCACAACAACCCGCACCCCATTTTGGCATGCTTTACGAATAAACGACTGAAGATGAATGGAGGTATTGGCCGGGTTACGCCCCCAGACCAGGATCATTTTTGCATTCAGCAAATCATGGTAGGGATGGCCCAGCACTGAACCAAAATCATATTTCTGGGCAGCTATACCAGCCCCCCAGCAGAGACTGCCCCGGTGCAAAGTACATCCACCCAGGGAACTAAAAAAACGGGACTCTATATTCTTTAGAAGCCCGCTGTAACCTGCATCATAATAGTGCATCAGCGACAAAGGACCGCCCTGATTGAGCGACCGCTTTATATTATAAGCCATAACTTCTATAGCTTCCGGCCAACTGATCCTGTTGAACTCTTCACCCTGTTTAAGAAGGGGATAACGCAGGCGGCCTGGATGATTAACCCGGGCTGCATGCTTCTTGCCTTTACTGCAAATCATATTGCCTGTTACAGGCTGGTCCGGATCCGGCTCGATCCTGACAATCTTACCGCTGTCTTCCCAGATACGAAGACCGCATTGATCACAGCAATCAAGGGGACAGGTTGTCTTAACTACCCTCATAGTTCACTACCCTTATTAAATAACTAGTACCTGTTCAAACCACCAGGAGACCATTGATCAAAGTGTTTAAAAAAACTCACTTACAGCTGCTTGCAACCACATTCCTGTAAAACCGGTCAAAAGCCCAACAGAAAGTCGGCTAATTTGCGGTCAAACCTATCAGGGGCTGTTTCCATAGGGCAATGGCCTTCCCCCTCCACCAATACCAGTTTAGAATTGGGAAGCAGCCTGTCAATCTCTTTGCCCTGCTCCAGGGGCACCCATTGATCATCTTCTCCCCAAATGCAAAGAACCGGGATTTCCAGCTGATCAAGCTGTTCCATAAGAGGATCGGGCGCTGTCCTGAGCAAATCAGGCCAGATAGCCGCAGTGTTTTCAATATTCAAAGGCAGGTAGTAACCGCTGACTTCCGTTTCAGTAGGTTGTTGGCCGTAAGCCGAAGCCAGCAATTCTTCAACCCGGCTTTCATCTTTCACAATGCGATTGCTGAAGATCCTGGCCCATTGACCTGCCGGCGGGTACCTGAGCAGAGAGGTGTAAGGGGAAGGTTCAAAAGGAGCAATAGCACCTGCAGCCATGGTAACGCTTTCTGTTTGCTCCGGTCTTTGAAGGCCCATCGCTGTCACAGTTGCGCCGCCCATTGAATGTCCGACCAGGTTCCATTGTTTGCCCGGAAACAGCTCCTCCAACATGGCCCAGAGCAGTTCTCCTCTTGCTCCGGCAGAGTGATCCAGGCCAGCCCTGCGTTCACTCAGTCCGAATCCGGGCAGGTCAACAGCGATTACCCGGAACCCTTTTTCCTGAAGGACAGGAGCGGTATAACGCCAGGAAAAAGTTGACGCACCCAACCCATGCACCAGGAAAACATTTTTTCCTAGATCTTTATCCCCGGGCCACTTGCGGTAATGCAACTCTACGTTATTAATTTCAAGAAATTCACTGTTGGTGAAAACTAGTTCTTCCTTAGAAACCTCTTTTGTTTCAATCTTCACCAGGTAAGGTACAATACTGAACAGAGCGAACAAGATCACCAGGAAGAGGCCAAACCACTTCAGAATTCTAAGCACTATAATGCTTTTTTCTCCCCGGCCGCTCAAGATAAAATCACTCCTATGAATAATATTATAACGTACAATCGCATAAACAGCCCGGCAAATTGATTGACGAAAATCAAAAAATATTGGTATATTCTTAAATGGCTTGAGCTTTTTGGGGCAGGCTCCAACCTTTTAATACATCTTAATACATCGTGCACAACAACATTATTCAAATGGAGGCACAATACTATGAAAAAGTTATTCGCCCGCATCAGGCATAACCTCTACAAAATTTTGATCAGGATCATTAATTTCCCTCAACCAAGAATAATTACTGGATATGGCAGCTCAGGGTCTATCTACAAGCTCCTATCAGACCAAAACATCGATAATGTGCTTGTAGTAACCGATAATGGTATCATTGATGCGGGCTTGACCGGCCCGATGCTGGCCGGCTTCGATGCCAACAACATCAAGTACGCTATCTATGACAGGGTCAAACCGGACCCGGGCATTTCAGATATTGAAGAAGGAATTAAGCTATACACTCAAAATAAATGCAGGGGGATTATTGCTTTTGGAGGAGGGTCTCCCATTGACTGCGCCAAGGTTATTGCCGCCCGGGCCGCTTCAAAAAAACCGGTCCAGGCTCTGAAAGGCTCTTTTAAGGTCAGGGGGAAGTTGCCTTTCCTGGCCGCCGTCCCTACAACAGCCGGCACAGGATCGGAGACAACAATTTTTTCTGTAATCTCTGACCGGGAAAAAGAAGAAAAGTTTACCATTACCGACCCGAAATTGACCCCCGATGCCTGTATCCTCGATCCCGCATTAATAGTCAACCTGCCCCCACATTTAACTGCTTATACCGGCATGGACGCCTTAACCCATGCGGTCGAATCTTATTTAAGCATCATCGGCACATCTTTCTCCGATCAAAAAGCATTGGAAGCTACAAAACTGATTTTTAATAACCTGGAGGAATCATACCGGGATGGATCAAACCTGGAATCCAGAAAAGCTATGCTGGAGGCCGCTCATTTTGCCGGCCTTGCTTTCACCAGGGCAATCATCGGCTATGCGCACGCCGCAGCCCATAACCTGGGTGCAGTTTACGGAATCCAGCACGGTCTGGCCAATGCCGTGGTTCTGCCGGTTGTCCTTGAATATTCAAGGGACACCTGTACTGCCCGGATGGCCGAACTGGCCGTGCACGGCGGCCTGGGAACCGGGTCGGAAAATGAGTCGGACCTTGGCGGAAGACTGATCGAAAATATCAGGCAGATTAATGCCGCCATGTCTATCCCCTCCACAATCAAAGAGTTAAAGGAAGAAGATATCCCTTACCTGGCAGAAAAAATCGACCAGGAAGCCAACCCGGCCTATCCGGTACCAAAACTGCTACAGAAAAAAGATTTGGAAAAGCTGCTATACGATCTGCTGGAGTAAACCAGGCTTCTTTAATCCTTTTGCAGGAGCCAGCCCAGCGACAACCTCTTCAATGTGACCTCGGTAGGATTACCCGATTCGGGATCCCAGCCTGCAATCCGGTAGTAAAGGTCCCTGGCCGCTTCAAACTCTTCTTTGTCCAGGGCTGTACCTTCCGAGGGTCCGTTCGGTAAAGGCTCAAATAACCGCTCCGGCAGCACATCGTCTTTCCTGTCAAAACCTTCCCGGGCATTGAAAAACCGCATCATGTTAATCCGCCGTTCTCCGGCCAGCATCAACTCATAGAGCGATGTTTCCCAGCCCAGGCCAGAGCGGCAGAGATCGACCAGGTCATTCGGCCCGTAAACCTGCCAGATTGTGCCCCAAACAAACTGGCACAGGCAGAGGCTGTCGGCAAGGGCATAAAAACACTGGCTGTTGAAGGCAAAGCGGACTTTTTCTTCGTCGATAATTAATTCATCTGGCGGATAACCTTTCCAGATGCCGATCTGGTTAAGCTTATCCCAAACCCGGCTCTTTTTATGAGAGCTCAAGATGGGATCGTGGGCACTGGATTTATGATCGGCCCCAAATGAATTAACTGCATATATTAGCCCCAGTGAAGGTTTTTGCTGGGGCATATGGGCCGGCAGTTCCAGGCCCTTTACATTAATGCTCAAGGTCAGGGCTTCACTTCCCAGCTGTTTGGCTGCTTCCCGGCTGCCTTCAGCCAGCACGGCACCGAACCCTTTCCTGAAGGCAATTTGTTCGATTACTTCAGGCAGGACCTCTTCATTGCCGAAAGTCAGCTCCAGCCCGCCTGTATCTTCACGGGTCAGCAGTCCCTTTTCGAAGCACTCCATGGCGAAAGAAATCGTAGCGCCGCAGGATATAGTATCCAGGCCGTACATGTTGCAAAGCTGGTTGGCATAGGCAACGGCTTCGAGATTTTTTATCCCGCAGTAGGACCCGAGAGCGGCACAGGTTTCGTACTCAGGCCCTCCGTAAAGGGGGTCGATCTTCCCGGGCACTTCAACCACCCGCTTGCACCTTACTACACAACCGTAACAGGTATCCCTTTTTTTGAGAATGGTGTCTGTCATCGTGGTCCCGGTAATCTGCTGTGCCCCTTCGGGAAACCAGCCTGATTTCCAGTTCCTGGTGACAAGGTAACCAACCAGGTTTAAGCTTTCGAGATCTCCCGAGGTGCCGTTTTCTGCCAGGTTGCTCAAAACGCTGTTGCCTTGAATTTTTTCAGCAGCCCCGGCTGACAGTTCTTTGACTTTATCCCGATCAACCGGTTTTGGTTTTTTACCTTTCCTGACTGCAACTGCTTTCAGGTTTTTCGAACCCATAACCGCCCCGGTGCCGGTCCGCCCGTTGGCCCGGTTACACATATTCATAATAGAGGCGTATTTGACCATGTTTTCCCCGGCCGGACCAACCTGGGCAATGTGAAGATTGTCATCTCCCAGTTCCGCTTTGATTGTCTTTTCAGCCTCCCCGGTTACTTTGCCCCATAAGTCAGCGGCGCTGCGTAATTCGGCCTTATCTCCACTGATATAAAGGTAGACGGGTTCCGGCGACCGGCCGCGGAACAGGAGCGCATCCCAGCCGTTAGCCTTAAGTTCTGCCGGGAAAAATCCTCCGGCCTGGCTGTCGGCTACTGTCCCTGTCAACGGGCTCTTGGTGGTTACAGCCACTCTGCTCAAACCACTGATCGGCAGCCCGGTTAATGGCGAAACAGCCATAACCAGCACGTTATCCGGAGAAAGCGGATCCACTCCCGCTTCTATTTCATTTAAGAACAGGTAAAGCCCGAGCGCCGAACCTCCGGGATAAAGACGGTAAATTTCACCCGGTATAGTTTTGGTGGCAACAGTCCCGCTGCTTAGATCCACATCAAGAATCCTGGCTTCCGGAAATGAATTCATTAAAATTCGCTCCTTATTTTTCATATTTTTCTTTCACAAAATTATGTCTGCTCAACAATGATAAGGCTGTTGATCAAACTGCCTGGGAATTAAAACTTTACTTACAGAATCATTAGGATTGTTCTAAGGGTACCAGAATTGTCCTGTTGAGCTGTTCTATAAAAACCGGCATTAAACCTGCTGTAATGGCCTATATATGCTGTAAAAATTGCAGGAAAAAAAAGGCAATTGCTGCGAGAACGATTTATGTGGAGCATAGCACAAAAGCGCCCGGCATTGTAGTGATGTAAGCAGGGCCTATATTTATCGTCGAAAGTATTCTTCCACTTCTACCCGGTAACGGGTGTTAAAAACATCGCTTTTTTCCAGCCATCCCTTGCGCGCGATGATTACCCCCAGGCCCGCATCACTGAAATCTTCAACCCTGTGAGCGTCCGGGTTAATTGAAACCTGCAGTCCCATCTCTTTAATTCTCTTCAGGTGCCGCCAATCCAAATCCAGGCGGGCGGGGTTGGCATTCAATTC
>Ga0207421_10003902_pt1 | contig 17516 bp, 15 predicted proteins | sample SodLakKL_010_SED_4_FD_187542 | JGI IMG/M metagenome (GOLD analysis project Ga0207421, IMG submission 187542) | Alkaline sediment microbial communities from Lake Tanatar, Kulunda Steppe, Russia - 8KL_010_SED (SPAdes) (version 2) | ecosystem: Environmental > Aquatic > Non-marine Saline and... | reverse complement strand
GCCGCCGCCGCCGCCGGCCGGAGCCGCCGGGCCCGTCGTGGGCGTCAGCCCTGGTGGGGGTAGCGCCAGTCGAGCGGGGCCGCGGAGGTCTCCTTGATCGCACGGGGGGAGGCCCAGCGGGTCATGTTCAGCATGGACCCGGCCTTGTCGTTGGTCCCGGAGCGTCGCGCCCCTCCGAAGGGCTGCCGGCCGACGACCGATCCCGTGGGTCGGTCGTTGACGTAGAAGTTCCCGGCCGAGTTGCGCAGGGCCTCGGTCGCCTGGATCACCGCAGCGCGGTCGTCGGCGAACACCGCGCCGGTCAGCGCGTACTGCGTCGCCTGGTCGACCTCCGGCAGGATCTGCTCCCAGTTCGCATCGTCGTAGACGTTCACGGTCAGGATCGGTCCGAACAGCTCCGTGGTCATGGTGTGCGACCGCGGGTCGTCGGTGACGAGCACCGTCGGGGGCACGAACCAGCCTTCCGAGTCGTCGGGGTCGCCGCCGACCAGTACCTCGGCGCCCTCCGATCGCGCACGTTCGATCGCGTCGGCGTGCTTCCGGAACGCGTTGCCGTCGATGACCGCGCCCATGAACGTCGACAGGTCGGCGCCGACGTCGCCCATGGTCAGCTGCGAGCTGACGTCCGCCAGCCCGTCGCGGACCTCTGGCCACAGGCTGCGGGGGATGTAGGCGCGGGAGGCCGCCGAGCACTTCTGGCCCTGGTACTCGAACGCGCCGCGGGCCAGCCCGACGATCATCCGGTCCACATCGGCCGACGGATGCGCGAGCACGAAGTCCTTGCCGCCCGACTCGCCCACGATCCGGGGGAACGACCGGTAGGTGTCGATGCGCTCGCCGATGGTCCGCCACAGCGACGACAGGATCTGGGCCGAGCCGGTGAAGTGCAGCGCCGCCATGTCCGGCGAGGAGGTCCCGACATCGGCGGCCAGTGCGCCGTCCCCGTGGACGAGGTTGATCACGCCGTCGGGCAGACCGGCGGCCCGGAACAGCTGCATCGTGTAGTGGGCGGCCAGCGCCTGCTTCTCCGAGGGCTTCCACACCACGGTGTTGCCCATGATGGCCGGAGCGGTCGGCAGGTTGCCGGCGATCGCCGTGAAGTTGAACGGCGTGATGGCGAGCACGAAACCCTCGAGCGGCCGGTAGTCGACCCGGTTCCATTCACCGGTCACGTTGCCCGGCTGCTCGGCGTAGATCTTCTCCGCGAACGCGACGTTGAAGCGCAGGAAGTCGATCAGCTCGCAGGCGGCATCGATCTCGGCCTGGAGCACCGACTTCGACTGGCCGAGGATCGTCGCGGCGTTGATGCGGTCGCGCCAGGTCGTTGCGAGGAGGTCGGCGACGCGCAGGAAGATGGCGGCGCGCTGTTCGAAGGGCGTGGCGGCCCACTCGCGCTGGGCGGCGGTGGCGACGGCGACGGCGCGCTCCATCTCCGGGCGGCCGGCAGCATGGACATCCGCCAGTTCGAGCTCGTGTCGATGAGGCGCCCGCACGGTGAAGGTGTCGCCGGTGCGGACCTCCTCGCCGGCGATCACGCTGGGCGCGTCGACACGGTCCTTGGACATCTGGTCGATCGTCCTGGCGAGGGACTCGCGTTCGGGGCTGCCGGGCGCGTAGCCGAACACGGGCTCGTTGACGGGGGTGGGGACGCGGAAGGTGCCGTCGCTCATCGAGGTACTCCTGATGGGAGTTGCGTGGTGGTGCGGGGCTGGGCCGGATCGTGCCGTGAGAGCGACGCTAGGCCGTCCTCACCGGGAGGTGAGCGCGCCGGTGAGGGCGCGGGCGAAGAAGATCATGTTCGCGGGTCGCTCCGCCAGGCGGCGCATGAAGTAGGCGAACCATTCCTCGCCGAAGGGCAGGTAGACCCGCAGTCGGTAGCCGTCGGCGACGAGCGCCTCCTGCATGTCGGTCCGGATGCCGTAGAGCATCTGGAACTCGTAGGTGCTGCGGTCGCGACCGAGCAGTGCCGCCTCGCGCTTGATGGCGGCGACGATGCGGTGGTCGTGGGTGGCGAATCGGGGCTCGACCCCCTCGGCGACGAGGTAGCGGGCCGATTCGAGGTAGGCGCGGTCCACGTCGGGCTTGCGCTGGTAGGCGAGGTGGGAGGGCTCCGCGTACGCCCCCTTGCACAGCCGCAGGCTCGCGCCGGCGCGCGTGAGTCGCCGGACGTCCTCGGCGGTGCGGTGCAGGGCCGACTGGACGGCGCAGCCGACGTTGGTGAAACCGGCCGCGTGGGCCTCCTCGACCAGTTCCACCGTCGATTCGGTGACCGTGTGGTCCTCCATGTCGAGGGTGACGTGCACGTCCGCGGCGTGCGCGCGTTTGGCCAGGTCGGCGATCAGGTTCGTGCACACCTCGCGGTCGAGCAGGAGACCCAACTGGGTCGGCTTGACCGAGACGCCGGCCGGGAGGCCGTCGTCGCCGATGCGGTCCAACAGTTCGCGGTAGACGTCCGCGGCCGCCTGCGCCTGATCGAGGTGGGCGATGAACTCCCCGACGTGGTCGAGCGTGAGATCGATGCCCGCCTCGGCCAGCGATCGGGCCGCCGCCAGGCCGTCCGCGGTGCTCTCGCCGGCGATGTAGCGGTCCACGACCTGACGGGCGATGCCGCTGTTGCGGGTGAGATCGCGAAGCGTGGTGTTGTCGGCGGCCTGGATCAGGGCCCAACGCAGCATGGGGACTCCTCGGGATGTCGCAGGGGCGGTCGCGGTCGGACGGGTCGGCGATCGATCATGCAGGGTCCGCGGAGGTGCGCGCCACCGGCTCCGGGTCCTTCGCCCCGACACGTGGCTGCGCGCCCTACCGTCATGCGCTCCGCGCGCTGACCGGGCAGACTCCCGGAGATGGCTTGCGGGAACCCTGCAAGCCGCTTGCAAGCGTCCGATGGCGGACATCGATGTGGGAGACACGGTGGTCGAGGTGCGCGCGCTCGGGACCCTCGAGGTCCTCGATGACGACGGCTCGCCGGTCGCCATCGGCGGTCCCCGCCCTGCCGCGATCCTGCTGGCGCTGGCGTTGGCGGGTGGAACGGTGGTGTCCGCGGACGGGCTCGTGGAGGAGGTGTGGGGGGATCAGGCCCCCCGCAGCGCCGTGGAGACCCTCCACAGCTACCTCTCGCGCATACGTCGCGCTCTGGAACCCGACCGCTCGGCGCACGGTGCGACGACCGCCCTGACCCGTGGCCAGGCTGGTTATCGCATCGACCCGCAGGTCGTCACGATCGATGTCCACGCCTTCGAGGCCGAGGTCGCGCGGGCCCGGGCGGCGGCGCTCGCGGGGGATGCCCGAGCGGCGGTGGAGCACTTCGGGACCGCGCTCGACCGCTGGCGCGGTCCCGTGGGCCATGGCGTGGAGCTCGGACCCGGGAGCCGCGCCCAGGCGACCCGGTTGGAGGAGCTGCAACTGACCGCCACCGAGGAGCGCAGCGCCCTCCGGTTGGGGCTCGGCGATCACGAGACCCTGATCGGCGAGCTGGAACCGTCGGTGGTCGCCAACCCGATCCGGGAGCGCCTCCACGCGTTGTGGATGGTGGCGCTCTACCGCTCGGGTCGCCAGGTGGAGGCCCTGGCGGCCTACCGCCGCCTGCGGGCGCAACTCGTCGAGGGTCTGGGGGTGGAACCGGGGCCCCGGCTGCTCCAGCTCCACGAACGCATGCTGGCGCAGGATCCCGCCCTGGAGCCCGATGAAGGCCTCGGCTCGGACCTGGTGCGCCCGGATCCGGGGCCGGGCCCCACGCCCGTGGGCCGCGACACCCCACCGCTGGGCAACCTCCCCGCCCCCCTGGTCCAACTCATCGGACGGCGTGAGCAGCTCGATCGCCTGGCCGAGGAACTCGCGACCTCCCGGTTGATCACGCTCACCGGGGCGGGGGGGTGTGGCAAGACCCAGCTCGCGCTGCAGCTGGCCCGGGAGACGCTCGCGAGCTTCCCGGACGGCACGTGGGTCGTCGAGCTCGCGTCGCGTCGTGAGGGGGACGCCGTCCCCGGAGCGGTCGCGGAGACGCTCGCGGTCGACGACGCGCCGTTACCCGGCCTGATCGACGACCTCGTCACGCGGTTGCGGGGACGGCGGGTCCTGCTGCTGCTCGACAACTGCGAGCACCTCGTCGACGCCTGCGCGTCCCTGGTGCAGGAACTGCTCCAGCGCTGTCCGGAGCTGCACGTGCTCACCACCAGCCGTCAGACCCTCGACCTCGACGGCGAGGTGGCGTGGCGGGTGCCGTCCCTGTCGCTCCCGCCGGCCGGCGCCGATCTCGCGCACCTGGCGGTCAGCGACGCCGCCCAGCTGTTCGTCACCCGCGCCGCGAGCGTCCGCCCGGGGTTCGCGGCGGCGGAGGACGATGCCCCGGCGATCGCCGCCATCTGCCGCGAGCTGGATGGCATCCCGCTCGCCATCGAGCTGGCCGCATCGCGGCTGCGGGTGCTCTCGCCGCAGGAGATCGCGGACCGGCTCGACGACCGGTTCGCCATGTTGCGGACCTCCCGCCGCGGTGCGCCGTCACGGCACCGGACCCTGGATGCCGCGATCGTCTGGAGCTACGAGCTGCTCGCCCCTCCGGCGCAGCGACTCCTGCTCCGGCTGGCCGTGTTCGAGGGCAGCTTCACGGTCGCGGCGGCCGAAACGACCTGCAGCAGCGACGAGCTCCCCCGGGGCGACGTGCTCGAGCTCCTCGACGACCTGGTGGGCCGGTCGCTGGTGAGCACGTCGGCGATCTCGGTGGGACCGGCCCGACACGAGCTGCTGCAGTCGATCCGATCGTTCGCCCGGGCGCGGTGGTCGGACAGCGATCGCACCGAGAGTTCCCGGCGCCACGCCGGATGGTGCGCGTCGCTCGGTGACGCCGCGGCCACGGAGCTGACGGGCCCGGACCAGGTCCGCTGGCTCAACGAGCTGCACGCCGACCACGCCGACCTCCGGGCCGCTCTGCGGTGGTCGTCGGCCAACGAGCGGTTCGACCTGGCCCTGCGGATCACCGCAGGGGTGTGGTGGTTCTGGTTGCAGTTCGGGCATGCGCGAGAGGGCGCGGCCTGGCTGGCCGAGGTGCTGGCGGCCGTGGATGCGGCGCCGGCCACGGCCACGGAGGTCGATCCCGACGTGCTCGTCCGCGCCACCTACGCGGCCGGGCGGCTCGCCGGAGCCGCCGGTGAGGACGCCGCCGCCCAGGCCTGGCTCGAACGGGCGGCGGAACTCGCGGTCCGCGAGGGGTGCACCGGATGGGCGGCGCTCAGCCTCGCCCGGCTCGGACAGCAACGGCAGGTGGGTGGTGTTTCCGAGGCCGCGGCCGCAGCGCTCGAGGACGCCCGCCGCACCGCCGACGGGCACGACGATCCCTGGGTGCACGCCGGCATCTCCGACGTGGCCGGGCACCTCGCGGTCGCGGCCGGCGACCTCGCGCGGGCGGGTGCGGCGTTCGAGGTCGGCGAGCAGCGTTACCTCGAGGCCGAGGACCGTTGGAGCGCGTGCCTGGCACGGCTCGGTCGCGCCTGGGTGGCGCGCCGTTCCGGCCAGCTCGGCCACGCGCTGACGTTGCATGCCGAGAACCTGCGTTCGACGCGCACCCTCACGCGCAGCGCGTTCGATTTCGTCGGGATCGCCCGGGACCTACGCGGGGTCGCCGCCGTGGCATCCCGGGTGGGCCACCACGCGCTCGCCGCGCAGCTGTGCGGCGCCTCGGAGACCCTGCGGACCCTGGGCGAGGTGGCGCTCACCTCCGACGAGCGTGACGAGGTGGACGCGGTGCTCCGTGCCGCGACCGAGCAGATGGGGGCGGATGCCGTGAACGCCGAGCAGACGGTCGGCCGGTCGCTCGGTGCGTCCGAGGCCCTCGCCGTCGCGTTGCAGGCCACCGGCGAACTGATGGACCCGGTGGCCGCCTTCCAGCGCGCAGGGGCGGAGGCCGGGCCGTAGCGTGCACGTGCGCGATCCACCTGCAGGGAGGGACCGATCGATGGCGAGACACTCGCAGTTGCGCGACCAGGCCCGGCAGGTGCTCCTCGACGGGTTGGCTGACGCCGATCTCGAGGTGACCGAGGTCAGCGAGGACCGGTGGATGACGATGCTCGCCGGCGAGTGGAAGCGCACGATCCCGGTGCTGTTCCATCTGGAGGACCGCTCGCTGTCGTTCACCTCGCTGTTCTCCGGGGTCCCCGACGAGGGTCATGCGGAGGTCTACCGGATCCTGTTGCACCGCAACCAGCGATCCGGGCCCGTGCACTTCGCCCTCGACGACGAGGGTGACCTGATCCTGACCGGGGAGCTCCCGCTGGCGGCGTTGGACGCCCGGATGCTCGACGAGGTGCTGGGTTCGCTGCTCAGCCTGGCCGACGAGACCTTCAACCAGGTGCTCCGCACCGGGTTCGCCACGTACCTGGAGGCCGAGCAACGCTGGCGGGCCGGGGCCGGAATGCCACCCAACCCGGTCGGCGCGCCGCGGCACGATCCCGGTCGGACACCGGCCGGGCCGGCGCAGCCCTGACCCCACGCCACCCGCAGCCCTGACCCCACGCCACCCCCCATTAGGCTCCCCGTGTGCGGTCAGCGTGGCCGCACCCGTAGCCGAAAGAGGGATCCATGGAAGGCACGCTGGCGATCGTGGGCACCGGACGCATCGGTGAGGCCCTGCTGCGTGGGTTGCTGCGTTCGTCCTGGATCCGGCCGGAACAGGTCGTGTGCACCACCCGGCGGCAGGAACGTCTGGACGTGCTGGCGACGGAGCACGGCGTGCGGGTGACCAGCGACAACCGGGAAGCCATCGGATCCGCGGATGTGGTGCTGATCGCCCTGAAGCCCCAGGTGCTGCTGCGCACGATCGCCGAGGTCGGCGATGCGTTCCACCCCGGCCAGACCGTCATCTCCGTGGCCGCCGGCACCACCACCGCCGCGATCCAGGAAGCGATCCCCGGTGAGGTGCCCGTCGTACGGGTCATGACCAACACGCCCGTGCAGGTCGACGAGGCGATGTCGGTGGTCTCGGCCGGCACCCACGCCGCGGAACGGGACCTGAAGGTGGCCGAGGACATCCTCGGCCATGTCGGGACGGTCATCCGGATGGGCGAGGAGCACCTGGACGCGGTGACGGCACTGTCGGGGTCGGGTCCGGCCTACTTCTTCCTGCTCGCCGAGGCGATGATCGACGCGGGGATCCTGCTCGGCCTGCCGCGTGACGTCTCGACCGAGCTGATCATCCAGACCATGGTCGGCAGCGCCAAGATGCTGCGCGACACCGGCAAGCACCCGGTCGAGCTCCGCGAGATGGTCACCTCGCCCGGTGGGACCACGATCTCCGCGATCCGGGAGCTCGAACGCTCCCGCGTCCGGGCGGCGTTCCTGGACGCGATCGAGGCTGCCAAGCTGCGTGGCGAGGAACTCTCCCGCGAGCGCTGATGCTCGCGTGGCGCCCGTCGGGGTGGTTCCGTGCGTCTGGTGTCGACCGCGGCGACGTACCCTACGAGGTCAGTCTGTCGACGTTTCGGAATCCTGCGTGCGTGCTCCCGTCTCTCTCGTGCTGGTGCTGGTCTCCGCGCTCGTGCTGTCGGCCTGCACCCGCGAGCAGGTACCGACGATCGAGACCGCCGAGGTCCGGTCGGGCGAGGTGATCCAGACCGTCCAGGCGCCCGCGCAGCTCGATGCCTCGGACCGTGCCGAGGTGAGCGCACCGCTCGGCGGTGAGGTCGAGCAACTCCTCGTCGGCGATGGTGACATCGTCGCCGCCGGGGACGAGCTGGTGCGCCTGGCCTCCGACTCGCTGGACGCCCAGATCGCGCAGGCCGAGTCCGTGGTCGCCTCGGCCGAGGAGGTGGGGGCCGCCTCGGCGGGCGCGGGGTTCGATCTCAGCCCCGTGCTGGGGGCCTTCCGAGGCCAGCTCGACACCGTCTTCCCGGCACTGATCGAAGCGCTCGGTTCGCAGCTGGCGACGACCGAATCGACCCTGGCGGCGGCGGTCGCCGGCGTCGAGGAGACCACCCGCGCGACCGACGAGTTGGGCCGGGACCTGCAGGCGGCGCTCGCCGAGGCCCAGGCGACGCTGGACGGCCTCCAGCTGGAGCGACGCGATCTCGACGGTGCGGAGCTGGACCTGCCGGAGCTGGACCTGCCGGAGCTGGACCTGCCCGAACTGGAGCTCCCCGGGCTGGAGGCGGATGGCCCGCCATCCGGGCTCGACGCCGCGGGCATCACCGAAGCGCTGAGCGAGGCGCAAGGCTCGGCCGCCGACGCGCGACGCCAGCTGCGCGACACGGAACTGGCGTTCCGCTCCGCCTCCCGGCAGTTGCAGGACGCCGAACAGCAACTCGAGTCCCAGGCGGAGGCCACCTCGGCGGCGCAGGCGGCGGCGGTCGATGCCCAGGTCGAGCAGGCCCGGCTGGCGCTCGAGGCCACGAGGTCACGGACCGACGACCTGGTCGTGCGGGCACCCATCGGCGGCGTCGTGGAGCTCACGCGTGGCGGTGGCGGGGGCGGTGCGCCGGGGTTGGACGGACTGCCGTCCGAGCTCGGCGATCTGGCCGGCAGCCTCGGCGGGGCCGATGGTCTGGGCGGACTCCTGGGCGGCGATGGTGATGGTCCCGGCACCGCGACGACCGGACCCATCGCCGTGGGTGTCGAGGTCGGTGCCGGCCAGCCGCTGTTGAGCGTGTTCGACCTGTCCGGCTTCGTGGCCCGGGTCGAGGTCGACGAGATCGACGTCGTCCAGGTGCAGGAGGGACAGCTCGTCACCATCCGGGTCGACGCCTTCCCCGGCGCCGAGTTGGAGGGACGGGTCGACCACGTCGCGCTCGCGCCCAGCCGGGATGCCATCGGTGGTGCGCTGTATCCGGTGACCGTGGTGATGAGTCGGGTGCCGGAGGACGTCGCGCTGCGGGTGGGCCTCACCGCCTCGGCCGAGATCGAGGTGCGTCGCCTCGAGGGCGAGACCGTCGTGCCGACCTCGGCGCTGCTGCGCAGGGGTGAGGGCGAGGTGGTGCACGTGGTCCGTGACGGCATCGCGGTCGAGGTGCCCGTCGAACTGCTGGCCATCGGCGACCAGGACGCGGCGATCGCGGGCGAGGTCCGGACCGGCGAACAGGTCGTCACCATCGGCGTCGAGTTGATCGCCGACGGCGACGAGGTCCCGACGTGAGGCCGGAGGCGGTGACCCCCCACCTGTTGGAGGCCGATGCGGTCGAACGCACCTACCGGTTGGGGCGGGACGTCGAGGTGCACGCCCTGAAGGGGGTCAGCTTCGTCGTCGAACGGGGCGATTACGTCGCGATCGTGGGCTCGTCGGGCTCGGGCAAGTCGACCCTGCTCAACCTGCTGGGAGCGCTCGATCGTCCGACCTCGGGCCACGTTCGCTACGACGGCCGCGACGTGCGTGAGATGGACGACGCGGAGCTTGCCGAGCTGCGCAACACCCGGATCGGGTTCGTGTTCCAGTCGTTCCACCTGTTGCCGAGGATGACGGCGCTCGACAACGTCGCGCTGCCGCTGGTCTACCGCACCGGTTCGCCACGGGAGCGTCGTCGACGCGCGGAACGGGCCCTGGAGGCCGTCGGGCTGTCCGACCGCATGGCTCACCGCCCGACCGAACTGTCGGGGGGACAGCAGCAGCGGGTCGCCATCGCCCGGGCGCTGGTCACCGAGCCCGCGCTGTTGCTGGCCGACGAGCCGACCGGCAACCTCGACTCGGCCACGGGTGAGGACATCATGGCCCTGCTGGAGGCCCTGCAGGCCGAGCAGGGGACCGCCCTGGTGGTGATCACCCACGAGGCGGAGATCGCCGCACGGGCCTCGCGCACCATCGAGTTGCGCGACGGCAACGTCGTCAGCCAGGCGCAGCCCCGGGGGGAGGTCCTGGCAGAAGGTGGGCCCCGGGGGGAGGTCCTGGCGGAAGGTGGGCCCCGGGGGGAGGTCCTGGCGGAAGGTGGGCCCCGGGGGGACACTTGAGCGTTCGGGAGGCCTTCCGGGTCGCGATGCAGGCCCTGGTGGCCAACCGGCTCCGGTCGGTGCTCACGATGCTGGGCGTGCTGATCGGGGTGATGTCGGTGGTGTTGCTCGTCGCCATCGGCCAGGGCGCACGCTCGGAGATCACCGGCGCGATCGAGGGACTCGGGTCGAACCTGCTGTTCGTGTTGCCGGGGGACGGGGACTTCGGTTCAGGGCCCTCCCGCAGCCGTTTCGTGCTGGACGATGTCGAATCGATCGATCGGGAGCTGCCGGGAGCCGAGCCGCGCGTGGCCGGATCGAGCGTCGGTGCCGAGCCGTTGCAGGTCGACGGGGTGCGCCTCAACGCGACGGTGCTGGCGATCACGGCCAGCTATCCGCAGGTCCTCAGCCGGGAGATCGCACGGGGGCAGCAGATCTCCGAATCCGACATCGCGACCAGCCGGCGCACGGCGGTGCTCGGCGCCGGCACCGCCGAGGAGTTGTTCGCCGGGCAGGATCCCATCGGTCGCACCGTGAACCTCGGGGGCACCCAGTTCCGGGTCGGTGGTGTGCTCGCCCGCGTCGGGGGCGGTGGGTCGCCGTTCGGCCCGGACCAGGACCGCACCGTGTTGGTCCCGATCACCACCGGGCAGCGGTTGTTCGGCACCGACCGGATCGACTCGATCTTCGTGCGGGCCTCGTCCACCGCCGGGGTGGACACGGATCGTGCGACGGTCCAACGCATCCTGGGACAGCGGCTGGGCGAGGACGACTTCACGGTCGTCAGCCAGGACGAGATCATCGGGGTCGTCGGGGACATCCTCCAGATCCTGACGATCGTGTTGGGCTCGATCGCCGGGATCTCGCTGTTGGTCGGCGGGGTCGGGGTGTCGAACATCATGTTGGTCTCGGTGAGTGAACGCACCCGGGAGATCGGTCTGCGCAAGGCGCTGGGGGCCAGGACCCGGGACATCACGACGCAGTTCCTGCTCGAGGCCATCGTGCTCACGGTGGTGGGCGGGCTCATCGGTCTGGGACTCGGTATCGGCTTCGCGCAACTGGTGGCCGCGTTCGCCCCCGTGCCGGCGGAGGTCACCACGTGGTCGGTGGCCTTGGCGCTCGGGGTGTCCACGGGGGTCGGGCTGGTGTTCGGGGTCCTGCCGGCCCGGCGCGCCGGACAGCTCGATCCGGTGGAGGCCCTCCGGCGGGACTGACCGGCCAGCGGCGTCGGTGGGAAACGTTAGGCTCACACGACCAACCGGGGATCGGACCCGGGCAGCGTGCGGGAGGCGTCGTGGCAGGCGAGGGATCCGGTGCGATCGGTCGTGTGGCGATGGTCTGGGACGATGGCCTCGCGGCCTACGACCTGGGGCAGGGCCATCCGCTGGCGCCCATCCGTGTCGAGTTGACCGTCGAGCTGATCCGCCACAGCGGTCTGCTGCGACCGGGGGTGGACGAGGTGCTCCCGGGCAGCTTCGGCGAGGCCGAACTGCTGCGGTTGCATCACCACGACTTCGTGGAGGCCGTCAAACGGATGTCGGCCGACCCTGCTGGCTGGTGCGATCCGGCGTTCGGCCTCGGAGCCGGGGACACCCCCGCGTTCGGGGGTATGCACGCCGCGTCGTCGCTGGTGTGCGCCGGGACCCGCGAAGCCGCCCGCCAGGTCTGGGAGGGCGAGGCCGACCATGCCTTCAACCCTGCGGGGGGTCTGCATCACGCGATGCCCGACCGCGCCGCAGGTTTCTGTGTCTACAACGACCCGGCGGTCGCCATCGACTGGTTGCTCCAGCACGGGGCGGAACGGGTCTGTTACGTCGATGTGGACGTCCACCACGGTGATGGTGTGGAGACGATGTTCGCGCACGATCCGCGGGTGCTCACCATCTCGTTGCACGAGTCGGGTCGCTTCCTGTTCCCCGGGACCGGCCGGGTGCAGGACATCGGTGACGGGGCCGCTCGCGGGAGCGTCGCCAACCTGCCGCTGCATCCCGGCACCACCGGCGAGGTGTGGTTGGGGGCGTTCGATGCGGCGATCGAACCGTTGATCCGTGCGTTCGACGCCGATGTGCTGGTCACCCAGCTCGGCTGCGACACCCACGCGACCGATCCCCTGGCGCATCTCGCGTTGACGGTCGACGACATGGCGGCGATCTATGCCCGGTTGCATCGGCTGGCGCACGAGACGGCCGACGGCAAGTGGATCGCGATGGGTGGGGGCGGCTACCAGTTGGTGCAGGTCGTGCCCCGGGCGTGGACGCTCGCGTTCGCGGAGATGTCGGGAGGGGCGCTCGAGGTGGAGATCCCGATGGTGTGGCGGGAACTGGCGGTCGAACGCACCGGGGCGGTGCCGCCCGCCAGCTTCACCGACGACCCGGTCCGGGTCTCCGATGCGATGTACGAACAGGCGGTCCGAGCCGCCAAGGAGAGCGTGGCCGCCCTGCGTGAGCTGGTCCTGCCACACCACGGCGCGCGCTGAACGTCCGCGATCCGACCGTCGCCTCGATCGGTGCACGGACCTCGATCGGTGCACGGACCTCGATCGAGGGGCTGCGGGGGATGTTGCGCATGTGCAACGCGATGGAGTCGTGGTCCTGTCGGCGAAGATGAGGCGGCGGATCGCTCCCGTGACGGGTGTAGCGTCACGGGTATGGACAACACCCTGCTCACCGCTGCCGAGGTCGCTGACCAACTACGTGTCTCGACGATGACGGTCTACCGGTTGATCCGCCGCGGCGACCTCCCAGCGGTGCGTGTGGGCCGCAACTACCGGGTCCGCGCCGCCGATCTCGAGACCTACCTCGCCGGGCAGGTCGTCGACCCGGCGACCATGGACATGGACGCGCTGGGCGACGAGGAGCACTGAGACAGGGTCCACCGACGAAAGGCGGCCATCGCCCCGGCGAGACGACCTGTCCCGGTGTACGGGACCGGTCGTCCGACATCGGCGTCACGGTCAGCGCTCGCGTGCGCTTCACTTGCACTTCGCGAACGTGGAAGGCTCCGTGTGGCCGAGGGCCGGCGTGTTCTGATCACCGGTATCGCCGGCCAACTGGCCGGCATGGTCGCCCGCGCGCTCGAACAGCGCGACGACGTGCACGAGATCATCGGTATCGACGTTCGTGAGCCGCATCACGAGCTGCAGCGGACCGAGTTCGTCCGGGCGGACATCCGCAATCCGATCGTGGCCCGCGTCCTGGAGGCGGCGGCCATCGACACCGTGCTCCACATGTCGACGGCCACCACCCCCTCCGAGGCCGGGGGACGTGCACGGATGAAGGAACGCAACGTCATCGGCGCGATGCAGCTGCTGGCGGCGTGCCAGCGTGCTCCGACGATGCGACGCTTCGTGTTGAAGTCGACGACCGCGGTCTACGGCTCCGACAGTGCCGACCCGGCACTGTTCCGCGAGGAGCACTCCGCCCGGCAGCCGGCCAAGCACGGGTTCGCCAAGGACGTGACCGAGGTCGAGGGTTACGTCCGCGCGCTCGGGCGCCGTCGCAAGGACATCGACGTCACCCTGCTGCGGTTCGCGAACCTGCTGGGCGCACGTTTGGACAGTGCGTTCCACACGCTGTTCACGCTGCCCGTCGTGCCCACGGTGCTCGGCTTCGACCCGCGGCTGCAGTTCTGTCACGAGGACGACGCGGTGGGCGTGATGGTCCGGGCCGCGACCGGCGATCAGCCCGGGGTCTACAACGTGGCCGGGGACGGGGTGCTGTATCTGTCCCAGTGTGTGCGGCTGGCAGGGCGGATCGCCGCCCCGATCCCGCTGCCCTTCGTCTCCGGCGTGGCGAACCTCGTACGCCGGAGCCGTCGCGGAGACATCTCGCCCGAGCAGCTGCGGTTCCTGCAGTTCGGCCGGGTCGTCGACACCCGACAGCTGACCGAGGACTTCGGTTACATCCCCACGTTCACCACCCGCAGCGCCTTCGAGGACTTCGTCCGCCGTCGCCGCATCGAGGGGCTGGTGGACCGGCAGTCCGTCGACCGGTTCGAACAGGAACTGTACGGGTTCCTCCAGCGCAAGGGCCAGGAGCGATTCCTGGACGATCAACGAGGGACCGGACGATGAGCCAGGCGTCAGAACAGCATGCCCAGGTGATCTCCATGGCGGAGCAGCGCGCGGCCCGCTCCGCGCGCGGCGTAGCCGACGCGACGCCTGCCCCGGCCGGCCGGCCGAGGTGCGGAGCCTCGACGCTCGACGGGCGCCCCTGCCGCAACTATGCGGTCGAGGGCGGACGCTGTCGCGTCCACGCCCTGGGATCCGGCCCCGACGGGGTGCGCGGCGAGAGCGCGCCCGGCCGGCCGATGGCAACGGCTCCGAGCACGCCGAGGGCCGCCCCGTTCGGCGGTCTCGGGATCGCGGGGGGGACCGGCAGGACGCGCGTCGAGGGGCGTCGTCCATCGCGGGCCGCTGCCCCCGAACCCGGCCACGACGAGGCGTTCACCCGCGCGCAGCGGGAGTTGCAACGGCGCGGCTACGCGGGCGCCATCGACGGCCTGGCCGCGCTGCGCGACGTTGCCGACGACCGGTGGATCGACGCGCTCCGAGGGATGATCGCGTTCCTGCGGCGTCGTGTGACCGGCGACTACACCGTCGACGAGTTCGGCTTCGACGAGGATCTCACCACCCACGTGTTGATGCCGATCCTGCGGCCGATGCACCAGCGCTACTGGCGGGTCGGCGCCGACGGGGCGGAGCACATCCCCACCGACGGTGGCGGACTGATCGTGGCCAACCACGCCGGCACGCTGCCGGCGGATGCACTGATCACCCGCCTCGACGTGTTCGACCAGACGGGTCGTCATGCGCGCGAGCTCGGCGCGGACCTGGTGTTCCGGACCCCGTTCATCGGGGAGTTCGCCCGGAAGACGGGCGCGACGCTCGCCTCGGGCGACGATGCGGATCGGTTGCTCGCCTCGGGCGAGCTCGTGGCGGTGTGGCCGGAGGGCTACAAGGGGCTCGGCAAGCACTGGCGGGACCGCTACAAGCTGCAACGGTTCGGTCGCGGTGGGTTCGTGGCGACCGCCCTGCGCGCCCAGGTGCCCATCGTGCCGACGGCCATCGTCGGTTCGGAGGAGATCTACCCGATGCTGTTCGATATGCGCATCGTCTCCAAGGTGCTCGGGCTGCCCTACTTCCCGATGGTCGCGCAGATGTTCGCACTTCCGGTGCTGGGACCGTTCGCGCTGTTGCCGCTGCCCTCGAAGTGGCTGATCGAGTACGGGGAACCGATCGACACGGCCTCGATGGGACCGGAGGTCGCGGAGGATGCGATGGCCCTGTTCGACCTCACCGATCAGGTCCGCGACCGCATCCAGGGCATGCTCCACCGCAACCTGATGGGCCGGCGCTCGGTCTTCCTCTGATCCGGGTTCGGCCCCTACGGCCGGGCCCGGTCCGGCCCGAGGCTCAGAGGTTGGTCGCGCTGATCAGTTGGTAGGCCGTGGCGGCCACGAGCGCGACCAGCAGCCCGACCAGTAGCAGCATGGTGGTGTTGCGCACGGCTCGCTCCCTGGTCGCGGACGGAGCGGCGATGGTACGTCGCGACCGGACCGCGATCGTGCAGACCGGTGGGCGCGCCGCCATCAGCTTCCGGGGCCGTCCTCCGGCGGCGCGGTCGGCTGGTTGGCGTCGTCCTCGTCAGCGCCGGGGGCGACCTCGACCACATCGGGTCGACCCAGCACCTCCTCGGCCGATGCGCCGTCGAGCAGCGCCAAAGTCTTCTCGCGTTCCTGACGGAGGTAGCCGACGAGCGCCGAGCGATCGTCGAGGTAGCGCCGGCAGTCGAGCTCGAGCGTGATCGAGGCGTCACCGGTCCCGACGCGGCCCACGCCGGCCCGCTCGTCCTGGCCGACCTGGTGCAGGAAGCGTGCGAGCGGCAGCAGGCCGTGCCCGAGGGGCGCGTGGCTGTCGCGACCGGCACCCCGGTAATCGGAGACGTGCAGGTGGACGGCCTGGTCGCGCAGCTGCAGGTATGCGTCGTTGATGTCGACCCCGGCGACGCCGAAGTGGCTCGTGTCGAGCACGACATGATGGAACGGGGCGAGATGGTCGGGTTTGGTGTACTGGTGGAACCGCACCGGTCGCCCACCCACCGACACGGGATACAGGTTCTCGACGCCGACCCGGGTCCCGAGATCGGCGGCCTCGTCGTCGGCGTCGTCGAGCAGCCACCGATGGAACTCCCGCTGCCACCGGAACGGTGGATGCACGATCATCAGATCGGCCCCCAGAGCCCCGGCCAGCTCGAGGGAACGCTGGGCCTTGATCACCAGGTCCGTGCCATAGACCCGCCGCATCAAAAGCAGGAACGGGCCGTGGACCACCGGCACCTCGATGCCTTCGGCGGCTGCGGCGTCGGCCACCCGCTCGCCGTCCTGGGTGGCGGGGTCCTGGGTGACCATCAGTTCGGCCCCGTCGTAGCCTGCCTCGGCGAGCACGCCGAACGCCCACCCGAGCGGGCGAGCGAACAACGGTCCGGTGGAGGCGAGCAGACGCATGGACCCGAGCGTAGCCCTCACCGGGCCGGGTCCCCGGATGGCGGGTCAGCCGAGGACGGCCTCCAGCGTGATGGATCGCTCGACCGCTTCCAGCCTGGCCAGCGTGAGGGTGATGCGGTCGAGCGCGATCGGGGTGTCGACGACCACGCGCGGCGCGGGCTCGGGCTCGGGTTCCGGTGCCGGCTCGGGTGTGGGGGTCGGCGTCGACTCGGGTGCCGGTGTCGACGCCGGTTCGGGTTCTGCTGGGGCGGGGGCGGCGGGCGCCGGCGCGGCCTCGACCTCGACCTCGGGTGCGGGTGCCGGCTCCGGCCCCGGGGTCGGCTTCGGCGCGGGTGCGGCACCGGCCGGGGTCCGGAAGACCTGGGTGACCCAGGTCTGACCGCCGCCGTCGACCACCACGCCGATGCCGAGCTGGGTCCAGTCGGGATCGAGGATGTTGCGCTTGTGTCCGGGCGAGGCCATCAGTGCGGCGTGGATCGCGGTGACCGACGGCCCCCGTCCGACGTTCTCGCCGACCTTCTTCCAACCCGACACCGCCCCACCGAGGTTGGGGTTGTGATGCAGGTTGCTGCCGTTGGCCATCACCTGGCTGTGGGACCGGGCGACCGAGGTGAGGTCGCCGGCCACCGACAGGCCGCCCAGGCCGATCGCGGCGCGCTCCCGGTTGACCGCGGCCACGAACGCCGACTCCATCCCGGAGTCGGCGTGCGCCGTGTCGGTGGTCTGGGGCAGCAGGCTGATCACCAGGGCGAGCACCACCGTCGCGACCAGGGAAGGTCGGCGATGCCGGTCCAGCGTTCCCGTGGTCATGAGGGGCGTCCGTTCGTCTCCGGACGGAGCCCCACGTGAGGTGGAGGGAGGTCCCTGCGGTGGCCCGGCTGCCGTGACCGCGGTTGCGGTGGAAGGCCCGTGGCTTTGCGAGCCGCCCTTTCGAGCGGTGTGCCCTGGTCGGGGAGCGCCGTCGTTGCCCCCCCATCTACGACAGCTACCGGAACGTGCTTGAGCGAACGCTGCCGGTCGTCGGCGACCGGGCGCTCGCGATGATCGAGCGACGCCCGGCGGCCTCGGGTCAGCCCCGGGCCGACGCCAACGAACTCGCCGTCGACGGCGGG
>Ga0207421_10003901_pt1 | contig 17518 bp, 17 predicted proteins | sample SodLakKL_010_SED_4_FD_187542 | JGI IMG/M metagenome (GOLD analysis project Ga0207421, IMG submission 187542) | Alkaline sediment microbial communities from Lake Tanatar, Kulunda Steppe, Russia - 8KL_010_SED (SPAdes) (version 2) | ecosystem: Environmental > Aquatic > Non-marine Saline and... | reverse complement strand
AGTTTTCAGCATAAATTTTAATAAAATAAAAAATTAGTCATGCAGGAAATAGGTCTTACAAATAGAAGTAAAGTTTACTTGTCAGCAAATTTAAATAGTAATAAATTCTTTCAATTATTAGTATACATGTTATAAATATTATGTAAATAGTAGGGAGGTAATTTTATTGTTAATTTTGGGTTTGAATGGGAGTGCTCATGAACACGGGAACACAGCAGATTTATTAACCTACGGCCTGGAAGAAGCCGCTAAAATGGGAGTTGACACAGATCTTATTTTTATCCAGGAGGCCCTGGAGGAATTAGATAATCCTTTTTGCACAGTTTGTGATCCTCGATGTCCCGGAGCCTGTTACCAGGAGAAGAAACTGGAGGAGTTTTACGCCCTTTTAGCAGAGAGTGAAGGAATCCTGGTAGGCAGTCCTGTTTACTTTGGCACGGTAAGCGCCCAGCTAAAATGTTTTTGGGATTTGTCCCGCAAGTTAAGGAATGAAAAGGCCTTGATAAATAAAGTAGGAGGAGCTGTTTCCGTGGGAGCCGCCCGGTTTGGCGGTCAGGAACATACCATAAGGAGTATCCACGATATGATGCTTGTTCATGGCATGACCATTGTAGGAGATGGACATGAATCGGCAGATCCAGGCCACAATGGTGCCTGTTCCCACAGGCCTTCTATTAAGGATGATTATGCCATTGCCCGGGTCCGTGTTTTAGCCCGGAGAATAGTGGAGGTGGCCAAGGCCACCCAATCCCTTAGAAAGGGCTAGTAAAAGATGAACCTGCGAAAACAAAGGGAAGAACTGGAAAAAAGAATATTTTCTCCCTTTGCCCGGAGGAGTTCCGAGAGCAAAGGCCGCCAGAAGCCGGAGAAGGAGTGTTCTATCAGGACCCTTTTTCAGAGGGACCGGGACCGGATTATACATTCAAAGGCATTTCGCAGGCTTAAACACAAAACCCAGGTTTTTATATCCCCTGAAGGAGACCATTACCGGACCAGGTTAACTCATACCCTGGAGGTGGCCCAGATTGCCAGGACCATAGCCCGGGCCTTAAGACTTAATGAAGACCTGACGGAAGCAATTGCCCTGGGCCATGACCTGGGCCACACACCCTTTGGACATGCAGGGGAAAGAGCCTTAAACAAAATATTTCCCGGTGGTTTCCGCCATAATGAACAGAGCCTTAGGGTTGTGGAAGCCCTGGAAGAAGGAAGGGGTTTAAACTTAACCTGGGAGGTTCGGGAAGGGATATTAAAACACACGGGTCTTGAGGAGCTATCTACCCTGGAAGGCCAGATAGTTAAAATAGCCGACCGCATCGCTTATATAAACCATGACATAGACGACGCGGTCCGGGCGGGAGTCCTGGTGGTAAAGGAACTTCCCCAGGAGGCCATTAAAGACCTGGGTTATAGTTCCTCCCCAAGGATAGACAAAATGGTTAGGGACTTGATTGAAAACAGCATGGACAAAAAAGAAATAAATATGAGCCCCCAGATGGACAGATATCTTTCCTCCTTGAGGGAATTCATGTTTGATAATGTGTATGTAGGCTCTGCCGCCAAAAAGGAAGACCGTAAAATAGAAGGCATGTTCCGCCAGCTCTACGACTACTTTCTAAAAAATCCCCGGGACCTCCAGGCTTATAGCAGGTACCTCCATGGGGAGGATTCCCTGGAAAGGAACGTTTGTGATTATATAGCGGGTATGACGGACAGGTATTTTATCGCCCTTTACCAAAAGCTTTTCATACCCAATCCCTGGCACCTGGAGCTTTAACAAGGAATAAAAAAACTTAATTGGTATATAATATTTAATGTTAATTAGATATTACTATTTTGTTAATAATTTTTTAAAATTGCAGGAAATAATAGGGGTTGTGTTGAATAATCATGTAAAGGAAGGTAGTTTCGTTTAGTGGCTTGTAAGGGTTGTAAATGAAAGTTTAACCGGAGAAGCCGAACCAGCTTCAGGAGGGGGTAACAGTTACCAGGCCTTTTGGGTGTGCTTAACTGATAAGGAGACTGATATGAACTTCTAAAGGTAAGCCTTGTCTCTCTTAAAGTTGGGATAAGGTTTTTTTCATAAAAATTTTAAATAAATAGAGGGAATTTGATGGCAATTGACGAATATTCAAAATCCTAAAATGAATACCTGCAGGTGGTTAGAATGAATGATTTTCTTCCCGAGGATACTATAGAAGAGGTAAGGCAGCACTTCGACCTGGTTGAGGTTATTTCCGGTTACACTTCTTTAAAGAAAGCCGGGCAGAATTATACAGGGTTATGCCCTTTTCATTCTGAGAAAACTCCATCCTTTACCGTTTCCCCCGAAAAGCAGCTTTACCACTGCTTTGGATGTGGTGCGGGAGGAAATGTTTTTTCCTTTATCATGTCCCAGGAGAATCTTTCCTTTCCTGAAGCCGTAAAATTTTTAGCCAACCGGGCGGGTATCCCTTTACCTGAAAGGCAGTTATCGGAAGAGGGAAAGAAGATAAAGATAGTAAAGGAAGAGCTGGCAGAAATTAATGAACTGAGCATGAAATATTTCCAGCAGGCTCTTTTTAAGACGGAGATGGGGAAAAAAGCTTTAAACTATTTGACCAGGAGGGGCCTGGATAAAGAAATAATTAAAAAATTTCAACTTGGTTATTCTCTGCCCCAGTGGGATAAATTGATTAACTTTTTAAAAAGCAAGGGATACAGTCAGGAAAATATACTAAAAGCAGGACTGGCAAGTCGTTCCGAAAGGGGAAGTTATTACGATCGTTTTAGAAACCGTATAATGTTTCCCATTTTCAACCAGCAGAACATGGTAATAGGATTTGGGGGAAGGGTCATGGATGATTCCCAGCCCAAATACCTGAACTCCCCGGAAACTATCCTTTATAACAAGAGAAAAAGCCTTTATGCCCTTAATTTTGCCCGTTTTAATATCAGGGAAAGGGATGAAGCCCTGGTTTTTGAAGGATATATGGATGTAATAATTGCCTTTCAAAAGGGGCGGGAGAACTGTGTCGCTTCCCTGGGAACCAGCCTGACAGAGGATCAGGCCAGGCTTTTAAGGCGGAATGCATCAAAAGTGATTATTGCTTATGATTCAGATACTGCCGGGGAAGCAGCTACCTGGCGGGGGCTGGATACTTTAAAATCGGCAGGCTGCAGGGTTAAAGTTGCACAGCTGCCTCCGGGGCAGGATCCCGATGATTTCATTAGAAAAAAAGGAATAAACACCTTTAACGAAGAAATATTAAATAAAGCCCTGCCTTTAATAGATTATAAGCTGAAAAAAATCGGTGAAGAGGTAGGAGAATCATATATAAACACCTATGAAGGTAAAATATCTTATATTCAAAAGATATTACCTGTTCTGGCAGGAATCAATAACAGTGTAGAATTTGATCTATACCTTCAAAGGATAAGCAGTGAAATGGGAATTGATGCCGAGGCCCTTAAAACAGAAATAAAAAAATATAAAAAAAGAAGTAACAAAAAGGGCAGCGGTAACGTCACAGAAATAGAGAAAAAGGTTCCTTCCAGGGAAAAGTCACCTCCTGCAGAGAGAGAGTTGCTAATGGTCCTCTTAAAACGCCAGGAGGCTGTAGGGGAAATAAAAGAGAGGTTGGATTCAGAAGATTTTACCTTTGAACCCTATCGTAAAATTGTAAAAGAGATATATAACTTTATTGAACAGGGAAAAGGATACACTCCTTCTTCCCTGGTAGACTCCTTTGATGACCCTCACCTGAAAAATATTATTACTAATTTAACCATGGGGGAAGATTCTAATCCGGAAAACAGAAAGAGAATTGTGGAAGATTGTATTATCAGGATTAAAAGACATCAGCTGGCTTTAGAAAGGAAAGAAATAGAGAAAAAAATAAACCAGCTTGAAAAAGGCAAAGACTCAGGGGAAATTAACAAGCTTCTGGAAGAGTGGTCAAAGCTGAAGCGTCGTGAAAAAGAACTTGTGCCTTATAGAAGGGAGCAGTTGTAATGAAAGAAAGAGATAGAAACCTTAAGGATATACAGAATGGTCTGGTAGAAACAGGGAAAAAAAGGGGCAAGCTGACTTATAGAGAAATCATGGAATATTTACAGGATTTTGAACTTAGTTCGGAAGAGATAGATGATTTCTATGATAAACTGGCCAACCAGGGAATTGATGTTGTAGATGAACTAAGTAATGTGGAGGGGAAGGAGGATGTTCCCGCTCCTGTAGACAAAGAAGAATTAGATGAAACCCTTGATCTAACAGTGCTGGAAGGAGTCAGTGTTAACGACCCTGTAAGAATGTATCTAAAAGAGATTGGTAAAGTTCCTCTTCTTACCTCGGAGGAGGAAGTTCATCTGGCAAAAGCCATGGAAAAAGGCGATGAAGAGGCCAAAAGGAAGCTGGTGGAAGCAAACCTGCGCCTGGTGGTAAGTATTGCCAAGAAATATGTAGGTCGGGGGATGCAGTTCCTGGACCTTATCCAGGAAGGTAACCTGGGGCTTATTAAAGCTGTAGAAAAATTTGACTGGCGTAAAGGTTATAAGTTCAGCACCTACGCTACCTGGTGGATACGCCAGGCCATTACCCGGGCTATTGCTGACCAGGCCCGTACCATCAGGATTCCCGTGCATATGGTTGAAACGATAAATAAGCTTATAAGGGTTTCCCGGCAGTTGGTTCAGGAACTGGGCAGGGAACCTAGCCCTGAAGAAATTGCTAATGAAATGGATATTGATGAAGATAAAGTCAGGGAAATATTAAAAATAGCCCAAGAACCTGTTTCCCTGGAAACACCTATTGGTGAAGAAGATGACAGCCACCTGGGAGATTTTATTGAGGACCAGGATGTTCAGGCTCCTGCCGATGCGGCAGCCTTTGAGCTGTTAAAGGAACAATTAGAAGATGTGCTGGATACTTTAACTCCCCGGGAGGAAAGGGTACTCAGGCTGCGTTTTGGCCTGGATGATGGCCATTCCAGAACCCTGGAAGAAGTAGGCCAGGTTTTTGGAGTTACCCGGGAGAGAATCAGGCAAATAGAAGCTAAAGCTCTTAGAAAGCTTCGTCATCCTATGAGAAGCAAGAGGTTAAAGGATTACCTGGAATAAAAAATTCTTTAGCCTCCCTTCCTTCAAGGTTGATGAGGATTTAAGTCAAGAGATTTATGGCCTGGCAGTAATAAGCTTTAGCTTCTTAACTGCTTTTTTTGTTTTTAAGGCTTTTAAAATTCCCGCCTGGTGTTTTTCCAGGGGCTTGACTTAAAGGAGTTTTTCTTTTATAATTTTATATGCAATACCACTTATTCCTCAGTAGCTCAATGGTAGAGCGACCGGCTGTTAACCGGTAGGCTGCAGGTTCGAGTCCTGCCTGGGGAGCCATGCTAGGGCCCATAGCTCAATGGCAGAGCTGCCGGCTCATAACCGGTAGGTTCCAGGTTCGAATCCTGGTGGGCCCACCATATTCCTGGCCCCTTGGTCAAGTGGTTAAGACACCGGCCTTTCACGCCGGTAACAGGGGTTCGAATCCCCTAGGGGTCACCAGGGCGAATAGCTCAGTTGGGAGAGCACCTGCCTTACAAGCAGGGGGTCACAGGTTCGAGCCCTGTTTCGCCCACCATCTAAACATTAACACCCGGCAGGGTGTTTTTTTGTAAGAAATAAAAGGAGGGAAAGGCTTTTCCAGGTCCTTAAATATGATTAAACTTACACCCCGGTTAAAAACTATTGCCTCCCTGGTCCCGGAAGGTTCTAGAGCTGCAGATATAGGTGCAGATCACGGATACCTTTCTGTTTTTTTAGTTGAACAGGGAATTTGCCCTAAGGTAATAGCCGGGGAAAAAAATGAAAAGCCCCTGAGAAAGGCCGAAGAACTGGTAAAATCCATGGGGCTGGAAGACAGGGTCTTAATCCGGCAGGGAGATGGCCTGGAAGTTATTAAAAACTGGGATAAAGTAAATACTGTTATTATAGCTGGTATGGGAGGTCAAACCCTGATAAATATTTTAAGGAAAGACTACAATAAGCTGAAAGACATTGAGACTTTAATACTCCAGCCCATGACGGATATACCCCTGGTACGCAAATGGCTTATAGAAAACAATTACAAAATAGCCCGGGAGGAACTTGCCAGGGAAGGGAAGCAGTTTTATGAAATTATAGTTGCTGAGCCGGGAGAGGAAGAACTCCCTGATGATATTATTTTGGAACTGGGGCCCCGTTTGCTGGAAGGGAAGGACCCCCTTTTCAAGGCATACTTATTAAAGAAACTGGTTCTGGCTAAAAAAGTAATTGAAAATTTAAAGAAGTCTAAGCAGGAAATCAGTCCTCAAAAATATAATTACTGGATTAACCTGGCTCATAAAATTGAGGAGGAACTTAAATGCAGGTAAGCACAATAATAAAACCTTTGCTGGAACTGGCGCCCACTCATCTTTCCCTGGAGGGAGATCCTACGGGGCTTCAAATCGGTAGCCTGAAAAAGGAAGTAGAAAATGTTCTGGTAGCCCTTGATTACAGCCGGGGAGTTTTTGAAGAGGCAGTCCAAAAGGGGGCAAACCTGGTTATTACCCATCACCCGGTAATATTTAAGCCTTTGGATAGGGTAGAGGCCGATTCACCCCTGGGGAGCCTTATATATGACACAGTTAAAAAAGATATAAACGTTTACTCCCTTCATACTAACCTGGATATAGCAGAAGAAGGAGTAAACAAAAGGCTGGCAGATCTTTTGGGGTTGGAAAAGCAAAGGGTTCTGAAACCCACCTACCGGGAAAAAATTTACAAAATTGTTGTATTTATACCGGAAGGCTATGAAGATAAGGTTAAGGATGCCATGACAGAAAAGGGAGCAGGGTGGATTGGAAACTACAGCCACTGCACCTTTTCCCTGGAGGGGAGGGGGACTTTTAAACCCCTGGAAGGCACTGACCCCTTTAGAGGGGAGAAGGGGAAGGTGAAAGAAGTTTCAGAGATTCGTCTGGAAACCGCCGTTATTGAAGAAAAGAAAGAAGGGGTTATTGACAGCATGATAAAGGCTCATCCCTATGAAGAGGTGGCCTATGACCTGTACCCCGTGGAAAACCGGTGGAAAACCTTTGGATTAGGCTTAACAGGTATTTTACCCCGGGAAAAACCCCTGGGGGAACTGGTAAAAGACCTGAAAAAAGAGTTGGGGATAGACAGGGTAAGGGTGGTAGGAACAAATACAGATACTGTTAAGAAGGTTGCCCTCTGCGGGGGCAGTGGAGGGGACCTGGTGGAAAAAGCTGCTTCCCAGGGAGCAGACCTGTTCATAACAGGGGATTTAAAGTACCATCAGGCCCAGGAAGCCCAGGGATTAGGTCTGTCTGTTATTGATGCCGGACATGATTCCCTGGAAAAGGTTATAGTACCTTACCTGGTAGATTATTTAAAGGATAGGTTAAAAGAAAGTAATTTTCAAAACAGGGTAATTCTTTCAGAAGTAAACACGAGTCCCTGTAATATCTGGTAAAGATAGGCTTAATTATGGTCTATCTTTTTATTTTTGAGGGGGTGAAGATTCATGAATGACCTGGAAATGTTATGGGACCTTCAGGAAACAGAAAAGAGAGCACAAAAGATTAAATGGGAGTTTAAAAACCTGGATTCCTTAAAGAACCTGGAAGAAGCCCGGCTGGAATTTAAAGAAAAGGAGAAGATAATAAAGGCAAAAAAAGATGATATAAATGAAGATAAAAAGAAGCTCCGCCGTCTGGAAATGAAAAACCAGGAGGCCTTAGGAGAAATGGAAGGCATAAAAAAAGAAATGTACGATGAAAAGGGCTATGCCACCAAGGAGCTCATGCAGATGGAAAAAAAAGTCCAGTCTTTGAGCCAGGAAAACAACAAGTTAGAGGATCTTATCCTTCAGGAAATGGAGAATATAGAAAAAAAAGAAGAGGAAGTAAATAAAGATTTAAAAGAGCTGGAAGAACACCAAAAGCATATTAAGAAGCTGGAAAAAATATGGAAAAAGGAAAGTGGCGACCTTAAAAAGGAGTACTCCAAACTAAAAGAAAAAATAAATAAGCTTCGAAAGGAAGTGCCCCGGGACCTCCTGGATAAATACGAATCTATAAAGGAAGTTTCTAATTATAACGTGGTAGCAATGGTAAAAGGAGATATTTGTATGGGCTGCAAGGTTTCCCTTTCTTCTTCAGTGGTAGGAAAACTCTATACTCCTGGTATAAGGCTTACCTGCGAAAACTGCGGCAGGCTTATCTTCCTGGGAGAGGGTAAGGGGAGTAGTTCTTTAAAAAAGGGGAATAATATGTTATAATATGAACAGTAAGAAGTAGGCCAGGTAGTTGCGAGGGCATGTCCGCAAGGAGGTCCTCGAGGAAAGTCCGAGCTCCATAGGGCAGGGTGCTGGGTAACACCCAGTGGGGGTAACCCTAAGGAAAGTGCCACAGAAATAAACCGCCTCCATATTGGAGGTTGGAGGTTAGAAGTTCGAGGTTAGAAATAAGAAATTGGTTGAAAAATTTACTCAGGTTTTGGAAGGGGTTTTCCAACTTCCAATCTCTAACCTCCAACCTCCAATATGAGGTAAGGGTGCAACGGTGCGGTAAGAGCGCACCAGCGGCCAGGTGACTGGCCGGCTAGGTAAACCCCACCCGGAGCAAGACCAAATAGGAGAGGTATGAAGCTGCCCGCTAATCTCTCGGGTTAGGTCGCTGGAGGTGTCAGGCAACTGGCATCCTAGATAGATAACTACCCAAGACAGAACTCGGCTTACAGGTTTACTTCAAAACTTTACCATTACCACTGCTTAAAAGAGCAGTGGTTTTTTATATTTTTCTAAAGTTTTCCTTCTAGTTTTACGATTAAATAAGTAGACAGCTTAACAGGGGAAGGAGGCGATTTATTTGTTTGAGGTTTTAGCAGGAGTCCTGGTCATGGGAGGATTTATAGGATTTATTATCTGGTCAAATAAAAGGAAAGAAGAAAAGCATTACCAGGAGGAGCTCAGGAGAGAATTAGAGTACTACGAGGATTACAGTTACGATCAGGGATGTGAGATTGATTAACACACAAAAAACCTTATATTAACTATTAAAATGTGTTATATTAGAATTGATTATTATTAATCAATTTTTTTTTGTAGAGAGGGGGTTAAAAACTTTGGATAACAATAAGATTAAGCTTACCCAGTTAAGCTGCAGCGCGGGCTGAGCAGCCAAAATTGGTCCCGAGACCTTAGCTCAAGTTTTGAGCTGTTTACCTGAACAAAAAGACGATAGGGTTATCGTTGGCAGGGATACCTTTGACGATGCAGGAGTTTTCAAGCTAGACGAAGAAAGGGCCCTGATTCAAACGGTAGATTTTTTTACTCCCATCGTTGATGACCCTTACTTGTACGGCCAGATTGCTGCGGCCAACGCTTTAAGCGATGTTTATGCCATGGGGGGTAAGCCCCTGACGGCTATGAATATAGTATGTTTCCCCTCCCAGAAGGTAGATGTAAAATACCTGGCGGAAATTCTTAAGGGTGGTTTCGATAAAGTTGACGAAGCAGGCGCTGTAATGATGGGGGGTCACAGTGTGGATGATGAAGAGCCCAAGTACGGACTTTCCGTAACGGGTATGGTGCATCCCCAAAGGGTTAAGACCAACGCAGGAGCCAGGCCCGGGGATAAAATTATTCTTACAAAGCCCCTGGGAACAGGTATTATCAGCACCGCGCTGAAAGGTGAGTTAATTAAGGAGGAGGACGCAGAAAAAGCTTTTCAGGTCATGGCCCGTTTAAATTCCCAGGCAGCAGAGTTAATGCAGGATTTTAACGCCAGTGCCTGCACGGATATAACAGGATTTGGACTCCTGGGCCATGGTCATGAAATGGCCGCTGCCAGTAAGGCAGGGATTAACCTTTACTTTTCCACCATACCCCTCCTGCCCGGGGTGGAAGAACTGGCCCTGGAGGGGATGGTACCTGGGGGAGCCTACCGGAACAGGGATTTCTTGAAGGAATGTGTAAAGTTAGAGGAGGGGGTAAAGGATATTCAGGCCAGCATCCTTTTTGACCCTCAAACTTCAGGAGGTTTATTAATTTCCCTTAATCCCCATGCTGCAGAAGGTATCCTGGCAGAATTAAAAGAAAAGGGAATAGAAGCTGAAATTATCGGGGAGGTTGTAGATAACCCGGGAATCGTTACTGTTTACCCCTAGCTAAATAAATGGATAAATGGACCAAAAAGAAACCCTTAAGAATAAAGGGTTTCTTTTTCATGTTAATCTATCTGTCTTTGTAACTATTTTGGACTACAGGCCGGCTTTTTAAAGGCAAAGAATCCCCCAGGCAGGGAAGAAGGGGTGAAGTATCCTCCCTTTATTGATTTGGTGTCCAGCACAGAAATAAATGATTCTTTATCGATGTTTTCTATTAATCTGGTTAAACGAGGGAGTTCTTTTCTTTTTATTAAAACTTGCAGCATTTTTCTTTCTGATTCATCAATGCCATAGCCGCAGTAGGTGGTGACTCCAAAGCCGTTGCTGCGCAGTTCCTGAACCAGCTGGTTGTAGTTGTTCTTAGAAATTACATGGAGGGTTACATGGCCAAAGGCAATTTTTTCTTCAAAAAAGCTTCCGAAATAATTACCCAAGGCAAAACCCAAAGAGTAAAAAATCAGATTGATAGGGTTATCCAGTGCTTGAACCATGGTTCCCAGTACAAAAATAAAGATCAAACACTCAAAAAAACCAACCAGGGCAGCGTGGAGCCTGCAACCATGCATTAATAAAAGGATGCGAATAGTTCCCAATGATACATCTACGATGCGGGCCAGGAGAATTAATACTGCAACAGCCATTACTTCCATTTCCATCACTCATTTCTTTTTCAATATGTATAAAGGCAATAAAACAATAATACCTAATTTTTATTAAAATGTAAATAGGAAAATTGCTAATATTTCTTTATTATGAGGCATATTAAGTATTTATTTTTTATATGAATTAATTAAAGGCTAATATCTGCATATTATACTTTATAACTGTTATATATTTCCCTTAACTCTTGATAGATCTGAATAATGTCCTGGAAAAGGTTGTTAAATATAAAGGGCTCCTGGAAAATTTCCAGGAGCCCTAACTTATTATTATTATTCCTGCTAATTATAACTATTTCAGTTCCTTAATGAAGTTTTCTATCCGCGCCAACCCTGTTTTAATATTTTCCATAGAGGTGGCAAAGGAGAGCCTGACACAACCTGGGGAACCAAAACCGGTGCCGGGAACCAGGGCCACCTTGAAGTCTTCTAAAAGATAGCGGGCAAAATCATCCACATCATTGATCCTTTGTTCCTGGTAGGATTTACCGAAGACGTCTTTTATTTCTACAAAGAGGTAAAAGGAACCTTTGGGAGTAAGGCAGTCCAGAAGGGGGATTTCTTTAATTCTTCTAACCATGAAATCCCTTCTTTCCAGAAAAGCCTTTTTCATTTCTTCTACGCAATCCTGGGGTCCGGTGATGGCTTCCAGGGAAGCCTTCTGGGCAATAGAGTTAGGGTTTGAGGTCAGGTGACTTTGAATGTCCCCCATAGCCGTGGCAATATCCTGGGGGGCCGCAGCATAACCGATCCTCCACCCTGTCATGGCGTAAGTTTTAGATACGGCGTTAACCACTATAGAAAGTTCCTTTATTTCCGGGCTCAGGCTGGCAATGCTTATATGTTCCGTGTCATCATAGATAATTTTTTCATAGACCTCGTCGGAAATTACGAAGATGTTTTGCTTTACGGCGAATTCAGCCAGCATCTGCAGTTCCTCTAAATTATAAACCTGCCCTGTAGGGTTGCTGGGGCTGTTGAGAATAACAGCCTTGGTTTTAGGGGTGCAGGCTTTTTCCAGCTGATCAAGGGTAACTTTAAAATTGATAGAGCTGTCTGTTTCAATAAATACAGGTACCCCATCATTTAATTTTACCATCTCAGGATAACTAACCCAGTAAGGGGCAGGTATGATTACTTCGTCACCGGGGTTAAGGATGGAGGCAAAAACATTATCTAAGGAATGCTTTGCCCCGTTGCTGATTACTATTTGATTGGGGCTGTAATCCAGGCCGTTATCTTTTCTAAGTTTATTGCTTATGGCCTGCTTCAACTCGGGAATTCCTGCTGCCGGCGTATACTTGGTAAAACCTTCCTCCATAGTCTTTATGGCTGCCCTTTTAATATGTTCCGGTGTATCAAAATCAGGTTCTCCTGCTCCGAAGCCGATAACGTCAATACCTTCGCTTTTCATTTGCTTTGCCTTGGCGCTTATGGCCAGGGTAGGTGACGGACTAATGTTTAAGGCTTTATTTGACAGCATAAAAGATTTCACCTCCGTTTATATTTACTTTTTAAATTCCTCCATGAAATCGGCTAACTTTTCGCAGCCCTCCAAAGGCATGGCGTTATATATGGAAGCTCTTATGCCTCCTACGGAACGGTGTCCCTTTAATCCTACCAGCCCCCGGGAAGTAGCTTCGCTGATGAATTTCTTTTCCTTTTCCTCATCGGGTAACCGGAAGGTTACGTTCATTATGGATCTGCTTTCCTTTACAGCATGCCCCTTGTAAAAACCATCGCTTTGGTCAATTGCTTCATAAAGGAGGGAAGACTTCTTTTCATTTTTCTCCTTCATTTTTTCCAACCCGCCTTCTTTTTTAACCCACTGAAGGATCAGGTTTACCATGTATACTGAGAAGCTGGGGGGTGTATTGTATAGGGAATTGTTTTCTGCATGGATATTATATTTTAGCATAGAAGGAAGTTCAGCGGGGACTTTTTCCAGCATATCCTCCCTTATAATGACCACGGTTACTCCAGAAGGCCCCAGGTTTTTCTGGGCCCCTGCATAAATCAGGGCAAACCGGGATACGTCTAAGGGGCCGCATAAAATGTCGCTGGACATATCGGCGGCCAGGGGGAAGTCCCCAAAAATTGAATAATCTTTCCACTGGGTTCCGAAGATGGTATTATTGGAGGTAATGTGAATATAGGAAGGGGAAGGGCTGAAATTTAATTCATCGGGAGAAGGAATATGGTTAAAATTGCTCTCTTTAGTTGTACCGGCCACATTAACCTTTCCTATCTTGACGGCTTCCTTGTAAGCTTTTTCTGCAAAGCTCCCTGTCAATATGTAATCCGCCGTTTCTCCTTCCCTTAAATAGTTCATGGGTATCATGAAAAACTGGGTGCTGGCTCCCCCTTGCAAAAAGAGGACCCGATAATTATCAGGAATTCCCAGCAGTTCTTTCATGCTGGTTTCAGCCTGCTCAATAATTTCTTCAAATTCTTTGGAGCGGTGGCTTATTTCCATGACGGACATTCCCGTATCTTTGTAATTGGTTAGCTCCTTTTGGGCTTCTTCCAGGACCTCTAAGGGCAGGGTAGCGGGACCCGGGTTGAAATTAAATACTCTTTTCATAAAAAACTCCTCCTTGAATTAAATTGGTTTCAGTGATTGGGTAACAATTAGCTTGTAAAGCTAGAGAAAAAAATAACTTATAGATATTATATATTTAGAGCACAAGATTCTCAATAAGTTTATTTAATAGCGTTTAAGATATTTACTAAATTTATATTTATGATATACTAAGTTATCAAAAGGGAGCAGGGAAAACTCCTTGTAAAAACGGGAGTTTTTATTGGTACTTAATAATTTAAACTAAAATTTAAAGGAAGGGAAAGGAAGAAAAATATGAAGAAATTAAAACTGGGGCTGCCCGCGGGGAGCCTGCAAAAAACCACCATAGAAATGTTTAAAAAGGCAGGGTTTAACATTAATGTGGGTGACAGATCCTACTTTCCCTCAATTGATGATGAAGAAGTTGAGTGTACATTGATCAGGGCCCAGGAAATACCTAAGTATGTCCAGGAAGGGGTCCTTGATATGGGGTTAACGGGTAAGGACTGGATTGTAGAAACAAAGTCAGAAGTAGTGGAAGCGGCGGAGCTGGTTTATTCCAAGCAGGGGATGAAACCCATTAAGCTGGTCCTGGCTGTGCCCAATGATTCCCCCGTTAAAGAAGTAAAGGACCTGGAAGGCAAAAAGATTGCCACAGAATTGGTGGAAGCAACCCGTGACTACCTGAAGAGCCATAATGTGGATGCCCGGGTTGAGTTTTCCTGGGGAGCCACGGAAGTAAAACCTCCAAAGCTGGCGGATGCCATAGCGGAGCTTACGGAAACAGGCAGGTCTTTAAGGGCCAATAATTTGAGAATTTTAGATGTGATCATGGAATCTACTACCCGGGTTGCTGTCAATAAAGACAGCTGGGAAGACCCCTGGAAGAGGAAGAAAATTGAGAACATGATTACTTTGTTAAAGGGTGCCCTCCTGGCAGAGGAAAAGGTAGGATTAAAGATGAATGTTAGTAAGGAAAACCTGGATAAGGTTTTAAACCTCCTTCCTGCTCTCAGAAAGCCCACTATTTCCCACCTCCACCAAAGTGATTGGGTTGCTATTGAAACGGTTATAGATGAGAAAAAAGTAAGAGAGCTGGTCCACAAACTAAAAGAGGTCGGCGCCGAAGGCATAATAGAATACTCCCTTAACAAGATTATTCCTTAAAAAGACGCGGTTTGCGTCTTTTTTTTTATAAAAAATTAAAGATTAATCTTTTAAGGTCGATAATAATAAAAGTTACTTTATTACTTTTGGTTAATAAAGCCTTCTATTAAGGTTGGAGGGGGAGAGATATCTATTGAAAAACTTGGGAGATCATATCATTAAAATGAGGTATGTAAAGGGTTTGAGCCAGAGGAAGCTGGCCAGTAAAGCAGGAATTTCCAATTCTACTGTCCACCGGATAGAAAAGGGGATAATAAAAAATGTTAAACCCCAGGTTTTGAGAAAAATCGCTGAGGCTTTAAACATTTCTTACCAGGAGCTCCTTTTTTATGCCGGCTATCTTAATGAAATTGAAGTAAATGGGGTTTCAGTTAAAGAACTTAATCATTAGGTATGTGTATTAGGGGCTTTTGATCTCATCAGGGTAAGGAAGATACCCCTGGATATTATCCTTGAAAGTTCCATTACCAGGGATAAGGGAGTGCTTTGCAGCACCTGGGGTTCCATGAAGCCTTTAACATTTACAATAGCGGTAATATGGACGTCTCCCACCGCTGGAAGCACTTTGCTCACACTTTCTCCCGGTTTAATAGAACCGGGAGATAATTTTATGTAACCGATATATTCCTTATTGCCCAGGGCGGCATCCACAGCCAGGATAAAGGGTTTTTCATGGGTTGAATTTATTTGTTCCAGGGTGCTTTTAAGGTTTAAGGCGTGAACGGGGTTTTCCAGGGTGCCGTAAATTTCTATACCTTTGGGATTAAGTTTGTTTAAATAGCTTCCCACCAGGGGACCTAAAGCATCTCCTGTAGCCCGGTCGGTGCCTATACATAATAATACTAATGTTTTTTTGTTATTTTCTAAAAGGGCGGTTAACTCCCGGGCAAGCTTAATAGAGGAAAGGGGAGTGCCTTTATGGAAAAAAAGTTGCTTATTATTTTCACCCGAATTTGAACTTTCAGTAAAGGGATTTTCCATGGCTGTACCTTCCCCACTTTTATTAAGGTATTTTTATTATAAACCAGAATTTCCTTGGTAACAATATTAACTTCCTGAAAAAGGTATTAAAAAAGTATTATTCCTGGAGAGGATATAAAAATGTCCCCCAAGAAATGGGCCTTGGGGGACATGGGAAAATATATCACCTTTTTATTAATTTAAAGGAAGGAATTATTCATTATTAGTACCGTAGAAGGGCACCTATATTTCCTGCTTCCTTAAACTTTTCACTGGTATGAAATACTACCTCTATTAAGGCCCCCTGGTTTAAGGCCTGTTGAACCATAAGGTCTATGAAATGGTCGATCTTTTCAATATCTCCCTGGCAATAAGGGCATTTATCTTGTTTGGAAGTAAAAATGCTTTCACAGGACTGGCATTTATAACCCCACTTTTTTAATCCCGACTTAAGGGCTAATTTCTGGATATTTCCCCGGGCGATATTGGACATAACGTCATCCAGGCCCAGGGCAGCCCGGTCCCCTTTATGGGCACGAGAAATAATTTCATTAACCAGCTCTTCTTCCTTTTCCCTTTCCACTTCCTTCATAATTTCCAGGGTCTGTTTCCTTATTTCATTTATTTCTGTATTCATATCCGCCTTGAAAGTTCCCACTACTTTTTCTTGAATATGCTGGGGAAGCATTTCTTTAAACCGGGATACTGCTTCTACGGGACCGCCAATGCAGATACGTCCTATGTATTCCCGGGAAAGGAGGACGTCGCTTAGAATGTTAACCACATCTTTCAAATGTAAAGTCACATGCTTTTCGATGTGGCGGTCCCAGCGGGATTGGCTTAACCCGGCCCATCCCCCTTTTTTATGCTGCCCGGGGATGTCCGGGTTGAAATGCTCCGTGTACTCTTCGATTTCTCCCAGGTGTACCAGGAAAACCCTGGCCGATTCCCTATCCACCAGGACTACCCCGTAGCGCTGGTAATTATCCAAAAGATCTGCCAGGGGCTTAAGATAGGGTCGGCGGTTAATAATTATCTGGTCATTTAAAACCACGGATAAATGAAACTCTCTCCAAAAATCTATATCCTGGGAAGTAAAAAGGGCCAGGCTTTTTCTAAATTTGGTTTTATTTAAAGCCATGTATTCGGTGATTCTTTCAATTTCAGGAGCAATTATTTTTTGTTCCTTCTGGTCATATTTTTGTAACTCTTCCCGGGCCATATTTTTAAATGCCGCCACATACTCATCCTTGAGATGGGTGGCCGGGTCTACAGTTAAATAGACACTGACTATATAACTGTCTTCAGTAGAGTAACTGGTCATTTCTTCTAATTCCTGTCTGGTAAACATATACATCCCCTTTCTCTGGTTAATATTAATATAAAGGTGTGAACCTAATATATTCTCCGGCAAAAGCCTATTTCCTTTCGTTAAAATGTTAAGGTATATAAATAGTTTCCTTTAAAATTATAACAGAGGGTAGGTTAGTTTGTTGAAAAAATTAAAAGGTGATGTTATAATGTATCTGCAGGTACAGATAGCATATATATGTTGCCAACATATAGTTATTTATTTCTATCCAAGAGGGTGTTAATTTTTGTGTAACCATAAAAAAAATAGTAACATGGAAAACAAAAAATGTAGATGTCCCGGGTCTCGCCTGGAAAGGTTCATACAACCTTGTTTGCTGCTCCTTTTGCACGAAAGGCCTGATTCCCATGGTTACGATCTTCTGGTAGAGTTAAAGGATTTTGGTTTTGATGCCTCCCCTGACCCGGGGGTTTTATACAGAAATTTAAGGAGAATGGAGCAGGAGGGACTGGTTGCTTCCCAATGGGAAACAGGAGCAGGAGGGCCTGCCCGGAGGCTGTACCAACTTACCCCGGAAGGTGAAGAGTTGCTCCATGCCTGGTCTGAAAACATTAAAAGAAACAAGAATTATTTGGAGTACTTTTTAGATAGGTACAGATCAAATTTTTAGGGAAGGAGGTG
>Ga0207421_10003899_pt1 | contig 17523 bp, 17 predicted proteins | sample SodLakKL_010_SED_4_FD_187542 | JGI IMG/M metagenome (GOLD analysis project Ga0207421, IMG submission 187542) | Alkaline sediment microbial communities from Lake Tanatar, Kulunda Steppe, Russia - 8KL_010_SED (SPAdes) (version 2) | ecosystem: Environmental > Aquatic > Non-marine Saline and... | reverse complement strand
AAGAAAAGAGTGTCTCGGTGCACGCTGCTGTGAAATTCTCTCGAGGATTGAAGGAGTGCGCTTGCCTCCGGGTCGTGAGTCTGAGTGGAAAAATTGAGGTAGGCGTAAGAGACCAGGCGCACCAGCCGTTCCTGCAGTTCCTCGTATTGCTGCAATGCCAGCAAAAACTCTTGAGCGTCGAGCGAGTCCAGGCGGCCGGCATACTTTTTTGAAAATTCCGCGGCCGTGCGAAGGCACCAGTCGCGGTCAGCGGATAGAGAGGGTGCCTCAGGGCCCCCATAAAGGTCTTCCAGTCTCCAGACCACGTCCTTCAATTCAGGCTGTTGGGTTTGTGTCATGTCGTCTCCCCTGGGTGGAGAATTCTGAGAAAGTTCACCTGGCGCAATCCTTTCAGGACTATGGCTGGAAAAAGGCTCTGTCGGGCAGGAACATTTTTCCTGGGTTCATGATGTTGTTGGGATCAAGGGCCTGTTTGATTTTCAGCATGGTTTCATACCCCACACTTCCCACCTCCCACATGAAAAAAGGGGACTTGGTGATGCCGACGCCATGTTCGCCCGAAAGGGTGCCCCCAAGATCCAAAACGGTCCGGAAGAGTTCTTCAACCGCCTTTTCCGCCCTTTTGAGTTCGTCATGGTTTTTCCGGTCGAGCATGATGTTGGTGTGAATGTTTCCGTCTCCCGCGTGACCGAAGCTCACGATGGTGAGTCTGTACTTGTCCGCCAATCTTCTGATGTGGTGAATCAGAGCGGGTATTTGAGCGCGGGGGACAGTGACGTCCTCGTTGATTTTGCCCGGCCTGATTCGGCCGAGAGCAGGGGATATGGCCCTCCTGGCACGCCATATTCTTTCACGGTCTGTGGGGGACGCCGCCACGTCCACCTCGCTGGCTCCCTTTTCTTTGCAGATGGTTTCGACCTGAGCCATGTCATGGGCCAAAAGATCTTCACGCCCATCCACTTCGATGATGAGCATCGCTTCGCAGTCCTGTGGAAGGCCCATGTGGAGATGATTTTCCACCACCTCAAGCGTGGATTGATCCATCAGTTCCAGGGTGGATGGAATGATGCGCGATTTCAAGATGTGCGAAACGGCCAGAGCCGCATTTTCGATGCGCGGAAAAAGGGCCATCATGGTGCGAACGGCTTCTGGGGCTGGCAGAAGGCGAAGGATGACCTTGGTGAACACTCCCAGCGTCCCTTCCGATCCCACCATGAGCCGGGTGAGGTCGTATCCCACAACCCCTTTGTAGGTCTTTTTGCCCGTCTGCAGAATGGAACCCGTGGGCAGGACCAGTTCCATTCCCAGAATATAGTCCCGGGTGACCCCGTACTTGACCGCCCTGGGGCCCCCGGAGCACATGGCCACGTTGCCGCCCAGGGTCGAAAATTGAAGACTCGCTGGATCGGGAGGATAAAAGAGACCATGCTCCAAAACCCGTTTTTGAAGGTCTCCCGTGATGACACCGGGTTCGACCACGGCAATCATGTCATCTTCATCGATCTCCAGGATTCGGTTGAAATGGTTCATGGCCATCACGATGCCTCCCCCTTTGGGAATGGCGGCACCGACAATACCGCTCCCCGCTCCCCTCGGGAAAAGGGGAATAAGGTGGCGATTGGCCAGTTTCACAAGTTCCGACACTGCCTGCACCGTCTCAGGGAACACAACACACTGAGGGGAAGCCGCGAGCTTGCTCGCGTCATAGCCGTAGCAGGCGCAATCTTCCTGGGAGGTGAGCACATTTTGTGGGCCCACCAAGGAGCGGATTTGGGAGAGTGGCAGGGGGCGCTGATCCATGGCTGTGCTCGTCATTGGTTTGCAAACAGGGATGTGAAGGTGGAGCACGAAACTCATGCCTGAAAATTCATTATACAAAAATTCATGGGTCTTTCCAGACCCTGCGTTTCAATGTTTCACCGCCGGGAGCACGGGGATGATTCCCCCTCCGCCCCTGATCCATACAGAGGAAGCGTGGCTGCACCGCAAGTTCACATTCGCCTCCACGATCGAGAAGGGTTGTCTTCTGCGTGTATGCCTGCGGAAACATCGACGGCGGGCGATGGAAAAGAGGGGGAGAGAAAATGCGGGTTTTTCCCTTTGGAGGCGTAAAAGAGTCTGCTATTAATCTTATCTTTCCTCACATCCCTGTAGGAGAAATGTCCTGTTGGCGGGTCATGGGCGCGGGGAGGATCCGCCTTTTGTTGGGCTTTTCCCCATGATCATTTTTATCTTTCACCTCTTGAGGATTTCTGCCATGTCCCACGATTTCAGGCTTGGGTTGGAAACGTTGATTGATAAACCGCCTTCCTGGTTCACAAGCGCCCGGCTGGGACTTGTCGTCAATCAGGCTTCCTGGACGAGCGGCTTTGAAGCAGCGTGGACCATGATTGCCCGGTCCGGTGGAAACATTTCCTGTATTTTTTCGCCGCAGCATGGGTTCCTCGGGGAAAAGCAGGCCAACATGATTGAATCTGACCACGGATGGCATGAGGGGCTGAATGTGCCGGTCATGAGCCTCTACGGAAGGGAGCGGCAACCCACGGAAGAGATGCTGCGGCTTGTGGATGTGCTGGTGGTGGATCTGCAGGACGTGGGGACAAGGGTCTACACCTATGGAGCCACCATGGGGCTCTGCCTGGAGGCCGCGGCGAAACAGGGGGTCAAGTTTGTTGTGCTCGACAGGCCCAATCCCATCGACGGAGAGACGGTGGAAGGGAACACCGTTCACGGGGAATGCCGTTCTTTTGTGGGACTTTATCCCTTGCCCATGCGCCATGGAATGACCATGGGAGAGATGGCGGCTTTCATCGCCGATTCCAAGGCCATGGACTGTGATCTTGAAGTTTTTCCCATGAAGGGATGGAAAAGGAGCGATTTCTATTTTCAAACTCCTCTGCCCTGGTTTTTCCCTTCGCCCAACATGCCTTCATGGGAGACCGCCCTTGTGTATGCGGGAATGGTTCTGCTGGAAGGCACAAATGTCAGTGAAGGCCGGGGGACCACCCTTCCTTTTCATTTGTTTGGAGCTCCCTTCATCCAACAGGAAAAGCTGCTCCGGCAACTTGAAAAGCATTCCCTTCAGGGGGTCGCTTTTCGCCCCGTCAGTTTTGAACCGGCTTTTGACAAGTGGCGGGGGGAGCTGTGTCACGGCTTTCAGGTGCATGTTACGGAAATGAGGAAGTTTTCTCCCTACAGGACAGGACTTGCCCTCCTTGGTTCGCTGCTTCAGACACACGGGAACGATTTCCGGTGGCTGCCTCCTCCCTATGAGTATGAATGGGAAAAGCAGCCCATCGACATCTTGATCGGGAACGCGGACATCAGAAGGATGCTGGAGGAGGGGCTGCAACCGGAGGAGCTTGAGGCCCTTTGGAGCGATGAGCTGAACCGGTTCATGGACGCAAGGGAGCGGTGCCTTCTCTACGGACCATGAGGATCAGCGTTGGTGGCTCGAAAGTTTTTCTGACACGCTCAATCTTAGGTTGGAGGAACATGAAGAATGCTTCAGAAGATGACCCTTTTGCTTGGAGCGTCAACGAAGTATTTTGCCCAGCCTGTCAAACCTCACAACACTCTCCTCTGAATCCAGGGTGAAACTGCCACCCCTGTTCCATGACCAGTAGATGATGAACGCTCTCCCCTTGATCTCGTTCAGTTCCACATAGTCCCAGAAGCGGCTGTCATAACTTTCATCCCGGTTGTCTCCCATCACGAAAAGACTGTTTTCCGGAACGACGAGGGTGTCCATGTTGTCTCTTGGACTGACACTTGCAGGGAGAATTCGATCATCCGTGTGTTGGACATAGGGCTCCACCAAAAGCTCGTTGTTGACAAAGACCTGCTTGTCCTCGATGCGCACACTGTCTCCAGGTAGTCCTATGACGCGTTTGATGAAGTCTTTCCCTGGATCCACAGGGTATCTGAACACCACAATGTCCCCGCGCTGAGGGTCGCTGAAATGGAAAATCTGCCTGTCCGTCATGGGGATCTGGACACCATAGGTGAACTTGTTCACCAGAATGTGGTCGCCCACAAGAAGTGTCCTTTTCATGGAGCCGGAGGGAATCTTGAAGGCCTGGACCACGAAAGTTCTTATGAAGACAGCCAAAATGACGGCGATGACGATGGCCTCCGCATACTCTCGGAGCACGCTTTTGGACCGGCCTCGGCCTTTATCTTTCTCCGTGGGGTGGTGCAACGTGTCATCCTCCCTGTGAAATTTTGCAATCATGAATTACGAAATAGTAATGACTGTGGAGATGGGTGGTGCCCGCTGATGGTAAAGATGAAAACAGGAAGAATGTCAACCAAAACATGCGTTCTCTGCCAGGAATGGAACCCTTCTCATGTTTAATAGAAAACAGCAACTCGTTGGATTGGACATCGGCTCCAGCTATGTAAAGATCGTTCAGCTTGCGGAAAAGGGTGCCGAATTCAAGCTGTTGAACCTCGGGGTCGTGCCTTTGCCTTCGGGCACGGTGAAGGAAGGCAGAGTCTTGAATTCCGAAGCCTTGGTGCAATGCGTCAAGGTGTTGACAAAAAACTTGAAAGTGAAAGAAAAAAAAGTGGCCTCTGCGGTGTCGGGTTACGAGGTGATGATCAAAAAGCTGGAGATTCCCGTGATGACCGAGGAGGAACTCAATGCGCGCATGCAGACAGAGCTTCGTCAGTACATTCCCTACAGCCTTGAAGAGGTGGATGTGGACTACGAGATCCTTGGGATATCCAAGGAACGGACCGGCAACATGGACGTTCTTCTCGTGGCGGCAAAAAAAGAATCCATCAGGGACTATGTGAGTGCCGTGGAAGCATGCGGCCTGAATGTTCACGTGCTGGATGTGGACTACTTTGCCCTCAATAACGCTCTCGAGATGACACAGGGCTTCAGGGAGGATTGCCTGGCGCTCATAGACATCGGTTCTCACAAGGCCCTCATGTGCATTGCCGTTCAGGGAGTTCCCGTTTTCACCCGAGGCCTGGCCATTGGCGGGGAGCAGATCACGGAGCAGATCAGCGAGCAATTGAAGGTCACTTTGGAGGAAGCGGAGCGTCTTAAGCTGGGAGACGCTTCCCTGGGCATTTCCACAGCAGAACTGGAAAGGGTTTTTGTGTCGGTGATTCAGAGCTGGGTGGGCGAGTGCAAAAGGGCCATCGATTTCTATCACAGCAATTACCCCGACAACGGCCTCAAGAAAATTTATCTCAGTGGAGGTTCCTGTCGACTGCCGGGGCTGGAGCAGGTTTTTCGGGAACACATGGATGTGGAGGTGAGCATCTTCAATCCTTTGGAACACATACAGTGGGATTCCAATGGTTTTGATGGGGATTACCTGAACTATATCGGTCCACAAATGGCCATTCCACTGGGACTGGCGTTAAGGAAGACAAAAGAGAAATGATTCAGATAAATCTAATCCCTGAAAAGGTCCGCAAAACCAGGGACACGACCCGCCAGTTCATTGCCCTGTACGTTTCGAGCATGGTTCTTGCTACCTTGGGCGTCGGTTATCTCTGGCATTCCATGAACCATGAAAAAGCTTCCCTTGAGAGGCAGGTTTCCCGGCTGGACAGGGAAATCCAAAAATACGCAAAATATGACCGGATGCTCAGGGATCTCACTCAAAAGGCAGAGGTCATCGAGAAGAAGACGTCCATCATTCAGAGCCTTCAAAAAGATCGGGACACCATGGTGAGGGTCCTGGCCGCCTTGAGCGTGGAACTGCCCGCCGACAAGATGTGGTTCGAGCGGCTCAATCAATCGGGGAACACGGTGACCCTGGATGGAACGGCTCTGAACAATGAGAGCATCGTTGAGTTCATGAGAAACCTGGAGTCTTCGCCCATGGTGGAGCGAGGCAGTGTCCACCTCACCCACTCGCGAAGGGTCAGGGTGAACGAATCCAACCTGAGAGAATTCCGCATCAGCTATCGTTTCTTTTCGTTTTCACAAATGCAGGCGCAGGCCAAACTGGAAAAGAACACGCCATGATCAAAAATCCGTTTCAGTCACTCGCGCTCAAAGAGAAGGTCGAGTCTCTCACGGCGCAGCAAAAGATCCTCCTTTTTGTGGCCACCTTCGTGGTCCTGGTAGGGGGTTTCTATTTCTTTCAATATAAAGACCTGTCCAGCAGCATCGACCGCCTGAAAGGCCAGGTCACGCAGAAAGAGCGGGATCTGGCCAGGCTTAAAAGTGCCGCCCAGCAGGTGGCTGTTCTGGAAAAAAAGCTTGTCCAATCGGAGGAGGAATTCAGCCGGCTCCTCACGTTATTGCCCGATCAGAGAGAAATACCGGGGTTTTTGGAAAGTGTTTCCATGCTTGGAGCAGAAGTGGGTTTGGAGAACATATTGTTCCAGCCGCAGTCGGAACGTGTTGAAGGGTTTTATGCCGCCATACCGGTCAAGCTGGATCTTGTGGGAACCTATCATGAACTGGGAATTTTTTTGGACCGGGTGAGCAAACTGGACCGAATTCTGAGAGTGCAAAACCTGAATCTTTCACGTCAGAGAAACGAGGCATTGCTTCAAGTGGGCTGCACCATTGAAACATACAGGTTCCTGGACAACCCGGTGGAACCGCAACGCACCTCCGCCAAAAGGAGATCCAGGTGAGCGGGGGGTTAGAAAAGTTTGACGGGGTGAAGGTCCGACGGGCATGCAGTGCTCTGATGGCGACAAGGGTGGGTTGGAAGACGGGGGCTTTATGCAAGGGATGAAAAATTACGGGTCATGGTTGGGCGTGTGTCTGGTTTGTCTCATGTTCGTCTGGGGCTGTGCGAGTCAGGGAGCAATGAACATGGCGGAGCCGGACCAGCCCTTTCACCCGGAGAAACCGGAGAAACAGGTCATGGCTTCCGTTGAGAAGCCGTTACCAGCCGCTGTAAAGGAAGAAAGGGCCGCCGCCCCTTCGGCGAATCCCTCGGAGGGGGAGAATCAGAAGCGAAATTTCATGGCGTCAACTTCGGGCCCCGCAAATCTGCCATTGGAAAACAGGTTTTCGCCGGTCAAAAGACCCGCCAGGCTGGAAGGAGCGAGCCGGCCCCTTGATCCGGAGCCAACCCGGTCTTTCGGCAGGGAGGTTTCCCAGGCCGGTGCCGGGGAGCCGCCTCAACCGTCGCATCCCTTGATGAAAAATTATTCGGGAAAACCCATCAGCCTGGATTTGCTGGATGCGGACGTGAGAAACGTGTTGCGGCTCATTTCTGACATCACGGGAACCAACCTGGTCATTGAACCTGACGTGACGGGAAGGGTGACGCTCAAGGTGGAGCAAGTCCCCTGGGATCATGTTCTGGACATGGTGCTTGCCATGAACAATCTGGGAAAGGAACGGGAAGGCAATGTGATCCGCGTCGCCAGGGAAGCCAAGCTGAGAGAGGAGTGGCGCATGCGGGCCGAATCCATTCGGGCCAGGCAGGAACTCCTGGAGGCGGTCAAGGATGTGGGAGAGCTGACGACCGTTTATTTCACGATCAACTATGCTCAGCCGGGAGTGATTGCCCGCAGACTCGACGAAAACAGGGGCGAACGGGGACGGGTTTCCATTGACGAGAGGACCAGTCTGGTCATCTACGCGGACACACCAGCCCGCATTGCCGAGGCCCGGCAGCTGATCTCCAGGCTTGACCGGCCCACGGCGCAGGTCATGATCGAGGCGAGGATCGTCACCATGAATTCCAAGGCCACCAGAGATCTCGGCATTCAGTGGGGGCTGGCCACGGACACGTCACCGAGTCCCAGTCCGAGGTTTCAGGTCAATGTGCCCATGGGAGCCACTGCATCCACCTTTGATTTCAATATCGGGCGCATGATCGCCAATGATTTCATCAAGCTCGATGCCAGAATTTCCGCCCTGGAATCCCTGGGGGATGTGCGGATCATTGCCGCTCCCAACGTGATGACCCTGAGCAATGTGGAGGCGAGGATCAGCCAGGGACTTCAGATTCCCTATCTTCAGCAGACTCCTGAAGGCGTGCCCACCACCATTTTTGAAGAGGCTTTAGTGGAACTGAAGGTGACCCCCCACATCACTCCCGACCGAAGGATTCGAATGAAAATCGATGCCAAACAGGATGAACCGGGGGCCATATTCAACCAGCAAACGTCCATCGAAACCCGTGAGGTCAACACGGAACTTTTTGTGGAAGACGGAGAGATCGTGGTCATTGGAGGGGTGACCCGGGACAGGCTTGAGAGAAGCATGGACGGCACTCCCGGTTTCAACCGTGTTCCCATGCTGGGACGGCTTTTCAAAACCGAAAGCAGCAGCAGCGATAAAACTCAACTGCTCATTTTCATCAGTCCTAAAATAATAGATCCTCACACCACTGCCCGGCGCTGATGAATGTGAGAGATCCTTCTCATGTGAAAAGAATTACCTTGAACGAGGCAAGATATGCTTTAGAATGGTCAGCGCCAATGGGATGTCAAAACTTTGATAAAGGAGAAAAAGTGGGATGAGGCAAAGAGAATTGATGATGAGAACATGTCTCTTTGTGGCTGTTCTTCTGGGGATTGGTGTTTTGACCGGCTGCTCCATGCAAAAGACCCCCACGAAAATGGAAGCGGCCCAGTCCGAGGAGGAAGGCTTGCCCAAGCCTTTGGTTGCTCAGGCGGAGCAGGTGGAATTGAGCGACACCCTTCATCCCATCAGGGTGGATTATCTGACTCCTGTGGACCGGATACGAAGCCCGGAGATCTACGTCTACAAGGAAAAGCGCCGTTTGTATGTGGTTCAGTCCAACGTGCTGGTGAGGGACTATCCCATTGGACTCGGATTCAATCCTGCCGGAGACAAGCAGCGGGAAGGGGACGGGCGTACCCCCGAAGGGGACTTCTGGATTGTTGTGAAAAATCCCCACAGCCGGTTTGGAAAGTCGGTGGGAATCAGCTATCCCAACCAAAAACATGCTGAAAGAGCTTTTTTTGCCGGGTTCATCTCTCCTGTGGAGTTTCGAAATATTCTTTTGGCCACGGAAACCAGAGGCAAACCTCCCTGGAACACCCTCTTGGGGGGGGAGATCTTTATCCATTCCGGTGGAGCCCACAAAGACTGGACGGAAGGATGCATCGCTTTGTATGACAGCGACATGGAAGAGCTGTTCAACATCGTGTCCGTGGGCACCACTGTTTCTGTACGCCCTTGATGTGAACTGAAAAGACCTGGAGCCGGGGGAGAGATTCCACTTGTTCCTGATCCAGAGGGGTCAAAGGGGCGTTTTCACGGAATCAGGTGCATGCAAACCCCTTGAAACGGTAAACCGCTGGACCGGGTTTCAGCTTGCGCCGCGGCCCCATTCCCCGTCTATTTTCCAGCCTCAAACATCTGTTCCTGCAGCATTTTCAGTTGCCGGCCCTTTTTCCATTCCTCGAATTTTTTCCCCATGAATTTCCCGGCAAAAGCGTCATGACCGAGGTAGGCCTCATTGGTTGCCAGGAAGTCCTTTTTCATCTCTTCAAGAATACGGGGCATGTCCTGCTCCGAGATGAAGTTTCTTGTCTTTTCAGCCCTAAAGGTGATCGTTCCTGCCATTTCCTGGCAAAAGACCTTGTGAAGTCCTTCCGGGTCTCCCCCTTTTTCCCGTGAAAAGGGATTCAACGGAATGGGAACCGTTGCGAGCAGCCGGACCTGAAAGCGTCCTTCGGCTATGGGTTTCGACTCATCGAAAAAAAAGACGGTCAGGCCATTTGCAAGCTCCAGTCGGTCCCATGGATGGCGTTGGAATTCCATAAAGCTGTTTCTCTCCCTCATTTTTCAAATGTTCGTTCAAGTGGTGCATTAAAACAATAATGACAAGAACTTCAAGAATAAAGCGCTGGGTTGTTGACGGCAACGCATCAAAGCGCTATAGAGCTAGCACGGCTGGATCCGCCTTCGCGGGTGTCAGTCGCATTGCACGGACCTTGGTCGACGAACCTTGTTTCAGGATTGAGATATGCCCTGTGATGAGTGAGATTTTCTTTCATCGAATTTCATGTGAGGTCGTGGCATCATGGAAAGAAAATGTATTGAAGTGAGATGGCATGGACGGGGAGGGCAGGGAGCGGTCACTGCTGCCATGATCCTGGCTGAGGCTGCCTATTACGATGGGTACAAGGGCGTTACCGCAGCGCCCTTTTTCGGGGCTGAGAGAAGAGGGGCCCCCATCATTGCCACCACGAGATTCGGCTGGCAGCCCATTCGAACGTTTTCATTGGTGGAGAATCCTGATGTGGTGGCCGTGCTGGATGACACCCTTCTGCAGGTGGTCGATGTGACAGCGGGGGTCAGGCCCGATGGAATCGTGATCATCAATTCGGCGAAACTTCCTGAGGAATTTGCACTGAAATCTCCCGTCAACATCGCCACCACCAACGCTGCCGCCTGGGCCAGAGAGGCAGGATTGATCGTTGCTGGCTCCGTCCTTTTCAACACGACGGTATTGGGAGGGATTGCCAAGGCCACCGGCCTCATCTCCCTGGAGAGCATAGAAAAAGCTTTGCGGAACCATTTTTCGGGGGAGGCGGGGGAGAAAAATGTCACAGGGGCACGGCTGGCCTACGAGGGCACGGCGTCCATGAGAGAGTGTACCCTGCAATGTGCCTGAAGGGAACCGGCCAATCACACCTGCCATCATCCAACGATCAATCATGAAGGAAGTCCCATGAGTGACCAGGCAAAAGATAAATTCACCTATGCCCATTCAAAATTCTGTGTCGGTGAGGCTGGAAAAACGGGCAGCTGGCGCACTCAGCGCCCTCAAATTGATGACAGCAGGTGCACGCCTGCAAAAAATCAGCGGCCCTCCTGCTTCATCTGTTGGCTTTACTGCCCTGAGGGAGTGGTGAGCAAAACCATTCCCGTCAAGATAGACTATGATTACTGCAAAGGTTGCGGTGTTTGTGCGGAGGAATGTCCCGCCGGAGCAATCCTCATGCTGGATGAAAATGAAGCGCCATGAGGTGTTCATGGTGTCCGTGAGGACAGGCGCCTGTTGAGGGGTCAGGGAAAAGAGCCCTGAGAACCCGGAATGGACGGTTGCGCCGGACCGTTGTGGCCCACCGCGCAGGAAACCTTCCGAAACGGAGCTTCCTGAGGCAAGGGAAAAGACTGCATGATGAGAGGGGTGTTCACCATGTAGGTGATCACCCCTTTTTGACATGGAATCGTGTGGAACAGCTTGCGTGGAGGTTTTCACCGGGCCTTTTGGGAAGGGGCATATCTGTCCTTTTCGCTCAGAATGCATCCGCAATATTGCTGCCGATACAGCTTCAGTTCCCTGGCTGCCTCCTGTCCCAGCTTCCAGCCTTCCCGAAAGTCTTCATACACAAAGCCCACCCCCAAACGGTTTGCGGTGCAAGCGGCCAGTTCCCTGATGAGGTTGTGCTGCTGTCTCTTGCTGAACAGAAGAGTTGTCGTGAATGCGTCAAAACCGCTTTTTTGGGCCAGGCGGGCGGTGGCTTCGAGGCGCTTCGAATAGCAGACAATGCAGCGGTTCTCCTCTCGAAAAGCCATTTTTCTGAGGTAATCCGTGAGGTCGTAGTCCTCTCTCAAAATGAGAGGCAGTTCTCGCGTTCCTGCCACGGACTGCAAGGTTTCAAGGCGTTTCTTGAATTCCTGATAAGGCTGTATGTAGGGGTTGTAAAAAAAACCATGAACGGACCATCCCTTTTGTCGCAGCTGATCCAGTGGATAAAGGGTGCAGGGACCGCAGCAAATGTGGAGCAGCACTTTTTTCACCGTGACGAAATCCTTTGTGCCTGGCGGGGTTGCTGCAGGGCCCTCAAAAAACCATGCGGCAAGCCGTCGAAGCTTCCGTTGCTCATGAAGACGACCACATCTCCTCCGCGCGCATCCCTCACGAGGGCACTCATGAGCCTGTCGCTCTCCTTGAAGGAGAGGACCCCCTTGCCCCCCGCCTCAATGTCTTTCACCAGTTTTTCCGTTTGAAGTCTTTGCTCTGCAGGGATGGAGTCCAGGTCCGGCGGTTCCTTCAGATAGATCCTGTCTGCAGGGTCAAACACCCTGGCGTAGTCTTTCTGAAAAATGGCTCTGCGGCTGGAGTTCGTCCGTGGCTCGAACACAGCCAGCAGGCGGCGGCCCGGGTGAAACTCCCTGACCGATGCAAGGGTCTCCCGAACGGCAGTGGGGTGGTGGGCGAAGTCGTCCACGATGAGAATTCCCTTGGGTTCACCAAGAACATCGTACCTCCGGCGAACTCCTTGAAAAGTCAATAGGCCTTCCCCAATGGATGCATCATTGAGTCCCGCCAGATGGGCTGCCACAAGGGCCGCCATGGTGTTTGAAACATTGTGTCTTCCCGGAAGGCGTGTGATCATGGATTTTTTTGAAGTGCTGCGGGGACTTCGGTAATGGAATGAAGTCTGACCATTTTTGAAGGCCACATCCAGGATTTTCCAGTCAGCCCCCTCATTCCAGCCGTAGGTGCAGAACTTTCCCCTGCAGTGCTCTCTCAGGGAGAGACAGTGGGGATCGTCGGCGTTGGCAATGAGAAAGCCCTCAGGGTCAATGAGTCGGGCAAAAGCCCGAAAGGCGTCGAAAACCGCCTGAAAATCGGGGAAGATGTCCGCATGATCGAATTCGATGCTGGTCACGACACCGATGTGAGGCCGGTAGTGCATGAATTTGGGGCCTTTGTCGAAAAAGGCCGTGTCGTATTCGTCTCCCTCGAGGATCATGTGTCTTCCTTTTCCCAACCGATAACTTTTTTTCCAGTTTTTGAGAAAAGCCCCGATGAAAGCGCTTGGATCAAGCCCTCCCTGATCCAGTGTCCATGCAAGGAGGGAACTGGTGGTGCTCTTGCCGTGTGTGCCTGCGATCACAATGCTCTGGTGCCGGCAAAGAAAGAATTTTTCAAGAGCCTGAGGCATTGAAAGAAACTCTTTGCCGGACTGCAGCACCATCTGTGCCTCGGGGTTCTCGCGGCGGATCACATTTCCGATAACATAGCAGTCTGCGGGAGTTGAGGAGATGTTTTCCGCCGCATAGCCCTGGTGAAGGGTGATGCCCAAAGATCGCAGGTGGTCACTCATGGGCGGGTAAATGTTCTTGTCAGAGCCTGAAACGCCATATCCTTTTTCGTGCAGCATGGTGGCCAGGGTCCCCATGGCTATGCCTCCGATGCCCAGGAGGTAAACGGTTCTAACCGGTTCTTTCTTCATGTCATCTTTTCCATGATCAGGTCGTGAATGTGGGGTCGGAACAATTTTATTCTGTCGTTGTTGCGGCTGATGTGCACGCGATTTGTGAGCAAAATGATCAGCAGTCCTTTCACCGGGTCCAGCCAGAAAGATGTTCCGGTGAATCCAAGATGACCGATGCTTTTCTCCGAAAAATACCTGCCGGCACTGGAACCCGACGGGGACGGCGAATCGAATCCAAGGGCCCAGGTGCTCCGGGGAACGAGTCTGGTTTGAGTCCAAAAAAATCGAAGTGTTTCCTGATTCATTGGGGCGGATTGCAGCTTCCCTTCATAAATTTTCCACAGGACGGACAGAATGCGGTGGACAGCGGCCGCAGTTCCAAAAAGCCCCGCATGGGGAGCGACGCCTTCCAGGGCGTAGGCGTTTTCATCATGCACCTCACCCTGAAGGATTCTTTTCCTCCATGGGCAGCGCTCTGTGGCCACGTAAGACCTTCTTTGGTGAGTGGGGAAGTGTTTCGTTTCCCGGGAAGGATCGCAGCCGGTCTTCAGAGGAACATAATGCATTTCAGCTGAACAGGGGGTGCTCACGGAGTCATGGGGAGATCCTTCGTTGCGTGAACGAAGGCCATCTTTCCCGTTTTCCATGAGCAGGGTCTGCGCCACCCTGCGAAAAAGTCTGTCCATTGAATCCCCGAGAGTCTTCTCCAAAATCAGGCCCAGCAGCATGAAATCCAGGTCGCTGTATTGCGTGTCTTTGCCGGGAGGGTAGTTGAGAGGCATTTGAAGGATTGAAAGGAGCAGGGATTTTTTCCTCTCCTGAAAGGGCAATTCAATGAGTTTCCGGTAGAAAGGAACATAGGGAGGCAGCCCCGAACAATGGTTCAGAAGGTGCAAAAGGGAAATGCTTCCCTTCTCTTCGGGGACCAAATCCGATGAAATGAAATGACTTATGGGCGCATGGACGTCAAGGAGTTTTTCCGACACTGCGTGCATGCACACCAAGGTTGTGGCGAGAGGCTTGGTGAGTGATGCCAGGTCAAAAGGGGAATGAAGGAAAAGGGGAGGCCCGCCCACTGAAATGGTTCCGAAAGCCCTTTCATAAACAACCCTTTCCGGGTTGGCCACAAGAAGGCTGGCCCCCGAAAAGACTTTCCCCCTTTGAGCTTCATGAAAAGCTTTTTCCATGGAATCGTGCAAGTCCGCCAATTTGTGCTTCCTGGAAGGATGTGGATGATGAGCCAACGTGAACCAGGGGCCGTTCCAGGAGTGATCGAACAATTCCTGGAATGCTGTTCCCGGGGTTATCTTTCGAAAAGTCTCGAAATCCCCCTGAAGGTTCCACTGGTGGAGTCCATGAGGAATGTGGCGCCCAGGGGAAGGATGTCATTGGGCCACGAGTGCCCGAAGGGCATGTCGGCAAAGATGGGCATGCCGGCCGCATGAGTGCGCTGCAATATCATCTCCCATATCCTGAATGGGGCGTCACAGTCTTTAAACTGGCCCAGGACCATGCCTTTCAGACCGTCGAGGTGACCCGTCAGCTTGAGGTGCGTCATGACACGGTCCAGCCTGTACAGTGCCTCTCCGCGATCTTCCACAAAAAGTATGGCATGGGTGAGGTCGGGCATGTAGGCTGTGCCCAGGAGATGGCTCAAGCAGGTGAGGTTGCCTCCTCTCAACACCCCCCTGGCGGTGCCGTGGCGGAGGACCTGTTCAGGACGCACCGTCCATTCAAAAGGGCTCAAACCCTGAAGGAATTGGGACAGATGCTCAACTCCCTCAGGGTGTTGCCCGAGATCCATGAGGTTTGGACCATGGAAAGTCACCCATTCCCCCTGACTTTGCAGGGCCTGGTGCAGAAAAGTGATGTCGCTGTACCCTACGAAGGGCTTTGCCTTGTCGGAAAGGCTTGCAAGGGGAATCCATGGAATGAGCGTCCCGCTGCCGTAACCCCCTCTCACGCACACCACAGCCCCAACGCCGGGGTCGAGAAGGGCCTGAAGCAGATCTTCCGCCCGTTCCGACTCGGTGCCCGCAAGGTAACCCTGCTTGCGGAAAAGGTGCCTTCCGAGGTGCAGTTCATAGCCTTTTTGTTTCAGCAGTGCACAGGCAAGTTGAAAGTTCTCTCCGCTGAAAGGACTGGCCGGGGCCACAAGAGCGATGCGATCTCCCGGACCCAGAGTTTTGAACTTCATGGATTTTTTTTGTTTCGTTCAAAAATGATGCGCAGTCCCTTCAGGGTGAGGTGATCGTCCACTTCGTCTATGGCCGGACATTCACTGGAGATGAGGTCCGCAAGGCCTCCCGTGGCGACCACTTTGAGGTTTGGCCCCACTTCCCGCTTCATCCTGTTGATGATCCCCTCCACCAGGCCCGCATAACCAAAAACGATTCCCGCGTTCATGGAGGACGTGGTGTTTTTGGCCAGGATGGATTTGGGCCGGGCAAAGATTTCCACCCTAGGGAGCTTGGAGGTTTTAAAAAAAAGGGCCTCACAGGAAATCATGATTCCGGGACTGATCACTCCCCCCATGTATTCCCCCCGGTCGGAAATGTAGTCGAAAGTGGTCGCTGTGCCGAAATCGACCACGATGGAGGCCTGATGATACAGTTCGTAGGCGGCGACGGCATTCACGATCCGGTCGGCGCCCACTTCCTTGGGGTTGTCGTAAAAGATGGGCATGCCTGTTCTGATTCCGGGTCCAACGACCAAAGGCGCAATTCCCAGGTATTTTCTGCAAAACCTTTCGACTGTGTTGAGCACCGGCGGCACGACGCAGGAGATGATCACGTGCTCCACATCTCCCACGGGAAAATTGTGGGCGTGGAAAAGGCTGCGCACGGAGATTCCCAATTCGTCCACAGTGGTGTTCACATCTGTTCTGATCCGCCACTCGTCCACCAGTTGATTTGCTTTGAACAGACCCAGAACTGAGTTGGTGTTGCCAATGTCCATGGCAAGTAGCATGAAGTTTCTCCTTGGCTGTCCGGTGGTCGATGTTGTTCAACGATGGAGAATCTGCCTGAAGATACGCTGCGTCAAAAGAATTGTCCCTTTCTTTTTTGTTGGGAATCAACCTGGATGCTGGTCCATGCGAAGGGCGTCTCCCATGCGGGCCACCTGTCTGGCCACTTCCACATCGTGGACGCGAATGATGTGAACTCCCGAAGCGATTCCGAAGGCATGAACCACTGAGGTGCCCCATTCCCGTTCTTTCACGGGAAGGTCCAGAACGGCACCGATGAAGCTTTTGCGGGAGGCCCCCAGCAAAAGGGGCCGGTCCAGGCATTGAAATTTTTCCAGTTCCCTGATGAGTTTCAGGTTGTGAAGCACGGTTTTGCCGAATCCTATGCCAGGATCCACAATGATCTGGTGACGCGAAATGCCATGGCTGGTGGCAAACCGGATGCGCTCTTCCAGGAACATGATGATTTCTGAAAAGAGTGAGCCATAGACGGGGTTTTGCTGCATGGTTTGGGGTTTGCCCTTCATGTGCATCAAAATGACGGGGGCACCCGTGGATTGGGCCACATGGGCCATGTCGGGGTCAAAGCGAAGGGCGCTCACGTCATTGATGATGTCAGCCCCGCCTTCCAGCGCCTGTCTGGCCACTTCCGCCTTGGTTGTGTCGATGGATATGGGAATGTCGCTGCTCTCACGGATGGCCTGAATCACGGGAAGGATTCGGTCGATTTCCATTTGGAAAGGCACGGGTTCAGCGCCGGGGCGGGTCGACTCGCCGCCAATGTCAAGGATATCGGCCCCTGCCACGATCATGTCCAGAGCATGCCCAATGGCTGCGTTCCGGCTGTGATGTCTGCCCGCATCGGAAAAGGAGTCGGGAGTGACGTTCAGGATTCCCATGATGAGGGTTCGCTCTCCCAGCTCCAGCGACCCCCTTTGGGTGGGAACACAATACCGGTTGCGCTTCGCCATGACCATGAGTTTAGGTCTCCGGAACCTCGGAAGACTTTTTCTCATTGGTGGTTTGCGTTGAAGATTCCCCGGACGGGTCTTCCGCACCGGAATTTCCCCGGGGGGTTTCCAGATCGGGCGGGGTCACGGACGTGCTGGGCGCTGAAGCTTCGTTCTTTTGGTCGGAAGCCTTCGGGGACAACTGTTCGTACAGGGAGGGGTTGTGTTCCCTGATGATGAGGTCCATGTCCTGAAGGGTGAGCGTTTCCCGCTCCAAAAGTGCCTGGGCCGTGAGTTTCAGGAGTTCAAAATTTTCCGTGAGGATGGTTCGTGCCCGCTGATAGTTGTCCTCCACAATTTTTCTGATTTCATTGTCGATGGCGATGGCAGTGGTTTCACTGTAATCCCTGTGGCGGGAGATTTCTCTTCCCAGGAAGACCTGGTCATCCCGCTTTCCAAAGC
>Ga0207421_10003896_pt1 | contig 17527 bp, 14 predicted proteins | sample SodLakKL_010_SED_4_FD_187542 | JGI IMG/M metagenome (GOLD analysis project Ga0207421, IMG submission 187542) | Alkaline sediment microbial communities from Lake Tanatar, Kulunda Steppe, Russia - 8KL_010_SED (SPAdes) (version 2) | ecosystem: Environmental > Aquatic > Non-marine Saline and... | reverse complement strand
TCCTGCATGCGATCGGAATCGGCAAGAGTGGACATTTCCAATCCGGGCATAGCCTCACCCAGGTCTCTTGAAACTTCGGCCAGGATTTTGGGATCATCATAATTCATGGTTGCTTTGACAATCGCTTCGGCAACCTTTTGCGGGTTGGCTGCCTTAAAAATACCGGATCCAACAAAGATGCCGTCGGATCCGAGTTGCATCATTAAGGAGGCGTCGGCCGGTGAGGCGATTCCGCCGGCGGCGAAGTTAACCACCGGCAGGCGGCCTTCAGCTTTTACTTCCTGCAGAAGCTCCACTGAAACACCCAGTTCTTTGGCCATGACTACCAGTTCATCTTCAGCCTTGCCCACTACCTGGCGGATCTGGTCCATTACTTTGCGCATGTGGCGAACAGCTTCCACCACGTTTCCGGTACCGGGTTCACCCTTGGTTCGGATCATGGCTGCTCCTTCCGAAATGCGACGCAGGGCTTCCCCGATGTCCCTCGCTCCGCAAACGAAGGGGACTTTGAATTCGTGTTTGTTTATATGATATTGTTCATCAGCCGGGGTGAGCACTTCACTTTCGTCGATATAATCAACACCGATTTCTTCCAGGATCTGGGCTTCGGCTAAATGACCGATGCGCACCTTGGCCATAACCGGGATGGTTACCGACTCCATAATTTTCTTGATCATGACCGGGTCGGCCATGCGGGCCACACCGCCTGCCGCCCTGATATCCGCCGGGACCCTTTCCAGGGCCATTACGGCGACGGCGCCGGCCTTTTCGGCGATTTGCGCCTGTTCAACGGTAGTGACATCCATAATCACCCCGCCTTTTTGCATTTGAGCCATTCCTTTCTTAACCCTGAAAGTTCCTTGTTCTTTCATTAAAAGATCCCCCTTACTGAACATGTTCTTTAATTCTTTACCGGTCTTACCGGAAGTCCTTTTTGGGACAGGTAATCTTTAATTTCAGCGATACTGTATGTGCCGTAATGCAAGATTGATGCAGCCAGCACGGCATGGGCCTTGCCTTTGGTCAGCGCTTCATAAAGGTGTTCAAGGGTTCCCGCTCCTCCGGAGGCAATAACCGGGATGCCGACCGCATCGGTCACCGTTGATAGCAGGTTGTTATCATACCCGTCCAGGGTACCGTCGGCATCCATGGAAGTGAGCAGAATTTCTCCGGCCCCCAGCTTCTCTGCTTCCCGGGCCCATTCAACTACATCGCGCCCGGTAGTGGTGCGACCGCCGTGGCTGTATACTTCCCAGGAAAGGCTGTCATCCGGCTTTCTCTGTTCAGAGCGTCTCGCATCGATAGCCACCACGATGCACTGGCTGCCAAAGCGTTCAGCCCCGGCCTGGATCAGGCCCGGATCTTTAAGAGCAGCCGTGTTTAATGATACTTTATCGGCGCCAGAATTCAGCAGCTCTTGCATAAAGGCGACTGAATCTATACCCCCGCCTACGGTCAGGGGAATAAAAACAACTTCCGCTGTTTTTTCCACCACATCGATGATAGCGCGGCGTTTTTCAACGGAAGCGGTAATATCGAGGAAAACTATTTCGTCTGCTCCTTCGCGATTGTAGAAATCAGCCCGTTCTACTGGATCGCCGGCATCCCTTAAATTAATAAAGCGGGTTCCTTTGACCACCCGGCCATCCCGCACATCGAGACAGGGTATGATTCTTTTTGCCAGCATCGCTTCATTCTCCCATAATACCGTCTGATTAATCTTTTTTGTCGGCTATAATCTTACCAAAATTAGAGAGCAGGCGCAAGCCCGCAGGACCGCTCTTTTCGGGGTGGAACTGGACCCCGTAAAGATTATCTTTTTTAACCGCTGAAGTAAAAAGGAAGCCATAGTCGGTGTGTCCCAGGATATAATCCCGGTTTTCGGGTTGAACATAATATGAATGTGTAAAGTAGAAGTATGCTCCTCCGTTGGAATTCCGGTCCAGCTCCCCGAAAAGTGGATCATTAGAAACGGGTTGAACCCGGTTCCAGCCCACATGGGGCACGGGCAGCTTGGCCGGAAACCGTTTGACTTCTCCGGGCATGGCCTTTAAACCCTCTGCCGGCTCAACACTGCTGTTCAGGCCGGCTTCTTCGCTCCTGGCAAAAAGCAGCTGCATCCCGAGACAGATGCCCAGGAACGGTATTCCAGCTTTAATTGCTTTAAGCAGAGATCCGGTCAATTTTTTCCGATCTATTAAAGATGCAGCATGGGCAAAAGAACCTACACCGGGGAAAATAATACCCCGGGCCGAAGCTATAGTCTGCGGGTCGTCCGAGATAACCGGTTCAAGGGCCACGTACTTTGCTGCTTTATAAATACTGTTCAAGTTGGCGCATTCACTGTCGATTATTACCAGAGAAGACATCGGACACCTCTTTGGCCGGCATTTTAGGCCCCTTGAGTCCAGGGCCATGCAGGCTAAAACGGGGGTAATAGCCCACCTGGAAAGATTTTACCCCTTCGGCCTCCTCTGTATTATACACCAATATGCAGATAAGCCATAGTTTCCTTAACCATGCTCTCCGGCTACTCTGACCGCGCAGCCGGCCTCAATTTCCCAGAAGATTTCTCCCAGGCTCTTGATTCCAAAATTAATATCTTCGACGCAGGGCTGGCTGAATGAGAAGCGGGCGCTGTGCAGCCCTCCACCGTTACTGGAAAACCCTTCACCATGCACAAAGGCCACATTCTGCTGTAGGGCCATTTCCAGCAGCTTTTTACTGGGGGGATAGTAAGAGGGGAAATTGACCCAGATGAAAAATCCTCCTCCCGGCCTGGTATATTCGATGCCTGTCGGGAAGAAACGTTCCATGGCTGACAGCATGGTGTCTCTTTTTTTGCGGTAGAGTTTACGCAGGCCGGAAATATGGTTGTCAATATAACCTTCCCGGGAAAGCCGGTAAGCAAGCTGCTGACCGAGTGAACTGGAACACAAATCGGCGGTTTGTTTGGCCATCGATATTTTTTCAACAATAGGGTCCGGCCCGGCCAGCCAGCCAATCCTGATTCCGGGAATAAGGATCTTGGAATAGGAACCCAGGTAAATAACTCTATCTTCACGGTCAAGCGCTTTATAGCTCAGGGGCACATCGCTGTCGTAATAGAGATCACCGTAAGGGTTGTCTTCGATTATAGCCAGGTTGTAACGGGAGGCGATGGACAGTATTTCAAAACGTCTTTTCAGGCTGGTAGTTGTCCCCGTGGGGTTATGGAAATTAGGCACAGTATAAAAAAGCCTGGGCCTCCTGTCTTCGCCGGTATGTTTCTTTATGGCCTGTTCCATCCGGGAGGGGATCGGGCCTTCATCGTCCATTTCAATGCCCACGGTAGTCCCACCGTAGGATTTAAAAGCGCTCATGCCACCGATATAAGAAGGTTCTTCGACCAGTACCGGATCGCCGGAATTGATCAGGATCCGGGCCAGCAGATCCAACCCTTGCTGCGAACCGTCGGTGATGACCAGGTTTTCGGCTTCACAAAGTTTTCCGTCCCGGCTCATTTTTTCGCTCAACACTTTGCGCAGTTCATAACTGCCCTCAGTGGGGCTGTACTGCAGAGCCCGGGTGCTGTCTTCCCTGACCAGTTGAGATAGTGAGCCTGCTATTTTTTCACGGGGGAAATATGCATTGCCTGGAAAACCGCCCGCGAAGGATATAACCTCCGGTTTTTCGGTCAGAGCAAAAAACTGCCTGATCTGGGATCCGGTAATGTTTTTGGTTCTCTTAGAGAAAAAACTGTTCCAATCGACATTCATCATAGACCCTCCCTGCCTGGATTGCTTTTTTAAATAAACTGGCACAATATTAAAAAGCCCGTCTCTTTAATAATAAAGAGACGGGCCATAATCCCGCGGTACCACTCCAGTTGCTCAACTAATAAGGTGAACCTCTCGTTTAAGGTAACGGCGTTGCAGCCGGCCGGGCCTACTGGCAGTTACTGCTTTCAGCGCGGCAGCTCCGGGGCGGCTTATTTCTCTGGTTACCGAGGGTTCTTTCAGACCGGGGAACCCTTTCTCTGAGCGGCTAACAAAGTTTTTTCCCCATCAAAGCTTTTTTATGTTATTATTATAATATTTTCAGAGTATAGCAGAGGTTGAAGGATTAAGCAAGGGGAAAGTAAAATATTTAATTAAATTCTTTTGCGGCCACAGCGGCCGGGTATTAATTTTTTAAGGGATGGTGAAATATCCAGTGACAAAACCAGATTTACGAGATTGCCTGCAGCACATCAAGCCTTACAAACCGGGAAAACCGGTTGAAGAGGTGGAAAGAGAACTGGGTTTAAAAGGGGTTATTAAGCTGGCTTCCAATGAAAACCCCCTGGGCGCATCTCCAAAGGCCATTGAGGCCATGCAGAAGAACCTGAACAAAATGCACGATTACCCGGATGGCTTATGTTATTACCTGAGGGAAGCATTATCTCAGAAACTGGGTGTTCAGCCGGAACAATTAATCTTCGGGAACGGGTCTGATGAAATCTTATCGTTCTTAGCTCTGGCCTATGTCACACCTGGAGATGAAGCGGTAATGGCCACACCGAGTTTTTCCCAGTACGAATTTGCCATGCGCCTGGTAGGAGGTATTCCCCGCCAGGTAGAACTGGTAGGAGAAGATTTTCAGTATGATCTCGACGCCATCCTGGCGGCGGTTAATGAAAAAACCAGGCTGATCTTTTTATGCACCCCCAATAATCCTACCGGGACCATTATTCGGAAGCAGGAGTTAAACCGCTTTATTGAAAAACTGCCGCAGAAAGTACTTTTGGTTCTGGATCAGGCTTACCTGGAATATGCCTGGGACCCTGACCACCCGACCGGGATCGAATATATTGAACAGGGTTTTCCGGTTATATCTCTCCGTACTTTCTCCAAAATTTACGGCCTGGCAGGATTACGGATCGGGTATGGGGTTGCGCCGGCCGAGGTGGTCGCTGATTTGAGCCGGGTCCGTGAACCCTTCAGTGTCAATGCCATGGCCCAGGCCGCAGCCAGGGCCGCTCTTGATGACCGGGAGCATGTGGAACGCAGTCGCAATATGGTTGAAGAATCTCGCAAACAGCTGGCCGGCGGTTTTGCCGAAATGGGTTTGAAACCGGTGCCCGATCAGGCTAATTTTTGCTTTGTAGATACCGGGGTAGATTCAAAAGAACTATTCCAGGCGCTGATGCAGCGGGGAATTATTGTCAGGACCGGGGATATTTTCGGTTACCCCACTTTTATCCGCGTTACTTATGGCACAGAAGAACAGAACAGTCGCTTTCTGGGTGCTTTAAAAGAAACCCTGGCTGAACTAAGTTAGTTTTTCTGTTTCGATGAAAGTAAGGCAGGTGTCGCCGTATCTTTTTTGCCTTGCTTCAGGAAATTCATCAGACCACTGCCGGTTATGGTAGTCATGCTCTATAATAATCAGGCCCTGTTTATCAACAATACGGCAGGTTATTATTGTTTCGATTAGTTCGCTCATCCTGGTAAATTTGTAAGGTGGGTCTAGAAAAACAAGGCCCGCCTTATAATTTTCACGGGTTAACCTGGTGAGTGTTTTTCCGACATCGCCCTTTATGACCCATGCCTTTTCCAAAAAGCCGGCTTTGGCCAGGTTTTCCTTGATTAAAAAGACATTTTCCTTTTTGTGATCGACAAAGACCCCTTTTCCAGCGCCCCTGCTGAGAGCTTCAATGCCAACCGCCCCGCTTCCGGCATAAAGATCCAGGAATACCGCCCCTGCAAGTCGGCGGCTTATGATACTGAACAGGGCTTCTCTGACCCGGTCAGAGGTAGGCCTGACTTCTTTTCCCCTGGGGGCCTTTAACTTCATGCCCCTGGCTGTGCCGGCAATTATCCGCAAGCGAGCACCTCCTGACTGCATCGATTATATGGCAAATTCAGTGATAATGGTAGATATGTTTTGAGCGTTTTTCCTGCTGTGACAATTAGCACTAATATTTAACCAGTAAAGGACAAAGCGTTGGCAAAATGTTTATATAATTTTAGTGTGTTAGAGTATTGACTTTCAATAGAGTTTGATCAATAATACCCATACAGGCGCTCATCAATTATGAGCGGCAAAAGGAGGATCTTTTGATGGATACAACCGGTACTTTGCGAATCCATACAAAGGGTCCTTTTTTGTTGAGGACAATCTGTAGTAAAGGGTAATTCAATTCCCGGAAAGATCTATTTTAGTATCCAGGTATAGTATGAAAAAGAAATATAATCACGGGGTGATGCAATGAATGGAAGTGAAGTGCTGGTTGAAATGCTTCAAAAATACGGGGTAAAGCATATCTTTGGATTGCCAGGCGATACGGGGGTTTCTTTTTATAACGCCTTAAGTTGCGCGGAAGGTTTGACTCATATTATGTGTCGCGATGAAAGGCATGCCGGATATATGGCTGACGCTTATGCCCGGGTTTCAGGACGGCCGGGCGTATGTGAAGTGCCGAGTGGGGGAGGAGCTACATACCTTCTGCCCGCCGCTGCTGAGGCGGACGGTTCATCAATACCCATAATATGCCTGGCTTCGGACGTTCCGGTCTCCAGCGATGAAAAATCTGCTCTTACCGCCATCGATCAGAATGCAATATTTTCTTCTGTAAGCCGTTTTAGCTACCGCCTGACAAGCCCGGATGCTATTCCTTTCATGGTCAGGAAAGCTTTCAGAATGGCCACCGGTGGGCGACCGGGTCCTTCTCATCTTGTTCTTCCGGAAAATGTCCTCTCTGCCCCGGTTTCCCAGAACATAATAGACAATGATCTATACGCTGAAGAGCCCACCAGGGAATGCCCGGCTTTCAGGACCCGGCCTGAGGCTATTCTGGTTGAAAAGGCGGCAGATATTTTGCTTTCAGCCGAACAGCCGTTGATCATAGCCGGTGGCGGGATCCACTTAGCGAAAGCCTGGGAAGAACTCGCTGCCCTGGCAGAGTATCTTTCTATACCCGTCGCTACCACTATCAACGGCAAAGGAGCTATTGCTGAAACATCAAGATTAGCGGTTGGAGTTATTGGCAGTAACGGAGCCAAGTTTGCCACAAACGATGCCGTCAGGGAAGCAGATGTAATCCTGGCGCTGGGAAGCAGGTTAAATTCAAGCATCACTTTATCCGGGGCTCTTATTAATAAAGGGGCGCGGGTTATCCAGGTTGATTCTGACTCGAGCCAGCTGGGCAATACTGTGCGATGTGAAGTGCCTCTGCTGGGTGATGTGCGCCTGGCCCTTGATGATCTTTATACTGTCATTAGCGAAAGAAAACCTTCGCCGGTTTCTGATTCAAATTGGTTTTCAGCAGTAAGGAAGAGAATCGACCGGGAGCTTGCCCAACTGGATCAATTTTTGGGCGGCGAAGAACACCCCCCCCTTCATCCAGCGCGTGTTGTCAGGGCCCTTGAAGAGGCCCTGCCCCGGGACAGTATTATTGTATCGGACGCCGGATATTCTACTCCTTATATGTCGGCATATTACAGGATTAAAAACGGCGGCAGGTACTTTATAGACCCCAGGGCCCACGGTTCTTTGGGCTATGCCCTGCCGGCATCTATAGGAGTTAAGATGGCCAGTCCGGATGCCACTGTGGTCGGTCTTTTTGGCGATGGCAGCCTGGGGATGTCGCTGGGCGAGCTGGAAACTGTAACCAGGCTTAACCTGCCCTTGATTTATATCCATTTCAATAACAATTCCTATGGATGGATCCAGAACATCCAGAAAATATATTGCAATGGAAATTACTTCTCTTCCAACTTTGATCCATCAATAGATCACGTCAAGATAGCGTCTGCTTTTGGGTTAAAAGCTCTTAGAGCTGAAAGCCAGGACGGTCTGAAGAAGGCGCTGCAAGAAGCCTGCCTTTCCACGCAGGCTACCTTTATTGAGGTTATGATCCCCTCGGGCGCGGAACTTACTCCGCTGGTAGCCCCCTGGTTGCGGGATGAAGCTCTGCCCGAGGAGGAGAGAAAAAAATCCGGCTACTGATAAAGCAGGGGGATTTTTTATCTTAAGGAGGTTTAGATAATGAGTAAAGTGGTAGTGGTTGGCGGAGGCTGGGCCGGCTGTGCGGCTGCCTATATGGCGGCAAAGAAAGGCTGTCAGGTTGATCTAATGGAAAGAACAGACATGTTGCTCGGCACCGGCCTGGTGGGGGGTATAATGCGCAACAATGGACGCTATACGGCTACAGAAGAATCGATAAGCCTGGGTATTGGCAATCTTTTCAAGGTAATTGACGATCACTGTCTGCATACCAACATAGAATTTCCCGGCCATAAACATGCTTCCCTCTACAATGTTGCCATCATGGAACCGGTAATAAAGAAAGTTTTGCTTGATGCCGGGGTGGCGATCCATCTGCAAACCTGTATCAACGATGTTGAGGTGGTTAACGGCAAGATCAAGCAAATTCAAAGCGCCGACAAGAGGACATTTTCCGGGGATGTTTTCATCGATACTACCGGTACAGCCGGCCCAATCAAAAACTGTACCAAGCATGGTAATGGTTGCGCTATGTGTGTGCTGCGTTGTCAATCATTTGGCGGCAGGGTCAGCTTGACCGACAAGGCCGGCGTTAAAGAAATGATCGGCGTCAGGCCGGATGGCTCAATGGGGGCGATGAGCGGTTCCTGCAAATTGTTTAAGGAATCCCTTGCTCCCCATGTGGTTGAAGAACTTGATCATAATGGAGTAGTAGTTATATCCGTCCCCAGGGATCAGATCAATACCGATAAGTTAAGCGCAAAAGCCTGCCAGCAATATGCATCCCAGGATTACGCCGAAAATATTATCTTACTTAATACGGGGCATGCCAAGCTTATGAGTCCGTGTTATCCCCTGGAGCTGCTGCGCTTGATCCCGGGTATGGAAAATGCCCGCTTTGAAGATCCCTATGCCGGGGGTATCGGCAATTCTATGCGTTATTTTGGAATGGCCCCGAGGGATGATGCCCTAAAGGTGGAAGGGGTCGATAATCTTTACTGTGCAGGAGAAAAAGCGGGGCTGCTGGTCGGCCATACCGAAGCTATTGTCACCGGTAGTCTGGCCGGGTTGAATGCAGCCCGGTTTACTGCCGATATGGAACCGGTTATTTTCCCCGACACCTTATCTGTCGGAAGCGCTGTAACTTATGTCCGAAAAGAGATGCAAACCGAAGAAGGTAAGCTAAAGAAGTATACTTTTTCCGGAGCTGTCCTGTTTGAACATATGAAAGAGTTCGGCCTTTACACCACTGATCTCGGCGAAATAAAAAGCAGGGTGGAAAAGACCGGCCTGCAGGAGGTGATCGCTGAAAGGATTTAGGAGCCGGTTATTTTCCGGTAGTTGCCGGTATCAATTGTCAGGTGGATAAGCAGGCTTTGTTAGTTAAACCAAAGGGCCCAAAAACTATAAGTTTGGAGGGGATTGTTAAATGGTACCCGAGATTGGTCCAACACATTGGGCGTTTTTGATTTTTGTTATCGCGGTAGTGATAGCCATGATTTTAAGGCGAGGTGTAGTTTTACTCGCTGCATTGGGTACTTTTGTTATTGCCATGATTTTTACCGGTGGGGATTTGGTCTCCTCGCTGCAAAAGCTTTTCGGTTCATTTATGGAAGCAGGAACCGGACTGTTTGACATTATGCTTGTAATAGCTATGATGGTCGGTATGCTCAAGACGATGGAAAGTATGGGCTCCGACTATTTAATGGTGGCGCCAATTAAAAAGCTGCTGCAGAATCCTACCAGCGCTTTCTTTATTCTCGGTGTTATCATGTATGTTTGTGCCCTGTTTTTCTGGCCGACCCCGGCTACGGCCCTGGTTGGAGTCATCCTGGTCCCGGTGGCTGTGAAAGCCGGCATGCCGGCCATGGCTGCGGCTATGACTGTAAATATCCTCGGTCACGGAATGGCCCTGTCAGGTGACATGGTTCTACAGGGAGCGCCGGCAATTACGTCTGGTGCAGCAGACGTGCCCATTGAGGGGGTTTTAAGCAGCGGAGCCATACTTTCAATAACGGCAGGTGTTGTGGCAATTATTATTGCTTTTTTCATGGTTCGCAAAGAACTGGCCGAAGGGAAAGGGGCTGAAGATAGCCCCCTTGTTGAAGCACAACCCAGGGATAGTTACAGTGGTGGCGCCCGCTTTATTTCTATAGCTATTCCAGTTGTTTTCATTGTGCTGGTTGTTTTTATGGCTGCAACTGGAATACGGGGAGGAGCTGCTACCAGTCTGTTGGGTGGAACGGCGGCGTTCTTTATTCTTCTCGGCTCCCTTATTTCTCACGGGCAGCAGGCTTTGGAGAAAGCCGGGGAATATATCAGGGAAGGTTTAATGTTTTCTATCAAGATCTTTGCTGTGGTTATACCGATCGCCGGATTCTTTTATCTGGGAGCACCAGGACCTGCTGAAGCCATACTTGGAGAAGGAGCCCCCGGTCTGCTCTTCGACCTGGGAGAAGCCTTTGCTGCAGCTATCCCGGTTACTGAAATTCCGGTTGCCTTTGGGGTTATGATCATGGGTGTGATTACAGGACTTGATGGTTCGGGCTTTTCAGGGTTGCCTCTGGTTGGTTCTATGGCCAGGGCTCTGGGTGGCCCGTTGGGCATTGAGGTTTCCACTCTGGCGGCTCTTGGACAAGTGGGCTCAGTATTTAGCGGCGGCGGAACCTTAACAGCCTGGGCATTTGGCCTGGTGGCTACTGCCGGTGTGGCGGGAGTTTCTCCCCTCGAGCTGGCTCGGAAAAACTTCATCCCGGTTGCCAGTGGTTTATTTGTGGCAACGATACTGGCTATAATAATGATGTAGGGCAGCAGTAATTTGGGTGTAACTAATTAAGGAGGGCGCCCATATGGGCGTCCCCTGCTATAAAAGAAGCGAAAATCAATTAAAGGAGCTTTCTGTATGGACAACTATGTATGGGCTATGGGTTTAACCAGGGCAATTTATGCGGTATTGAACATTACTGCCGCAATAGTAATCTGGAAATTGGCTGATGTTGGCAGCGCAATGAAGATTAATGCTATTTTTGGCTCTTTGATGGGGCCTTTAACTTTTTTGTTAGTTAGCGGAATCGGGATGGCCGGATTGGCTAAAGCACTGAGTCCTTTTAAAATGGCCTTGATCCTGGTCGGTATGGTTTTAATTTTGATTGGTACGAGCCGGTGAATTTTCCTGGAGTCGTTTTATGCATTAATGGTTAGCGCTGTATTCATTATTCTCAACCAGTGTTAACTTCAAAATGATTTGAAAACTGGTTTATGGTGTTGAAAGTCGCTCCAAATTAGGGTATTCTATTTCAAACCTTAACATCGGGAGGGCTTTGATTTGCCCAGGAATAATATTGAAGAATACCAGATCTTAAAAATCATTGGAGAAAGCGAAGCTCCGCTTGGCTCGGGGACGATCAGTGAAAAATTTAAGGCTATGGATATAGATATAAGCGAAGCGACTATTGGAAGATGTTTGCGCAACCTGGATTCCAGGGGTTTGACAAGAAAAGCCGGTTTTCAAGGCCGGTACTTAACGGCTGCCGGTGAAAAAGCTCTTCAAGAACATCAATATGATCAGGATTTGCAGATTAAAACTCATTACATGATGCGCCTGGCCAGGGCCGGGGCCAAAGAAGAGTTGCTCCATATCCTTGTAGCCAGGCGGGCCATTGAAAAAGAAACCTGCCGCCTGGCAGCAATAAAAGCTTCAGAAGAGGATTTGAAAACTCTTAAAAGTATTGTGGACAGGCACCTGGAAAATATTCAAAAGGGATTGAGCGGAGCCAGGGAAGATACGGAGTTTCACAAAACGATAGCCAGAATTGGCGGCAATAAATTTTTAGCAGCCGCACTTGATTTGATCAGGCAGGATGGACAGTTATCACCTGTTTTTGAATATATCCGAGAGAAAGTTGGCAGTACGGTCGTAACCGATCATAAAAAAATATTACAGGCTCTTAAGAAAAGAGATCCCGCTGAAGCGGAAAGGGTTATGTCAGCCCATATGGAAAATGTTATTACAGATGTAAAAAAATACTGGAGTATAGTTCACGAAACAGATTCTAAGGGTACTAAATAGGAGTTAAGAAGTGCATAACTTCGAAATATCCACAACGCAGCGCTACTGCTGTTATTTTAAATACCACGCGTTTCGCACACAATACGCACATCAAGAAGGGCTTGGAAGTATTTTACAGCTTCCAAGCCCTTTAGTTTTGGTGCGCCTGGCAGGAATCGAACCTGCGGCACCCGGATTAGGAATCCGGTGCTCTATCCCCTGAGCTACAGGCGCATGGTTACTAACGTGAACTATTTTCATCAACAATTATAACTTGAATCATTGCCCTCGGCAATAGCAAATAAAGCGAAGGTAAAGCGAATTGCAGATCGATTCATTGCCTTTTATATAACGTATTATACTTTGTAAATTGAAGGCCGGACTTCGGTTATATTTTATATCAGGCTGGTATGATTAATAAGATGTTCTGGAGTATAAAAATATAATTTTGCTAAAAGGAGTTTTATATGTTATGCCGTATATAATAAAGCAGTGAATTTCTAATGGTTGTTTTTGAACCAATATCATAACCAATCTAAGTATCAAACTGATAAAGAAAACAAAAATATAGGGCAAATGATAGTAAAGTGCTATTAAAACTGTTGACAGTTAATAAGGGTTATGCAATAATAAAGCGGTATGTAAATTAGCCTTTTATTTTGACTTGACTAGTTATCAATTTCACAATATTCTGCTCAGCCAGTATGCTGTTCACAATAAAACCTATAATAATAAAGGAGTAATTTTTTTTGAACAAGTTGCAGTATGAGAAGTGTCTGGAAGAGATAACCCGCTGTACTCGCCTCTACGAGAATTTCGGCGATGCTTCTACTTTTATCAGTGCCGTATGCAAAGCCGCTTATGAATATTTTAAAGAAAACCCCGTAAGTCCGCTGCCGGCCTATGATAAGGACGAAGCCGAAAAGTTGATCCGGGTGGGAAAGTCGCTATCTCTAACCCCAAACTTGAAAACTAAAGAAGCTGTGGGATTATTGCAGAGTTTTGGCAGGGCTATTAATGAAGCAAATCCCAAATTAAAAGGAACGGTAAAGCAGATTAATGATTATCTGGAGCAATTTCTACTCGATGCCCCGGAAAATGTTTCTAAAGAAGAACTGTTTAGTTTAAGAGATTCACTGATCAAAGAAACGGAGCTGGAAGAAGATCTGGCCACGTTTCTTTTTTCTTTTATGCTATTCTCATTTTACCGGCAGTATTTGCAGCCAACAGCAGAGGTTTTACGGACAGACCTCTGGGAAGGGGGGGATTGCCCGTTATGCGGCGTAAAGCCGCACTTTGGCCAGCTCCGGCCTGAAGATGGAGCCAAGGAGCTGGAATGCTGGTTATGCGGCACAAAGTGGCTTCATACCCGCATAAAATGTCCGTACTGTGATAACACAGATGTAGAAAAACTCGGGTATTTTACAGTTGAAGACAACGAAAAAGTCCGGGTTAATTACTGTCAGAAATGCTGCCAGTACTACAAGCTAATTGATGCACGGAAGTTTCACGCGGATGGCGGTATAGTTTTAGCCATCCACAACCTCGTCTCTCTGACGCATGATTTGCTGGCGAGGCGGGAAGGCTTTACTCCGGGCTCCGGTTTGGAGTGGGTCAATGAAGACGAGATAACAGATGCACAAGACTAGGAGGTGGATTTACTAATGGATCTATCAAGACGCAGTTTCTTAAAACTTGCCGGTGCAACTGCCGCTGCAGCTACGCTGACCGGTGTTGGCCTGCGTAAGGCATCTGCGTCTCCCAGCGAACCTCTGCGTATCAAGTACACCAGAGAGTATTTTACAGTGTGTACTTTCTGCGGAGTAGGCTGTGGAGTTATTTGCAATGTAAGAAACGGGGTTATTGTCAATACCGAAGGTGATCCCGACCATCCAATGAATGAAGGGACATTGTGTCCCAAGGGAGTTGGCCACTACAACGTATCTTATATCTACGATACAAAAGGTAATCCCAAACCAAATCCAAACAGATTAACCAAGCCCTTGCGCCGCAAGCCCGGGGCAAGTGATTGGGAAGAAATGGAATGGGATGAGGCTCTTGAAGTTATTGCCAAGAAGTTTAAGGAAACTCGTGATGAAACGTTCATTGAACAAGAAAACGGTGTTACCGTAAACCGCACCGATGCCATTAACTGGCTCGGTAGCGCTTTCTGTAACAATGAGGAAAACTATCTGTTTAAGAAAATCATAAGTGGATCGGGCATAGTGAATTTTGATCACTGTGCTCGTCTCTGACACTCCTCTACGGTCACCGGTCTCGGTGCCACGTTTGGTAGGGGAGTTATGACCAACCACATGATTGATTACAAAAATAGTGATGTTTTAATGAATATTGGCGGTAATACCGCCGAAAACCATCCCATCACTATGAAATGGATAGAAAAAGCGCGCGAGGAACGAGGGGCCAAGCTTATTTGTGTCGACCCTCGCTTAACCCGGACCGGTGCGGTAGCCGATCTTTACGTGCCTATTCGTCCAGGCACCAACTGTGCCTACCTGGGCGGATTAATCGCTTACATACTTGACAATAATCTCTATCATGAAGAATACGTTAAACATTATACAAATGCTACCTATCTGGTTAATGAAGACTTTGACTTCGATAACGTAACCGGTCTCTTCTCAGGTGTGCAAGATAATCCTGCCCGGAATGCTAAGGCATATGATTTAAGCACCTGGCAGTATCAGACCGATGAGGACGGCGAAATCCTCACAGATCCGGATATGCGCGATGAAAACTGTGTATTGCAGGTCATGAAGCGGTTCTACCAGGATTACAACCTGGAAAATATTAGCGAAATAACCGGGTGCCCGATAGATACACTGGAAGAATCTTACCGCCTGTACGCTACTACCGGCGCACCTGAAAAAGCAGGTAATATTCTTTATGCCATGGGTATAACCCAGTTTTCTCACGGTACCCAGTCCGTCCGGTCAGTAGCCGTACCGCAGCTGCTGCTTGGCAATATTGGACGTCCGGGCGGCGGGGTAAATGCCCAGCGCGGCCAGTCCAACGTGCAGGGTTGCTGCGACATGGGTATCCTTTACCACATCTTAACAGGGTACATGCCTGTGCCACAGCGGGATGCACATCCCACCCTTGATGACTACAATGAAGCAGTTCCGGTAGGCGGTTACTGGGTAAACAGGCCCAACTTTATGAACAGCATGTTAACGGCCTGGTGGCCGGAGCAAAGCCTGAACGATGCCTACCACTACTTGCCCAAACTTGATGGAACAGATCGTTCCCATATCGGACAGTATTACCGGATGGGTCAAGGTGAAGTTAAAGGGCTTATTTGCTGGGCGGACAACCCGGCAGTCAGTGGACCAACAGCCGGTGATAAACGCAAATACCAGGCCTTGCTTGACTGGATGGTGGTTGTGGATCTGTTTGAAAATGAAACTGCAGCCTTCTGGAAGGCACCCGACATGAACCCGGCAGAAATTGATACCGATGTCTTTCTGCTTCCCGCTGCCGCTGCTTATGAAAGAAATGGGTCTAAGACGAACAGCAGTCGCTGGATCCAGTGGCAAGAAAAAGTGCAAGAGGCTCCCGGTGAAGCAAAACCGGATCTCTGGATTGCCGATAAATTATTTAAGGCTATCCGGAAAGAATACGAAGAAAATGGTGGGGTATTCCCTGATCCCATCCTCAATATGAACTGGGATTACGGGGAAGAAGCAGATTCCAGAGAGGTGGCCATGGAGATCAACGGCTACCGTGTTGCTGACGGTCAGCTTCTCAGCAGCTTTGGTGATTTAAGAGATGACGGTAGCACCGCCTGTGGCAGCTGGATTTACACCGGTTTCTACAGTGATCCAGATAATCCAGCCACCAAACGCCGCATTGCGGAAAAAGAAGGGATTGGCCTGAATACCCAGTGGACTTTTGCCTGGCCTGCCAACCGGCGCATTGTTTACAACCGCGGCTCCGCAGACCCGCAGGGTAATCCGTGGAATCCCGAATTTCCTCTCTTCAAATGGGTAGACGGCCAGTGGGATATGATGGATGTGCCTGATTTTAATGCTAATATTCCGCCTGAAGAATCGGCTGAATCAGCATTTATCATGTTACCGGAAGGTAAGGGTCGGCTTTTTGCTAATGCTCATGGTGGGGCGGGTGGAACTTCAAATGATTCCCCCATGCCCATCCACTATGAACCAGCAGAAAGTCCGGTAGCAAACCTGTTATACCCGCAGGCTACTTTTAACCCGATCAGCCAGCGCTGGTACCCGGTCGAAGAACACTTTGGAGATGTTGAACAGTATCCTTATATTATCTCAACCTACAGGGTTACCGAGCACTACCAGACTGGTAGCGTAACGCGGAACATGCCCTGGCTGGTTGAAGCCATGCCGGAACTGTTTATTGAACTAGATCCCACTTTAGCTGAAGAAAAAGGAATACAAAACGGCGACATGGTTGAAATAGAGGGTAAGAGAGGTAAAATTCAAGCAAAAGCTTGTGTTACCAGCAGAATCAAGCCTTACAATGTGAATGGAAGAACAGTCCATGTGGTCGGTTTGCCCTTCCACTGGGGATTCATGGGAATGTCTAAGGGAGATATAACCAATGATTTGGCCCCCTCCATTGGTGATCCCAACAGTACCATTCCTGAGTTCAAGGCATTTTTGTGCGATATAAGGAGGGTAGGATAAATGGCAAATTCAATTTGTTTAATTGACACCTCCAAGTGTATGGGCTGCCGGGGCTGCCAGGTTGCTTGCAAGCAGTGGAACCAGTTGCCTGCTGAAGAAACTGCTTTTACAGGTAGTTATGAGAACCCTCCGCGGTTTTCGGCGGATACCTGGCTCAAGGTGGCATTCAAAGAACATGATAGAGAAGATGGCAATGTGGATTGGTATATGGCTAAGCTGGGCTGTATGCACTGCACTGATGCAGCCTGCATGCAGGCCTGTCCTGCCGGTGCAATTTACCGCAGTGATGAAGGCACGGTAAATATTGATGAAGTTAAATGCATCGGCTGCAACTACTGTGTAACAGCCTGTCCTTTCCACGTAGTTGGGTTTGACCGCTTGACCAATAAAGCTCGAAAGTGTACATTCTGTCACGATCGACTGGTCAGCGGACTGGAACCCTCCTGTGCAAAAGCCTGTCCAACAGGAGCAATCACCTTCGGTGATCGGAAACAGTTGATTGACAGGGCGGTTAACCGGGTAGATTACCTGAAAGCAAGAGGGAAGAATGCCCAGATTTACGGCATCGACGAACTTGACGGCACCGCCATGCTTTATGTTTTGGCCGATAATCCGGAGAAATACGGCTTACCGGCTGATCCCCAGGTCCCTGTACAGACCAGGATCTGGAACGCTATCTTCAAACCTCTGCGCCTGTTTGTTGTGGTAGCCGTGGCCTTTGGCCTGTGGGCCAACCGTTCCCAGACCAGGGAAATTGAGCAGGCAAAACGTGGTGAAAAATAACTTAGATTACCGGGAGGTGAATTCAGGTGGAAGTTAAGACATTTCA